>Ga0209609_10000244_pt1 | contig 32774 bp, 37 predicted proteins | sample LakKivw325mmetaG_FD_184136 | JGI IMG/M metagenome (GOLD analysis project Ga0209609, IMG submission 184136) | Anoxic lake water microbial communities from Lake Kivu, Rwanda to study Microbial Dark Matter (Phase II) - Lake Kivu water 325m metaG... | ecosystem: Environmental > Aquatic > Freshwater... | reverse complement strand
GCGGGTTGGCAAAGAGCAGGATCAGCACCACCACCAGGACGTAGATGGCCAGCGATTCCAGCATGGCCAGGGAGATGAGGAGAGCGGTACTGATCGGGCCGGCGGCCTCTGGCTGACGAGCCATGGCCTCTAGCGCCTTCCTGGCTACGAGAAACTGGCCAATGGCAGGGACGACGATCCCGATGATGATCCCCCCTCCAGCCAGAACTGTGCTGAGGGTTACGAAATCCCACTCCATAGCGGTCGCTCCTTTCACACCGATCGACTAGCCTTCACTGCCCCGGCCAGGTAGGTGATGGTCAGGATGGTGAAAATGTAGGCCTGAATAAAGCCGGTGAAGATGCCGAAGATCATCATGGGCACGGGGACCAGGAGGGGCAGCACCAGAAAGAGTATGCTGACCACAACCTCCTCACCCATCATGTTGCCGAAGAGCCGAAAGGTGAGGGAGATAGTGCGGGCTACCTCACTGGCTATCTCGATGGGCAACATGAGAAATATGGGTTCCACGTAGCGCTTCAGGTGTCCCAGTAGCCCCCGATGCCGGATGCCGTAATAGTGGACCGAGACGAAGACGATGAGAGCCAGTGCCAGGGGGGTGTTGATATCAGTTGTGGGGGCCTTCAGGCCGGGGATCAGTCCCGTCAGGTTAGCAATGGCGATGAAGATGGCCAGCGCCCCCACGAAGGGCAAGAGAAAGCGCGAGCCCTCCCCGATCATGCTCTGGAGCAGGCCATCAATGCTCTCCACCACCCACTCCAGGATATTCTGAAAGACGCCAGGCCGCACTTTCAGGCTCCGGCCGATGAGATAGGAAGCCACACCCAGAAAGGCCACGATAAGCCAGGTGGTCACTACCGTGGAGGTGATCTCGATGGGCCCTATGGTGAAAACGACAAAGGGAACCAGCTCTTCCTCAATGCCCATAGCAATCCTCCGGTTTTGGAATGCCGAAGCAGAGCTTCGGCAGCGAAAGCGGAGCTTTCGCACTCCAGAGTCATTACCTCTCTTTGAAAAGCATCTGATAGAGATTGTAGAAGGCGATGAAGGTGCCCGCGAAGAGGAGGGTGATAGTCCACATGTACTCCTCCCCTACCCGGTCATCAATGGTGCGTCCCAACATGGCCCCGCCGACGATGGGCACGACGACATTCCAGGCCAGCGAGGTGGCTACAGCCATGGTCTGCCAGAGGCTTCTCCCCTTTTTCTCATCTCCCTCTTCGCCTCGATGCTTCATCGCCTGGCGATCCCTTCTTCTGTGAGAGCTCGCAGCAACGCTGCCCGCGCCCGCTCGAACTCGATGTGGGCCTGAAAGACGGCCCTCTCCTCCTCCACCCTTCGCTCCTCCATCGCCTTTCTCAGAGCGATGAGCTCGTCAGCCCGCTCAGCCGCCGCCGTCAGGATAAGCACCTTCTCACGCTGAACCTCCACCGTCCCCCCGGCGAGGGCGATGACATGCCGCTCGCCATTCTCCCTGTAGGTCAAAAGTCCGACGGGCAACTTGGCGATGAAAGGAGCATGGTGGGGGAGGATCCCCCACCACCCATCGGCCAACTGGATCCTTATGGAAGAGACCTCCCCACTCAGGACCATCCTATCGGGAGTCATGATCTCCAGATGGGTCGTCCTCATGCCCGCTCCAGCACCTCATCTATGTCCCCAGCCATGTAGAAGGCCCTCTCTGGGACATCGTCGAGCTGGCCCTGCACAATCATCCTGAAGCCCCTCACTGTCTCCTCCAGGGGAACAAAGCGGCCGGCCATACCGGTGAACTCTTCAGCCACGAAGAAGGGCTGAGTCAGGAAACGCTGGATCTTCCTGGCCCGCTGCACCAGCAGCTTGTCCTCCTCTGCCAGCTCCTCTATTCCCAGGATGGCGATGACATCCTGCAGTTCCTTGTAACGGGTAAGCATCTCCTTCACCCTGACGGCCACCTCATGATGCTCCTCCCCCACGATGCGCGGGTCCAGGAGGCGCGAGCTGGACTCCAGGGGGTCCACGGCGGGGTAGAACCCCTGGCTGGCCAGTTGTCTGGAGAGGACAACCGTCGCATCCAGGTGGGAGAAGGTGGTTGCCGGAGCCGGGTCAGTGAAGTCGTCAGCGGGCACATAGATGGCCTGAACGGAGGTAATGGAACCCCCCACTGTGGAGGTAATGCGCTCCTCCAGCTCTCCCAATTCGGTGGCCAGAGTAGGCTGGTATCCCACCGCCGAGGGGAAGCGTCCCAGCAACGCCGAGACCTCCGATCCGGCCTGCACATAGCGGAAGACGTTGTCTATGAACAGCAGGACATCCCGACCCTCCTGGTCGCGAAAATACTCGGCCATGGTCAAGGCGGTCAGGGCTGCCCTGAAGCGCGCTCCAGGGGGCTCATTCATCTGACCGAAGACCAAGACGGCGTCCTTGAGGGTGTCGGTGCGCTTTATCTGGAGGTAGAGCTCGTTGCCCTCACGGATGCGCTCCCCCACCCCAGCGAAGACGGAGACCGCTTGGTGCTCTGCCGAGGTATGACGAATCAATTCCATAAGGAAAAGGGTCTTCCCCACACCTGCGCCACCCAAGAGCCCCACCTTGCCCCCCCGAGCGTAGGGTGCCAGGAGGTCAATCACCTTCAGCCCGGTGACGAAAACCTCTGTGGAGGGTTCCTGGCGAGTGAGGGCCGGGGCCGGCTTATGGATAGGCACTCTCCTCACGCCATTGAGGGAGTTGAGGCCGTCAGTGGGCTGCCCCAGCGTGTTGAACATCCTGCCCAGCGTCTTCGGCCCCACTGGCACAGCAATAGGCTCTCCCGTGTCAATGGCCTTCATGTCCCGCTTGAAGCCTGCCGTGGAACCCATAGCGATGGTGCGAACCGTCTCCCGATCCATGTGCTCCTGCACCTCCACAATGAGTCTTCTTGCACTAGCCTCTATCACCAGGGCATTGAGTATGGGCGGCAGGTCCCCATCGGGGAAATGGACATCTACCACCGGGCCGATGATACGCTCAACCCTTCCGGTTCTCATATCTCATAGCCATAGCCTCGATTAAGGGGCTCTCAAAATCAGTACTCTGCTGGCAATCCATCCAACTGCGCGTAGCTGAACACCGGGCCGTCCTTGCAGACGTAATAGGGGCCGATGTTACAGCGCCCGCACTTCCCAATCCCGCATTTCATCCGTCGCTCCAGGGAGGAGTAGATTCTCTCCTTAGGGAAGCCCAGGGCAATAAGCGGGGGCAGGGTAAAATGGATCATGACCGGCGGGCCGCAGATCACGGCGTAGGCGTCCTCCGAGCTGGGGGCTACCTCCTCAACCACCGTCGGCACGAACCCCACTTGTTTGGTCCATCCCGGCACGGCCCGGTCAATGGTCAGGTATACCTGCATATCGTCCCGCGCCTCCCAGGCCGCCAGTTCGTCCTTGTAGAGAAACAGGCCCGGCTGGCGGACGCCATAGATGATGCGGATCTCCCTAAACTGTGAGCGGTGGGCCTCATCCAGCATGTAGACTACCAGGCTGCGCAGAGTGGTGAAGGCGAAGCCCCCGCCGATGACAACCACGTTGTGGCCCTCGAAGCATTCCAAGGGGTAGCCATTGCCCAGCGGGCCCCGCAGGCCCACGATGTCCTCTTCCTGAAGGCGGTGCAGCGCCGTGGTGAGCACGCCGGCCTGATTCACGGTGAACTTCAGCGGCCCCTCCTCTGTGGGCGAGGAGACAATGCCAAAGGGGGCCTCGCCCTTGCCGAAGACGGAGAGCTCGCAGAACTGGCCAGGGGCGAAGCTGAACCCTGCTCCATCGGCCTCGTTGATGAAGGCCAGGTCGAAGGTCTTCAGCATCTCATCGTCGGTCTCGACGAAGGTGCGTTGAATGCACATGGGAATGGGCAGGTAGGGATTCTCCATAGAAGCCTCACAGTGTAAGATCAGGCTGCCTGGATTTCGATCAGGAGCTCGCGGATGTCCAGATTGACGGGGCAGAGGCGCACGCAGCGCCCGCAGCCCACGCAACCCAGCATCCCCTCGTTGACCAGATAGTAGTCGAACTTGTGCATCACTCGCTGGCGCATTCGCTCGCGGATGGAGGGGCGGGGATTGTGGCCCGAGGCCTCCAGGGTGTAGACACAGAACTGGCAGGTATCCCAATTGCGCACCCGCACCCCGCAGGACATCGTGCCCTCGTCCACGATGTCGAAGCAACTACACACCGGGCACAGCAGAGTGCACACCCCACAGCCCAGACAGGTGGCCTGCACCTCCTCCCAGAAGGGGGCATCAATCATCGCCTCCAGCCGCTGCTGGATGCCCTCGATCTCCACCACCGGGGCCAGTCGGGCCAGCGCCGCTTCCTCCATTTCGCGAGCAGCGGCTACGTCGCTCTCATCCACTTCGGCCAGGTCTGTGCCGGCCAGCAACCCCTCGCCTTTAGGGGTCAGGACTTCCACCAGGTAGGCCTCGCCGATGTCGGTGAGGAAGAGGTCGCTTCCCTCTTTGCGGAAAGGGCCGCCCCCCACTGAGGTACAGAAGCAGGTGCTCAGTGGCCGGTTGCAGCCCAGGCCGACGATGGTCGTCCTCTCCCGACGATGGAGGTAGTAGACGTCGGGGTGCTCAGGAGTATCGAACACCAGGTCCAGCACCCCGATGGCCTGCACGTCGCAGGGACGCACGGCAAAGAGTACCTGCTTTCCCTCCCCATTTTTTGATGGGCGCAGGACGATGCTATCCGCGCTTCTTTCGTACTCGAAGAGCACCTCCGTCTGAGGGAGAAGGGCGGCCTTGGGTGACTGACGCGTATCCAGCCGATCCCACACCACCTCCTCGGGCGCCGTGATTTGGCGAAACGTGACGTATTCCGCGACGCGGGCCGGGGCGCAGACGGTGTAATCCTTCAGCAATCTGCTGATAAAGGCATCAATGTTTTCTTTGGCAACTTTCTTCATAGTCACATCAGCACTCCAACAAGGATGAAAGTTTCACCACGGAGACACGGAGAACACTGAGATTTTTGTCTTTTTCTCTATGCTCTCTGTGTCTCTGTGGTTATTTGCGGAGTAGTTCCCTATCATCCGGGGCGAAGGTGGCCAGAGGTGGCAACTCCTCAGGGCTCATCCCCGCCTCGAAGCCGTACAGCTCCTGCACGTCTTTGTTCAGCTTGCCCGTCAGGTAGACCAGGTCAATCTCCATAGGGCAGGCCCGTTGGCAGGCCCCGCAACTCACACAGCGCCCCGCCAGGTGATAGGCACGCCCGATGTGCCAGCCCTGCAATCCCCCCGGGGTGACCCCCGACTCGATCCAGCGCGGGGTGGTGTGGTCCACGAAGCACTCCTCGCAATAGCACAGCGGACAGGCCTCGCGGCAAGCGTAGCAGCGGATGCAGCGACTTGTCTCGGCCTCAAAGTACGCCCAGCGCTCGGCAGGTGATTTCTCCTCGAAGGCCGCAATCTGGGCATAGGCGTCATCCGACCACACGGCGACGGATTCGCCAACGAGAGCATCGTGGATCACCGGATTGGGATGGGTGCAGGCCGCACAGGAGGGATAAAGCACCTCCTGGCGACGCAGCCGCTTGGTGAAGCCCTCACCCTCAACGGTGATCGTCTCGTCTGTCCAGCGGGCGGCCAGCACTTCCCCCGGAGCCCGGCGGGCAACGACGCGCCAGTCCACCATCCCTCGGCAGGGCACGCCGATGATCACCACCTGTTCCCGCTCCACCTGGTGCTCGACCATCAGGGCCACAATGGCCCGTGTGTCGCAGCCTTTGGCCACGATGGCCGCCTTGCGTCCCTTCAGTCCCACCAGGTAGCGAGCCAGGCTGTTCTCACAGAAGGGCCCCCAGATGAGCCGCTCGACGTCAGCGACGTCGCGAATGAAGACCGGCGCAGCCCGTAAGGGCAATGTCCCTCGCTCGAAGCCGATAACCAACTCCACGTCTCCACTCTTCAAGAGCCACTGTGCCTCCTGGCGGATGCGCTCTTGAATGCGTTGCTCTGTGCTTTCCGCCATCGGAACTCCCTGACCCCTGTGCGTTAGTCCAGGAGTCTCTTTTCGCCCTCTATTCCCTGAATGTCGGTGATATCCTGAGTCACCTCGAGACAGCCAAGGTAGTTTCCCGAATGATCCCTTACGGGGAAGTATCGGATGTAGATCTTTCGCCCATCGAGGTTGATCCAGAACTCGGCGACATCTCTCCTGCCCGCTCGAAAATCATCCAGGATGTGATTCACCACATGGACGCTCTTCTGGGGATGGCAGGCCTGGACCTTTCGGCCGATGACGGCCGGGCTTCGTTTGAATATCCTGTCATCCCCCTTGCTGTAGTACACCACCGTGTCATCGCTGTCCACGAAGGACACCTCAACAGGTAGAGCGTCGAACATCGCCTCGATGGTCTCAATCGGGAGTTTCTCAAGCACGATACACCTCCTGTACGGAATCTCGTCTATTGTGGGCCCACACTCGAAAGAGGCCTGAGGCCACCAGCTTCCCGGCTGGTCCCAACGCTGACACGTCTGCTACCATTCCCTCCACCAGTTGTTGGAACTTTCCCCGCTCGGCGTCGCCGATCCAGGCAAACTGCACCCGCTGCTCCTCCAGGCCAATGTAGTCCAGAAAGCCCTTCAGCGTGGTGAGCTTGCGCCGCGCCAGGTAGTTGCCCTCTTTGTAGTGACAGTCCCCCGGTTCGCACCCCACCACCAGCACCCCGTCGGCCCCCTTCTGCAGGGCCGATAGAAGAAAGAAGGGGTTCAGCCGCCCCGAGCAGGGCACCTCCACCACCTGGATGTTGGCTGGAAACTGGGTTCGCGCCGTCCAGTCCGCCTCGGCCTGGAGGCACCAGCGGCAAAGAAAGACGAGCACTTTGGGTTGGTCTTCACTCATCACGCTGCCTCCATCATGAACTGCTCCCGCACGACCTCAAACACGGCCTCGTCGCTGAAGTCCACCAGGTCAATGGATCCCGAGCGGCAGGAGGCGGCGCATACCCCGCAGCTTATGCACTTCGCCGGATCCACTTGGGAGACGGTTTTCTCGCGGCCCAGTACCCGCTTCTGCACCAGTTCCACAGCGTCGTAGGGGCAGACCTCAACGCACAACCCGCAGCCCACACAGGTGCGCTCGTTCACCTGTGCCACTGGACCTGGCGGGGTGTACCCCTCGCGCAGGGCGATATTCCGGAAGGCGGCGAATATGTTCGAGATGTGGATGTCCTGAGGACACCGCTTGTAGCAGGCATCACAGGCCGAACACAGCCAAATGAGGGGGCTACTCAGCACCTCTTCCCGCAGGCCCATCGCCGCCCGGTGCAAGATGCGGCGGGGGTTGTACTCCGGCTCTACTCTACGGATGAGGCAGGCGGCCATGCAGGTGCCACAGGAGAGACATCGCAGCAGGTGTTCCCCGCCGGGCTCGGCCATGACCTCTTCTTTGAACTGGAGATCGAGCTTGGCACGTGGTACCATTCTCTGACTCCTTACTCCTCTTTCGCCTATTTCTTCTTCCCGCTTTCGAGGCCCAGCACCTCCGCCACACCGGGGATCTCGGACAGGCGGCGCAGACGCCGCTCAAGCTGGGGGCGGACCTCCTTGTTCTCCGCCTTTATCCTCTCCGCACCCAGCGAATGCAAGGTCTCATCCATCTCCCGGATCACGCGGGCATATTTGTCCCCCTCGGCGGCGGATATCCACTCGATGCGGAAGCGCTCCGGTGAGATGCCTATCCGCTCCAACATCCCGGCCAGCCGGTCAAAGCGTATGGCAGCATGGTGCTGCCCGGTGATGTAGTGGCAGTCCTGGGGGTGGCAGCCGGAGACCAGCACCATCCCTGCTCCCCGCCGGAAGGCCTCAAAGACGAAATCGCTATCCATTCGTGCCGAGCACATGACCCGGATGCCCCGCGAGGTAGCGGGATATTCAAAGTGGCTGGTGCCGGCATTGTCCGCCCCGCCGAAGCTGCACCAGTGGCACATGAAGGCCAGGATCTTCTCCTCCGGCTTTTCGGCCAGCAGGGCGTGGAGCTGGGCGATGATCTGGGCGTCGGTGAAGTGCATCTGGGTGATGGCGTTGTGGGGACACTCAGCCACGCAGGCCCCGCAGCCGTGGCAGAGGGCGGGGATGACCTGCGCCGCCCGATCGGGCTCGACGATGATGGCATTGTAGGGGCAATTGGTGGCGCAGATGCCGCACTTTCTTCCTGTGGCATTGATGCAGCGATCCTCCCACACGACGGCCACGATGGGCTCAATCTCCCACTTGTCAGCGGCCATGATGCGCCCCGCTCGGGCCGCGGCACCGCTGCCCTGGGCCACGCTGGCCGGAATATCCTTGGGTCCCTGAGCCGCCCCGGCCAGGAAGACCCCCTCAGTGGGGGTGTCAATAGGCCTCAGCTTGGGGTGGTACTCCATGTAGAAGCCGCTGGGGTCGTTGGGAATGGTCAGCGCCTGGCCCAGGATGCCGGCCCCCTGGCGGGGCACGGCCGCCGTGGACAGCACCACCATCTCCGCCTCCAGCTCGATCACCTCCCCCAGGTCCCGGTCCTCGGCCTCAATGAAGAGGTTCTTGGTGACCAGATCCTCGGTGATCTGAGCTGGGCGTCCTTGAATGAAGCGGATGCCCTCGTTACGGGCCCGCTGATAGAACTCCTCATAGCTCTTGGCCGGGGTGCGGATGTCAATGTAAAAGATGGAGATTTCCATGTCAGGGTACAGGCCCTTGAGGACCAGAGCATTCTTGATGGTGTACATGCAGCAGAAGCCGGAGCAGTACTCATGGTAGCGGCTGTCCCGCGAGCCCACGCACTGGACGAAGGCCACGCTTCGGGGGATCTGGCCATCGGAGGGACGGATGAGCTTTCCCACAGTGGGGCCAGCGGAGTTGTGCAGCCGCTCCAGTTCGACGGCGGTGAGCACATTGTCGTACTGGCCGTAGCCGTACTCCTCGATGGGGGTGGGGTCAAAAGTGTCGAAGCCAGTGGCCACGATGATGGTCCCCACATCCAGATCCAGCTCCTGGGGCTGCATGGCGAAGTCAATGGCCTCCAGCTTGCCACAGGCCTCCACGCACTTGTAGCATTTGATGCAGTTGTCCAGGTCAACAGTGTAGACCAGGGGCACCGACTGAGGCTGGGGGACGTAGATCGCCTTACGGGGGGCGATGCTCTCCTCGAACTCATTGGGCACCTCGATGGGGCACACGGGGGCGCAAAGGCCACAGCCATTGCACCGATCCTCCAGCACGTAGCGGGGCTTCTGGAGCACCTTGACCTTGAAGTTGCCGATATACCCTCCTACCCGCTCTACCTCGGCGTAGGAGAGGATGTTGATCCTGGGGTGACGCGCCGCGTCAACCATCTTGGGGGCCAGAATTCATATGGAGCAGTCCATAGTGGGGAAGGTCTTGTTCAGTTGGGCCATCCTTCCCCCAATGGAGGGCTCCTTCTCCACGATGATGGTCTCGACCCCCATATCCGCCAGGTCGAGGGCACTGCTGATGCCCGCGATCCCTCCGCCGATGACCAGAGCCCTTTTGGTGACCGGCACCTCGATCATGCTTAGAGGAGTAAGGTAGCGGGCTTTAGCCACATGGCTGGCCACCATATCCTTGGCCTTCTGCAGGGCCGCCTCCGGCTCATGGGAATGGACCCAGGTATCCTGCTCCCGGATGTTAGCCATCTCGAAGAGGAAGGGATTCAGTCCCGCCTCAGCCACGCAGGCCCGGAAGGTAGGCTCATGGAGTCGGGGGCTGCAGGCCGCCACCACCACACGATTCAGGTCATGTTCTTTGATGTCCTGCCGTATAAGGGCCTGGCCGGAGTCGGCACAGGCGTAGTGAGTATTCCTGGCTATGACCACTCCGGGCAGGGCAGCCGCGTACTCCGCCACCTCGCCGGGGTCAATCACCCCCGCGATATTCGACCCACAGTGGCAGACGTAGACACCGATTCTCAGCTCATCTTTGTTGCTCATTTCCCCCTCCTGCTCGTTGTTCCTCCTCCAGCGCTGCCAATAGAGCCTCCGCCAGCTGCATCATTTCTTCCGCCTCTGCAGCGCCAATTTGGGCTGAGCCTTCATAACGAGCCAGATTGCGATAATGTAGTCCGAGTCGCAGTCTTCTGCTATAGGCGACGGGCAAGCGTCCACTTTTAATGTATAGCTCACCAAATCTGTTCACCACCCCTCGATGGGTTGAGGGCAGCTTATCGGCACGCAGGAAAATGAGAGCCTTCACCGCCAGCTCAGCGGTGTTGTAAGCGACATCGGTGGCAATACGATAATGCTTATTCTCCAAGATTTCCTTCGCGACCTCAAGATATTCATGCCCCAGTTCATAAAGCGCTTTGATCTCCTCTTGCTTCAGCTCTTCTTCTTCCATGGAGTATATCTCCCTCCCGTCATGCAAGGCACGGTAGACAAAATAGGAAGGCGGATGCCGATAAGCGCCTAGCGGATAGATGAGTGGCTCGACGCTCTCGGTGGTCTCCATTAGGGTCTCAAAACCCACTTCGTCGCAGAAGTCAGCAACTACATCATCTCCCCCAATCTGAAAGATGACCAGATCCACATCGCTCTCCGGTCGCGCCGTCCCCTCAGCCACACTGCCGTGGAGGATGATCTTGGCGATGTGAGCTTTCGCTGGAGTAGCGAGCAGCCGCTCTACGAACCGATCCGCGGCCCTCAATTTCTTTTCAACGACGGAGTTCATACTTCACACTCACACATCCAGCCTGGGGATCGAAACCCCAGGCTGAGCCACCCTCAGAGATGCAAGGGTGACAGATGAAACGGATCAAAGGCCTGAGCCTCCGATCCGTTTCATCCACTTATTCTTGCTACTATCGGCCAGTTAACTGGCTACCAGTTCCTCCAGCAACCTGGTAACCACGTCCCTCCTCGCCTTCTGGGCTACCACCTCCGGTGTGGAGAGGGAGAGAGCCTCCTTGGTGCAGAACTTCACACACTGGGGCTTATCCTTGTCTGCGCAGAGGTCACATATCTCCACCCGCTTGGTGGCCGGGTTGAGGAGAATGGCACCGAAGTCGCAGGCCTCAATGCACCAACCACAGCCATCGCACAGGTCGTCATCCACCAGGATGATGCCCGTCGCCGGATCCTGAGAGAGGGCCTTGCGGGGACAGGAGATCACACAGGGGGCATCCTCACACAAGCGGCAGGAAACGGACATCGTCACGATGGGATAGATGCGCACATTGCGGATACGAGAGAGCAAGGGGTCAAAACGGCCATGCTTCGTCAGGGAGCAGATAAACTCGCAGATTTGACACCCCACGCACTTATCCGGGTCACAGACGATAAATTGGTGTTTCGTCGCCATGGCATTGACTCCTCATTTAGGTAAATAACACATTTATGGATCGCCCTCCCGCAGGTCGGCGAACCCCCCTTTTCTATCTGCGGGAGGGTGAGCACTAAAAGATAGGCTAGCAGCCCATCTCCTCGGCGATGTCCGCCATGCCCAGTTGGACCAGCTTCTCCTTGGGGATAAAGCCCTCGGCTGTCCAGCCCCGAGCCTCGTAGTAGGACTCAATCATCATCTGCAAATCCTCAGGCTTGACCACACACCCCTTGGATGCACCGGCAGGGATGGGATCCTTGAGGAAGCGAGGCGGCAGCCAATCATCCGCTTTGGTCCATCCTTGTCGGATGTTGAAGGCCTTCTTCAGGTTGCAGATGCGCTCCATAGTGAGCTCCAGCTCCTCGGCCGTCATCTCAATCCCGGTAGTGAGTGTATAAAGCCGGGCCACCTCGGGGTAGAGATCGGTGAAGCAGCCTCGGATGAACTTGCACAGCATCAAGGTGTCGAAGACGGCAGCAAACTCCTCTTTTTCTTTGGCAACTTTGCCCCTTCCCTGATCCGCTGTGAAGCGGTCCACCTCGCCCCTGATATCGGCCTCGTAGGCCAACGACCGGTTATGGCAGGGGCCTCGTGTCCCCACCGCGCAGCCCAGGGCGAAGGTCTGCAGGCCCCGGGGATCGTAGCCAGACATCTCCAGCCCCTTCACATGCATGGCGAAGTGGTCGCTTCCCTGCCCCACCTCTTCCGAGGCCCGCTTGACCCCCCAGGCCAGGAGATCGCCGATCCCCTCGCGGTGGGCAATCTTCTCGATGAGCGCGGTTGCGGCCTGGTGATTGCCAAAGTGGGGCTCCAGCCCATCGAAATCCGCCTCGGAGAGGATGCCCTTCTCGAAGCACTCCATGGCCCAGGCCACCACGACCCCGGTGCTCATGGTGTCTATTCCATAGCGGTCGCAGAGCTCGATGGCCCTGATGATGCCGGGGAAGTAGTCCATGCCGCAATTGGGGCCGTTGGCGTAGAGCGACTCATAGTCAATGGAGGTGCGTGCTCCCCCATAGAGGCCCTCCCTGACCGCCACATTCTGCTCGCAGGCGATGGGGCAGCCGGCGCAGGCGACCGCCTTCTCTGTGTAGTGCTCATGCATGTACTCGCCGCTGATCCTCTCCGCGGCCTCGAAGACCCCCTGCTGAAAGTTGCGGGTGGGCAGCACCCCCAGGCGGTTGAGGGTGAGGATATTGGATGGTGTGCCCAGGATGCGGTACTTCTCCGTCGCCGTCCCCTGGGCCCTCTGAGCCAACTCGAAACAAAGCCTGGAGAGCTCCTCTGGATTAGCCACCTCGATGGGCTTTGAGCCCCGGAGGGCCACGGCCTTCAGGTTCTTGGCCCCCATCACCGCCCCCAGCCCCGTTCGGCCGGCCTGACGTTGACGGTCGTTGGTGATATTAGCATAGAGCACTAACTTCTCCCCGGCCGGACCTGTGGAGGCGACGCGCACCGTCTCATCGCCGAGTTCAGCGCGGATGGCCTCCTCGGTCTGCCAGGTCTCCAAGCCCCAGAGCCCAGAGGCGTCCCTGAATTGGACGATGTCATCGTCAATGAAGAGGTAAGTGGGCTTGTCCGCTTTCCCCTTGATGACGAGGGCATCGTATCCTGCATGCTTGATCATGTGGGCGAAGTAGCTGGAGGACAGGCAATCGCCGATGAAGCCGGTGAGGGGCGATTTGGCGGCCACACCATATTTTGTGCCCACAGGAACAATGGTGCCCGCGAAAGCGCTGGCGGCGAAACAGAGGGCATTATCAGGCCCCAGGGGGTCCGCTCCAGCAGGGGTGTTGTCGTACACCAGGCGTGTGGCCAGGCCCACCCCGCCGATGTAGGTCTTGAGAAAATCCTCATCCACCCATTGCTGGTGTGTCTTTTGGCTCGTCAGATCCACGTGTAAGATCTTGCCGGTGTAAGCGTACATGTCTTTTCAACCTCCTGCTTCAGTGAACAGTAACAAGAGCCGGTCATCCTCTTTGGGTTTCTCTTCCAGGCTTTTGCTGACTCGCCGTCCATCGTAGTTGAAGAAATAGGGTTCCACCAACTCATAGGTCTCTGGAACGACGAGGGGACCCAGGAAAGTGGGGAACCTCCTGGTGAGGGCGACGACCACGTTGCGCAGAGTCGCTTCATCGCTTACCTCAACCATCACCTCCTTTTCCCCGCTCAGACGGCGGGCCAGACCAAAGAGCTCGACCGTAAGCTGCATACCACCCTCCTCGTACTATACCCTCTCCAACAGGTAACTCAACACTATAGAGACTAATCCCGCAGTGATCATCTTCGCACCCGAAACAACCAGATTGTCCCTGGACACTTTCCCCAAGAAGGCCCCCAGGCCGAAAAGAGCCGCCAGCGCCATGCCCAAGGAAAGATAGTAGCTGACGGTGATGTCAGTTAGAAAAGCGGTGAAAAAGAAAGGCGTCAGGACCGTCAAGGCTGAGAAGAAGGGGGCCAGCCCATCAACCAGGGCCACACTGACTACCGCTGCCCGTGAGGCCCGCCCAATCTTCGTCTGGCTCAGGTCCGCCAGAACGTGATTCTGCAACTCATCCAGGTCCCGCTTGCGCTCGGCGGATTCCGTCAGGTAGGCCCCCCACAACCCCGAGATACCCATGGCGATGCAGGTGGACAGACCGGTGGAGATCACGATGGCTGGCTGGCGCACTTCAGCCATGAAGTTGCCCATGAGGACGCCGATGATGGTCAACACGCCATCGAAAGCGTTCATGGCAAAGTAGCGACGGCCGATCTCCCCTATATCGGCGATGTCGCTGTATTCTCTTAACTCCTGCACCCGACGCCCTACAAGGCGTCGTATAGGTGTCACCTACGCTAAGGCCTCATCCTTGATAGGGGTCTTGGGGTGTAGCCGCATCGTCAATAATGACCTTACCGGCCACCACCTCATCAATGGAATGGATCGCCCCCCCATTCTCCTGAATCACTCTCTCCACGACCTGGAAAGAAATGTCACTTCCCTGAATGGTGAGCTTGGCATTCTCGACCCGGCGGTCTATCTCGTAGATGCTGATATTAACCCCTTCGACCCCCTCAAGATCGCTCAACATTCGAGCCAACTCGACAATGGTGGGCTCATAGGGCTTCAACACGTCGAGCACCAAACGTCTGAGCTTGCCCATGTGTTGTGTCACACTCCATTCTAGGTGGGCGCCCATCTCCATCGCCCACACCATATCGCGGCTTCCTCACCCACCAGCGGCCCTAATTATACTCCTTAACTCCCTTCAGGTCAAGAGCATTCTCCCTTGAAAACCCCTCCCTGGCCAGGACAGGCTAACCCCCCTTGCGGGCCACAACGATCATCTGGTAGCTATCCAGGGAGAACTTCTCCGCGGGATCGTAGCCCCCGTATACGGAGAGCTCCGCTTCCAGCTCTGCCCCGACCAACAATCGCCGAAGTTCAGGGTGGGAATGTCCAGCAGCAGGCCCCCTGGCGCAAGCAGGCGAGCGGCCTCCTGCACCACCTGGCTGTTACCCTCGTCGTCGAAGTAGCCGAAGCTGTTCCAGAGGCAGACCACCGCGTCGAAGCAGCCGGTGGGGAAGGGCAACCAGCGCATGTCCCCATACACCCAGCTCACTTTACCCTGCCCTGTGGCACAGCCCGCCCTCAGGAAGGCTTCATTCAGATTGAGACCCACCACCTCGTAGCCGCGCTCAGCCAGGGGCCCGCTGTGTCGCCCCCAGCCGCAGGCCAGGTCGAGGAGGCGCGCCGGAGGAGATAACCCCCAGAGCATCCTCTACAAAGTCCACTTGAGCCTGCGTAGTCGCCTCGTCGAAGGGCTCGTATTCCTCCAGGAAGCGCTCCCGATAGTAACGGATGTACCAAGGTTCCCCTACCGCTTCACCCTTCATCTCATCCCTCACCACTTGTTACTCGTGGCCCCCTTTCCCAACCCCTGTTGACTCGCCGCAGCAAAGGCAGTAAAATGACCACATGGGTAGGAGATAAGCACAAAGAGCACGAAGAACACGAAGAAAATAGCTTTGTGCTCTTCGTGCCCTTTGTGGTTTCGAAAGGAGGACAGGGTGAGCACCAATATCTTACTCGTGCGCCACGGACAGACGGAGTGGAATCAGGTAGTGCGCTTCCGGGGACGGACTGACCTGGACCTGAATGACGTCGGGCAGGCCCAGGCCTGCGCCTTGGCTCGGCGGCTGGAAGCATGGCCCATCGCGGCTATCTATACCAGCCCCCTGCGCCGCGCCCATCAGACAGCCGAACCCCTGGCCCAGCGGCTGGGATTACCGATCCGGCCCGCTCAGGGACTAATGGACATGGACTACGGCCATTGGCAGGGACGTACACCTCAGGAAGTAGCCCAGGCGGAGCTAGAGATTTACCGACGCTGGCTGGAAGCACCTCAGCAGGTCCATATCCCCGGCGGGGAGTCTTTGCCCCCTGTTCAGCAGCGAGTCATGTCAGCCGTGCAAGAGATCGTGGCCCAGAACCCGAATGGCATGGTGCTGTTGGTGGGACATCAGGTGGTCAACAAGGTGCTCATCTGCACCCTGCTGGGACTGAGCCTGGCCTCCTTCTGGCGGATCGAGCAGGACACCGCCTGTCTTAACCACTTCCGCCACCACGATGGCCTGTACGACATCCTGCTCCTCAATGACACCTGTCACTTGGCGGGGCTAATGTAGCTCATAGGTGGTCTGTACATTCCCCTCCGAGTCTTTCAGGGTGACGACCTCAACTTCCGGCCCCCAGGCGGCTGAGTCCAGCCCCCAGTAGAGGTCACTGGGGGTGTTTCGGCCTTTGGTGGTGTAGATGCGGACACTGTTGCCTCTGAAGAGCGTCAGATTGGGGAAGGTGTACACTTGCCCCCGGCCATTGCTTAAGGTCCAGCCCTGAAGCCGCACATCCCGGCCGCGGTTGGTCAGGACCACTACCTCCGCTTCCTGTCTTCCTGGGGCCACGATATCCGTGATCTCCAGATGGAATGCCTCCTCGGTCGGAGTGGCCGTAGGCTCGACAGGGGTGGCCGTGTAAGAGGGAAGGGGTTCCGTAGGGAGCGCAGCTTCCACCTCTAGCGGCGGGATGATCAACTCCTGGCCGACGGCCAGTATGTCAGGGTCGGCCAGGTTATTTTCCTCTATGATGCTCTCCCTGGACACGTTGTACTTCTCAGCTATCCAGAAGAGGGTGTCGCCGGGCTTGACCACGTGGATTATGGGGGTCGGCGTCATGGGAGGAGAAGGTTGGCCTGCAGGGGAAGCCTGGGGCAGCGGAGTGGGCTCTGTAGCTGAAGTGGCAGAAGGCATTGCCTGGGGGAGGGTCACCGACGGGGCAATTCTTGGACTCACAAGCCAAACGACCAGCAGGCTGATAGCCAGGGAGATGAGGGCATTCAGGGCAAGGATGAAGATCACCTGTTGTCGGGTCATCTGCCACCTCCTGGTGAAAAGGCGCTAGGGGAGAAACATCGCCTCAGCGAACTGGATGGAGAAACGCGGATCGGTGGTCAATTCGATGTACTCCACTTCGCGGGCTAACTGCTGGGCTCGCCGCCGCTCCGCCTGGGAGAGAAGCGCCCGCTTGGCCCCCATGCCCGCCGCGTTCCCCACCTGATCGAACCGCTCGCGAGGGAGATCGGGCAGCAGGCCGATGGCGATGGCTGAGTCCATGTCAATGTAGGTGCCGAAGGCGCCAGCCACAATCACCGCGTCCAGTTCCTCCACCTGAAGCCGGGCCTCATCCAGCAGGACATTGATGCCGGCCCGGATGGCCCCCTTCGCCAGTTGGATCTGGCCCACATCGGCCCGGGTGAGGACGATGTCCCGACCGATACCGCTCTCCGCCGCTGGGACCAGCAGGAACTCGGGGCCCTGCTCACCCTCGCGCACCCGGAGGTGCGTGTCTTGGAATCCGCCCCGGTCGTTGAGCACCTCAGCCCGGCGCATCTGCGCCACCGCGTCCAGGATGCCCGAGCCACAAAGGCCCACCGGGGGGAGATCGTCGATGGTCTGGTACTCCACACTGGAGTCAACGATGCGCAGGTGCTCGATAGCCCCGGCGGCGGCCCTCATGCCATGTTGGATGTGGGCTCCCTCGAAGGCCGGGCCGGAGGCGGTGGAGCAGGTGAGGAAGCGGCCATGGGCCCGCAAGGCCACCTCGGTGTTGGTGCCGATGTCCAGCCCCAGCACCCTTTGGTCACTGTGGCCGATGCCGGTGGCCAGCAGCATGGCCACGTGGTCCGCGCCCACAAAGCCGGCGATGTTGGGCAGCAGGTGGACGTAGGCCCCCGGCGCTAAGGCCAGCCCCACTTCACGGGCCTTCACATCCAGTGGTTCGCGCACTGCCGGCACGTAGGGAGCCTCGCCCAGTTGGCGGGTGGGCAACCCCAGCAGCAGATGATGCATGGCCGTGTTGCCTACCAACACCGCCTCCACCACCTGATCGCAGCGCCGTCCGCTTTTCTGGCAGAGCTCTCGCAGCAGCCCGTTGATGGCCCCCACCACAGCGGACTGAAGCTCGGCCGCGCCAGTGTCGTGCTGACGGGCATGGGTGAGCCGGGCCATCACATCCTCGCCGTAAGCGATTTGGGGATTCATGGCCCCCTGGGCGGCCAACGTTCGCCCGGTGGTCAGGTCCACTAAGTAAGCGGCCAGCTTAGTGGTCCCCACATCCACCGCCAGCCCCAGGGGCACCTCCCCCGGCTCCAGGAGAGCGATCACCTCGTTATGGCGCAGGATGGCCACCGTGCGCCACTCCTGTGCTCGCAGGCGGGAGGGGAGCTCATGCAGCACGGGCCAGGCGATCCGAATGTGGGGTTGGCCGGTGGCGGCCACCAGTGCTTCGCGGAGCCGGTCGGCGTCGGCGCGCAGATCGGTCAAGGTGGGGGGAGCAAGCTTCAGCTCCCAGGGATGTACTATCGGGTCCAGCTCCACGGCCAATTCCCGTCCCTCCACCTGAGTGCGCTGGATGGTGGAGAGGGATTCGGCGGGGATGTGGATTCGCAGGTCGTCTGTGACGCGGAGTTGACAGGCCAGGCGATAGCCAGCGCCCAACTCCTCTGGACTGAGCAGGGCTCGCTCCTCTGGGGTGAGATCGGGAACCCACCCCTCCCGGACCTGTACCCGGCAGTGGCCGCAGGTCCCCTGTCCACCGCAGAGGGCCACCAGTTGCACACCGGCCTGGCGCGCTCCATCCAACAGCAGTGTCCCCTCTGCGCAGAGGAACCGCTGGCCGAGGGGTTCAAAATCGAGGTGATAGCTCATCCCATCTCCTGAGCAATGAAGGTAAAGGGCGAGGGAAAGGCAATTCAATTGTACTCCAGGCTGCAGCGCTTGTCAAACGCAATTTGAGGGCCTTTTCCCCAGCCAGGACAGGCATGGTATAATACTACTGGTCTGACGATGGGGGGAGGAGGGTACGCAGTGAGGATGGCCCTGGTACACGACTGGCTCAACCAGCACGGTGGCGCGGAAAATGTCTTAGAGGTCCTGGTGGAGATGTTTCCCCAGGCCCCCATCTACACCTCCATGTACTGGCCTCAGGCTATGCCCCCCTTCTATCGCCAGTGGGACATCCGCACCTCCTGGCTGGACCGATGGCCGCTCATCAAAGCCCACCATCAGCCCTTCCTCCCCCTCTACCCCCTGGCCTTTCACTCCTTCGACCTCTCGGACTATGACCTCGTGCTCTCCAATAAGAGCGGCTTCTGCCACGGGGTTCGTACCTCACTCGCTGCCACGCACATCTGTTACTGCCTGACCCCCACTCGCTACCTGTGGGATTTTGAGGGCTATATCGCTCGGGAAGGTCTGGGCCTCCTTGCCCGGCTGCTGGTGTCTCCCTTGGTGGGGCCACTGCGGAGTTGGGACCTGGCCGCTGCCCGGCGGGTCACAGCCTTCGTCGCCATCTCGCGCGAGGTCCAGGCCCGTATCTCCACTTTCTATCATCGCGATTCAACCATTATCTATCCACCGGTGGACACAAGCCGCTTTCAGCTTGCTCTGGATCACGACGACTACTTTCTGATCGTCTCCCGCCTCATCCCCTACAAGCGCATTGACCTGGCGGTGGAGGCCTGCACCAAGCTGGGCCTGCCCCTGGTGGTCATCGGGGAGGGGCGGGATCGGGCTCGGTTGGAGGCCCTGGCCGGGCCGACGGTGCGCTTCCTGGGCTGGGCATCGGATGCGGAGCGGGCTCGATACATGTCCCGCTGTCGGGCCTTCCTCTTCCCTGGCCGGGAGGACTTTGGCATTGCCCCTCTGGAGGCGCAGGCCACCGGCAGGCCGGTCATCGCCTACGCCGCCGGTGGTGCGCTGGACACAGTGATTGAGGGGGAAACGGGGGCCTTATTCTACCAGCCTACGGTGGAGGCACTGGTGGAGGTGCTGCTCCACTTCGACGAGGGGGACTATGATCCGATGGTCATCCGTCGGAATGCGGAGCGATTTGACACCACCGTTTTCAAGCGCAAGCTGAGGGAGTTTATCGCATCGCGGTAAACGTCACATCTCTTGCCAGCCTAGCCCTCATCTTTCCTCTAGCTCCCCTTTGCCCAAATTGGAAATTTCATTTCCATCTGTCGCAGGGCTACAAATTGCTTCAGCATCCCCGAGGAGATGCCTCGCATCCCAAACGAGGGGTATTCGCCCTGTGTAGCCCTCGCCGTCCCAACCCCATTGGCGTGAGCTTTGTGGAGTTGGTCAGACGAGAGGGGCGGATGCTGGTGGTGCGAGGGCTGGATGCCCTCAACGGCACACCGCTGCTGGACATCAAGTCCTTTGTGGTGCCCGAGAGGTGAGGTGGAGGAAATGGCCAGGGTGGAGATCTGCTCCGGGATATGCGGCTTCATCACCGTGGTGGAGGCCAGGGCGCGGGATTCCGGTCGCATCCTGCTGACCATCGAGAGCGAGTGTCAGGCTGTCCAGAGGTTGGCGGCAGAGCTGGCAGAGGTGGACCCTTTCCAAGAGGTCTCCTTCAGGGGTGAGGGCCCGCTCACTCATCGGCTGGCTGCCCGTCACCTGCCCTGTCCAGGACGGGCGCCACGCCGCCTGCCCGGTGCCGGTGGGGATCAAAGCGGTGGAGGTGGCAGCGGGGCTGGCCCTGCCAGCCGATGTGACTATCTCTGGCCAGGACAGGCAAGCTATCGAAAGAGGGAGAAAGGCGATGAAGGTGACCTGTGTTGGCGAGGGCCATCGGCCTGCCCCTGTCACAGGAGGAGCTGGAAGCAGGAGCCGAGCTGCGCCTCAGCGCTGAATCAACTGAGATCGCCTCTGGTGTATGGATCACAGGGGGGATCACATCTCGCCCCGAACCGGAGGGTCGCAGCGATCGTCACCTGGTGCGCGAGAGAGATGGCTGGGCGCCCGATCCATACCGGGATGACCTGTCATTGGTATTGCACACCGCCCAGGGACTGGTCCTGCTCTGCGGCTGCTGCCACGCTGGGCTGCTTAACACCCTGCTTCACGTGCGTCGCACCTTCGGGGATGAGCTCATAGCCGTGGCAGGGGGCACGCACCTTGCGGACACAGATGAGGCCTATCTGGAGCATGTGGCGACCGTGCTGCACCGGGAGTACCGTTCGTCACGGCTGTACCTCAGCCACTGCACAGGAGAGAAGGCCCGTTTTGTCTTGGCTGGGGCCTTCGGCAAAGGAGTGCGCTCGTGCCTGGTCGGCACGGTGCTGAGTTTCTAAACCTCGCGGCCTGATCCTATGATCCCAACCGCCGATGGTAAATCGGCCGTTGTCCTATAGTTTTCACTATGGAGAGAGGTAGGTCAGGTTTTGACAAAATGGCGACCATGTGCTACAATTTGTTTCGTACCTGAGCAGATACTAAATCAAAACCGATACGATAGATGGATGATATACGTGATCTGGCTCAGTTCTATAAGGCCCTCGGAGATGAGACCAGGCTGCGATTGGTGGAGCTCCTGGCCCACCAAAAAGAGGGAAGGGCACTGTGTGTGGGGCGCCTGGCCCAGGAGCTGGGGGTGACGCCCTCGGCCGTGTCCCAGCACCTGCGAGTCCTTAAGGATCTGGGAATGGTGCAGGGAGAGCGACGGGGTTACCGCATTCACTACTACCTGGACCACGAGCGGCTGGCCGCTTATCAGGGCTTGGCCCGAGAGCGATTGGGCGAAGGGTTTGTTCCCGCCGAAGCAGAGTTTAATGATGATAGGAGGTGAAACCATGTGTGGTTGTGATCCCAAATCCCAGTGTGCTCATCCGGAGAAGCTGAAAGGCGATCCGAGTGAGTGCACCCCCGAGCAAATCCGGGAATGCCACGGTGAGGTGGCAGAACACCCTTGCGAGCGCCAAGAGGCACAGAAGTCATAGCGCTTCAACTCGCTGGAGGTACCATACATATCCACAATAAGGGGGGCCATGTTCAACATGGTCCCCCCTGGTCACAGATAGGAAAAAGATATGCCAGAAGCCTCTTCTCCCATCATAAGGGAAAAAGGGCGGGCCGGGAGTAGAGGGCCTGCCAGTGGCCCGGCCAGACAGGGGGATGGTGACCTGAATCGGACAAAAGGCCAAGCGGGCCGGAGGAAGATGGGGGGGACCCACAGGGCTCAGCCCTCCGGCCCGGCAGGCCCCATCCTGCGCCGCTTGGTGCGCTACATGAAGCCCCACACGGGTGTACTGGCTGGCGTTATCTTGGCGGCGCTGGCGACGACGACTGTCGAACTGGCCCCTCCCTGGATCATCCGTCAGTCAGTCGACCGCTTCATCCTGGGCAGGCAGCCCGAGAGGATCTGGTGGGCGGCTGCCGGGCTGCTGGCCCTCTCGCTGGTCCAGGGAGGGATCGACTTTCTGCGGCTCTACCTGACGGCCTTCACCGGGCAGCGCATCGTCTTTGAGATCCGCAACGCCGTCTTCGAGCACCTCAGCCGGCTGTCCTTCTCCTTCTACGATCGGGCACGGACCGGCGACCTGATGTCGCGGGTGACGGCTGATGTGGACGTGCTCAACAACTTCTTTGGCCGGGCAGCCGTCATCATACTGACCAACCTCCTGACCCTGGTCGGGATCCTGGGGGTTCTGATCGTCTGGGATTGGCGGCTGGGGCTGTTGTACATAGGCTTTCTCCCGCTAATCGCCCACGCGCAGTGGGTCTACGCACGGCGCGTGCGCCCGGCGTGGAACAGGGCGCGCCGTACGTTGGCCGATCTGACCGCCGCGCTCCAGGAGAGCCTGGCCGGCATCCTGGTGGTCAAGCTCCTGGGGCGTGAGGAGTTCGAGGAGCAGCGGGTGGATCGGCAAAGCCGGATGTACCTTCAGGCCAACCTCCAGACCTCCCGGATCACCTCGCTCTGGCTGCCCTATGCCGAGATTATCATGGGCGTGGCCACGGGCCTGGTGCTGTGGGTCGGCGGGCGGAATGTGATCACAGGGGTCATCACCCTGGGCACGCTGATCGGTTTCACCTCCTACATCCAGATGCTACTGCGCCCTATCCGCCAGACGGGGATGATGCTCAACGTGGTGATGCAGTCGCTGGCCGCCGCAGAGCGCGTGTTCGAGGTGCTGGATACTCGGCCGGATGTGCAGGACGCGCCCGGTGCGTACCCTCTGCCCCCGGTCGAGGGCTACGTGCGGTTCGAGGGGGTGACCTTTGCCTACAGCTCGGGCGAGCTCGCCGAAGTCGACGATGGCCCCAACGGCAGGGAGGCCCTGCGCGACGTCGACCTGGAGGCGGCGCCGGGCGAGATGGTGGCTCTGGTCGGGCCTTCCGGCGCGGGCAAGACGACGCTGGTCCACCTCCTGCCGCGCTTCTACGATGTCCAGGAAGGCCGGATCACCATCGACGGGCACGACATCCGTGAGGTCACGGTCAAGAGCCTGCGCGATGCGATCGGCATCGCCCTGCAGAATGTCTTCCTCTTCGATGCCTCCATCGGTGAGAACATCGCCTATGGCCATCCTCATGCTACCCAGGAGGAGATCGAGTGGGCGGCACGCCTGGTACAGATGCACGATTTCATTCAGTCCCTCCCGCTGGGCTACGGCACCCCGGTCGGTGAGCGTGGCGTCCGGTTGTCCGGTGGGCAGAGACAGCGTATCGCCCTGGCACGGGTGCTCCTCACCGATCCGCGCATCCTGATCCTCGACGAGCCCACGTCCAGCGTGGACGCCGATACCGAGCGGCGCATGCAACAGGCGCTGGAGGAGGTACGCGCCGGCCGCACGACCTTTGTCATCGCCCACCGGCTATGGACGGTGCGGCAGGCCGACCAGATCCTGGTGTTGCGGGATGGGCGCGTGGTCGAGCGAGCGCATGGCACAGCGGGCCGGTCCGCGCATGAGGTGTTGATGGCCCAGAGGGGCCTCTATCAGCAGTTGGTCGATCTGCAGTTTCAGGCTGAAGCGTTGATGGCGGAGGAACCCGTCGTGAGCTGGCCGGGGGAATCTGCCCTGGAACCGGTAAGTGGGGGGAGTGGACGATGACCATCCGGGGTGGATTCATGGGGCGCCTCGAGGGGCAAGGTCAGGAGGAGGCATTTCGTCTCTCTGATCTGGACCGCCAGGCGATAGGGATGCTGTGGCAGTATGTGCGGGCCTACAGGCGGCGGCTGCTGTTGGCGGCGGCGGCCATGCTCACCGTGATGGTGACTACGCTGTCCATGCCCTACGTGACCAAGGTCGCTGTGGACACCTATATCGCCCAGCGCGACATCCAGGGGTTAGCCCTGATCTCGCTGCTGTACCTGGCACTGAATGGCGTCTATTGGCTGGGGACCTACTGGCAGGGATACCTGTCGGCATGGGTGGGGCAGAGCGTCGTCTATGACATCCGGCGCGATCTCTTCTCCCATGTCCTCCGGCAATCTATGGCCTTCCACGAAAGAGAACGGCTGGGGCAGGTTGCCTCTCGCCTCACCAACGACGTCAATGCGCTCTCCGAGGTCGCCTCCGGCGGCCTCCTCAGCCTGGTCAACGACGTGCTGTCGTTGGCCGGCATCGTCGCCATCATGGCCCTGCTCAACGTGCGCCTGACGTTGGTCACGCTGGTGGCGATCCCCATCGTCGTGGTGAGCATGGGCTACCTGGGCAAGCAGATGCGACGGGCATACCAACAGGTACAGCAGGCACTGGCCGAGGTGAACGCGGGTGTGGAGCAGGGCGTTGTCGGGATGCGCGTCGTCCAGTCTCTTTCCCGGGAATCCTTCACCGTAGAGCAGTTCGAGAGCCTGAGCCTACAGAACATGAAGGCTAATCTCCGCGCCGGCCTGCTCTTTGCGGCCGTGTTTCCGACGATGACGATCACCAACATGCTGGGCATCGCCCTGGTGGTGGGCTATGGCGGCACGTTGGTAGCTCGCCAGGCGATCACCATCGGCGTGCTGTTGGCCTTCCTGGGCTACGTCTATCGTTTCTTCGGCCCGCTACGGGAGCTCAGCCTGGTCTACAACACCTTTCAGGTCGCGGCGGCCTCTCTGGACCGCATCGCTGAATACCTTCGGCGTCAGCCAGAGATCGCCGACCCCCCACGGCCCAGGCGGCCCGATGGTGGGTTTGCGGGGATGGTCACCTTCGAGGGGGTGAGCTTCGGCTACGATGGGGAGCTGGTCCTGCGCAGTGTGGACCTTCACATCGATGCCGGGCAGACGGTGGCGTTGGTCGGGCCGACTGGCGCGGGCAAGAGCACCATCGCCAGGTTGCTGGCCCGCCTGTATGACGTGCAGGAGGGGGCGGTGCGCATCGACGGCGTGGACCTTCGGGAGATCGCGTTCTCAGACCTGCGCAAACTGATCACCATCGTGCCTCAGGAGGTGTTCCTCTTCGCCGACACCATCCGCGAGAACATCCGCTACGGCAACCCGGAGGCCAGCGACGAGCAGGTGGAGGAGGCCGCCCGTCGTGCGCAGGCGCACGCCTTTATCGAGAGGCTGCCACAGGGCTACGACAGCCAGGTGGGGGAGGTGGGCGCGTTGCTGTCAGGGGGGCAGAAGCAGTTAGTGGCCTTCGCCCGCACCTTGCTGGCCGACCCGAGGATCCTGGTGCTCGACGAGGCGACGGCCAACGTGGATGCCTTCACCGAGTCCCTGATCCAGCAGGCCATGGACGAGATACGGCGTGACCGGACGACGCTGATCATCGCCCACCGCTTCTCGACGCTGCGCAAAGCTGACCGGGTCGTCGTCATTGAGGAGGGACGGGTTGTGGGCCAGGGACCCCATGAGGGCCTCATGGCCAGCAATCCCACCTATCAGCGGCTCTATCACCGCCAGTGGGCCGATGCGCAATCCGGCCCGGCCTCTGAAAGGTCCGAGGGATTGGATGGTTCTGGGATGGATAAGGAAGAAAATGGATAGCGAGAAGATGACAGTACAAGAGGGGTCGCCGAGACCCTATCCGGCCTTCGAGTTCAACCTGCGGGAGTTGGCGGGTTCCATGGGCGACTTCGGCACCCTGTTTCCCCTGGCCATCGGTTACATTGTGGTCAACGGCCTGGACCCGGCCGGCCTGTTCATCTGGATGGGATTGGTCAACATCGCCACTGGCCTGGTCTACCGCCTGCCTATGCCTCTGGAGCCCAAGAAGGTCGTCGCCGTGGCCGCCATCAGTCAGAGGTGGCCGGCTTCCTTGGTCTATGCCTCCGGCCTGGGCCTGGGGATCACCTGGTTCATCCTGGTGTTGACCGGACTGATGCGTCACATCGTGCGTTGGACGCCCATGTTCATGGTGCGGGGCATCCAACTGGCCCTGGGGATCATGCTGGCCTGGGAGGGCTTCAAGATGATGCGGCCCGCCCCCTTGCTGGGGCTCATCGCCATTGTCATCGTGCTTCTCCTGCGGGAGAATCGCTACGCTCCGGCGGCCATTGTGTTGATGCTGCTGGGGGTGGGCATCATCGCTTGGCAGGGCCAGCTGGGGCAGTCACTGAAGCTGGCCATCACCCTGCCGCCCCTCACCGTGCCCCGTCTGGACGATGTGTGGCGAGCCATGCTCCTGGCCGGCTTCGCCCAGATCCCGCTGTCCATCACCAACGCTGTCATCGCTACGGCCGCTCTCATCCGGGACTACTTTCCGGACAAGCCGGTGAGGGAAGAACGGCTGATGCTGAACATGGGCTTCATGAACGTCATCCCGGCTTTCTTCGGCGGGATGCCCCTGTGCCACGGTGCTGGCGGGCTGGCCGGCCAGTACTACTTTGGCGCCCGCACTGGCGGCACGAACATCATCGAAGGGGTGATCGAGATCTCCCTGGGTCTGTTCCTGGGGAAGTCTATCGGTCACCTGCTGGCTGCCTTCCCCATGCCCCTGGTGGGGGCGATGATGTTCCTGGTGGGGATCCAACTGAGCCAATCGGTCGTCAGGCTGCGAGGGTGGAAGCTATGGGTGTGTTTGGTCACGGCTGCCGTCTCGGTGGCCACCAATATGGCGGCGGGCTTCCTGGCGGGGCTGGCCATGGCCTACGGGGTGCGTGCGCTCAAGCAGCGATGTGTGCTCTCCTGTCTCTGTGCTCCAAAGGAGGCCGTGTGTCATGGCTGAATCCATCCCGGCGATCGAGGTTACAGGGCTGACCAAGCGATATGGCCCTCTCCAGACCGGCCTGTTGGCCGTAGATCACGCTGACTTCGAGGTACAGCGAGGGGAGGTGTTCGGCTTCCTGGGCCCAAATGGCGCTGGCAAGACGACGACCATCCGTATGCTGACCGGCCTGACCCGCCCCACCGATGGCCAGGCCCGGGTCCTGGGGCTGGACTTGAGTCGCTATCTGCCCCGCATCAAGAAACAGGTAGGCGTCGTGCCGGAGAACTCCAATCTGTACGACGAACTCTCAGCACGGGACAACCTAATCTTCATGGGCCAGCTTTACGGCGTTCCACGCCGTGACCGAGGGCCACGGGCTGATGAACTGCTCCATCGCTTCCGGCTATGGGAGAGAAGGGATACCCGGTTCGCCAGGCTCTCTCGCGGCATGAAGCGAGCGCTGATGGTGGCCGCAGCCTTGGTTCACCGTCCCAGGCTCCTGTTCCTCGACGAGCCAACAGTAGGGTTGGACGTGGTCAGCGCGCGCTCATTGCGGGCTCTCATTGAGGGACTGCGGGAGGAAGGGGTGACCGTCTTCTTGACCACCCACTACCTGGAGGAGGCGGATCGGCTGTGCGATCGGGTGGCGCTCATCGTGCAGGGGCGCATTGTGGCTCTGGATACGGTGGAGGGACTGAAGGCGCGGGTCCGGCGAGGAGCGACGGTGAAGATGCGGCTGGCTTCTTCTTCTGGGGAGGAACTGCGGTGCTTCCACGGAGAGGATGTGGAGGTTGCTCTGCGCCTGGCCCTGGCTCATGCTGAGTCCGAGGGACAACAGATAATGGCTGTGAACACCCTGCAGCCAACGCTGGAAGACGCCTTCATCGAACTCACTGGCCTGCGTGCGGAGGTGATGCGGACGGAGAAGGGAGGTCGTTGATGATAGGGGACGACCTGCGTGGAATCTTCTATGTGGCCCTCAAGGATATGCGGGCCTACTACCTCAAGCCGCCCAACATCAGCTGGGGCCTCCTCTTCCCCGGCGCGCTGATCCTGGCCTTCGCCATCCGCACCCCAGGCGACATGAGGACCTTGGCGCCGGGGCTGGTGGCCATGGCCGCCCTCTTCAGCGCCACCTCCATGGAGGCCATCGTCATCACCTTTGAGCAGCGCGTCGGGGCCCTGGAGCGGCTGCTTCTGGCCCCCCTCACCCTGCCAGCGATGCTGGCAGGGAAGGTGTTGGGTGGGGTGCTGTTCGGGTTGCTGATTGGGGGAGCGGTGCTGGTCAGTGTGATAGCTGGCTTTGGGCTGGAGGGATGGCGGCTTGGGCCGGCACTGGCCGCTCTTTTGCTGGCCACGACAGCCTTCTCCGCCCTGGGGGCCTTCGTCTCGGTGGCTGTGCAGGAGGTGTTTGAGGCCCAGACGCTGGCCAACTTCATCCGTTTTCCCATGATCTTCCTGTGCGGTGTCTTCGTGCCCCTGGCCGAGCTGCCCCCTGCCTTGCAGCTCCTGGCCCGGGCCCTGCCCCTGACCTACAGCGTGGAGGCGCTTCACGCCGCGCTGCTGGGCCCACTCTCCTGGCAGATGGCCCTCGATTTAGGTGCGCTGCTTGCCTTTGCCCTCCTGCTATTCGCTCTGGCCGTCGTGATCCTGCGAAGGCGTATGGACTGACCCAAAGTGGGCCGCTGATACGAACTCCCCTCTGTGGAGGCAAACGGTACGTACGGGAGCAAAGATGACTGAACAAGGAGAACAATGGGATAGGGAACGAACTCAGAGACACGCCAGATGGGCGAAACTCGGCTCAAGGCTAATCTACGCCCCTTTTGCAAGACAGATCGTGGAATACCTGGCCCCTGCGGAAAGAAGGGCACCCATCGTCGTAGTGGATTTGGGCACTGGATCAGGTCTTCTCTCCATTGAGCTCCATAGACTGCTGCCACAGGCAAAGATCATCGGCGTTGATCCATCCAGCGAGATGCTCAAGGTAGCCCAAGAGCACGCAGATGAAGCAGGGATGTCAGATTATGAGGCGAGGTTGGGTCAAGCCGAGGAGATGCCCATCGCGTCAAACTCCGTGGATCTGGTGGTCAGCCAATCCTCGCTTCATGAGTGGAGAGACCCGCAGAAAGGCCTCTCAGAGATATTCAGGGTTTTGAAGCCTGGCGGCAGTTTGATACTCAAAGACTACAATCGGGAGTGGCTCTCCACGTGGAAGCACCACCTGCTCAAGCTCTTTGACCACCTGGAGATGTTTAGATTCACTTTTGAGGAGGTGGCCGATCGGTTAAGAGAGGCTGGCTTTGATGAGATCAAAGGCCAGGGGAGAGGGCTGCAGTGGTTTATACAGGCTGTAAAGCGATAAGACGACCACCATTCGGCTCCAGCGCAATCGGTGGGCTCCATCATGATGCCCTCCACGCTGTTGTGCTGGCCGCTGATGTTCATCAGCGGGGTCTTCGTCCCCTTGGAGGAGATGAGCCCCTGGGTTCGAGCCGTGTCCTACATCTCACCGCTGACCTATGGCCCTAGCCCAGTGGTGCCCTCGCCGACCTCACTGCCTGAGCCCACGCCCACTGAGGCCCCGGAAAGGGTGACCATCACCATTCTCTACGACAACAACGAGTACGACGAGCGCCTGAAAACGGCCTGGGGATTCTCCTGCCTGGTGGAGTGGGGCGACCTCACCCTGCTCTTCGACACCGGCGGAGATATCCCGACCCTGCTCTCCAACATGGCGACGCTGGGGCTGGATCCAGGCAAGATAGACATCGTCCTCCTCTCCCACATCCACGGCGACCACGTCGGTGGTCTGGGGGGCATTCTGGCTATCAACAAGGAAACCACCGTGTACCTTCCTCGCTCCTTCCCCGCCAGTTTCAAGGCCCAGGTCAGGGCCAGCGCGCGTGTGGAGGTGCACGAGCCGATGGAGATGAGTGAGGGTATCTACACCACCGGTGAGACGGGCAGGGGAATCCTTGAACAGTCACTGGTACTGGTCACGAAACAGGGGTTGGTGGTCATCACCGGCTGTGCCCATCCGGGCATCGTGAGCATTGTGGAGAGGGCGAAGGAGATAACGGGCGGGGAGGTTTACCTTGTGATGGGGGGCTTCCATCTGGGTGGTGGAAGCAGGGCCGCCATTGAGGACGTCATTGAGGATTTGCGGGAACTGGGTGTGCAAAAGGTAGCCCCCTGTCACTGCTCCGGCGACCTGGCTCGAAGTCTCATCGCGGAGGCTTACGAAGAGGGCTTCATCCGGGCGGGCGTCGGTAGCGAGCTGGAGGTGGGAGGGTGAGGAAGCCGCTGAACCCTGGCCAGGACGGGCTGAACCTTGCCTTTCTGCACTATCTGGGCTAAAATGTGTGGAAGAAATTCGAAAATTCTTCCGCGGAGGAACATCATGACCACGATGACAGTCCAACTCCGACGCAAAGAGGTCATCATCCTACCCGTTGAATTGCGCCGTCAGAACAGCCTGGATGAGGGAGACATCTTCACCTTGTTGGACCTGGAGGACGGGTCGTTCCTACTCACTCCGCGCGTCTCCCAGGTGGCCCGCTTGGGAGACCAAGTGGCCCGCCTGATGGCAGAGGAGGATGTAGACCTGGAAGCGGTCTTGGAAACGTTGGAGCAGGAGCGAGAGACCTACTACCGCGAACACTATGGCCAAGCCGAATCTCTTACTGGACAGTATAGCGCTCTCTTCGCCGGCGTCGTCTCCCCAAGCGGGGCGGCCCGTGCGTTGCTCCTCCTGGCCGAGGCAGGACAGCTCATGGTTACGGTCTCCGAACAGGTGGTGGCGGAGACAGAACGGGCGGTGGCTCGCAAGGTCTCCAGAGCCCTGCCGTATTACCGGCAGGCTCTGCGCAGCACCTGCTCCACATCGTGCGCGACCCCTTGCCGGAGGAGATCGAAACGCACCGAGACATCATCGCCCATCCAACAGATGTGTCCATTGTCGTACGGCGATGAAAGCAGGGGTGGATTACCTGGTCACCCTCAACCGTCGGCACTTCATAGACGACACAAGTGTGGCGGCCAAGTCGGGGTTGCGCATCGGCACGTCGGGAGAGGCTTTGGCTGGATGCGAGAGCACAGTTGATGCAGAGGGAAAGGGAAGGCCCCAATGAGCAAAGAAATGTTGTCCTGTGTCCAACCAGTGGCCGGTCCGGTGCGACCGCCGGCTACCGAACCCGCTCCCGCCGAGGGAGGGCCATCACTCAGAGAGGAGGCGAAAATGGCAATGGCGCGCGTAGGCGAGGAGAACCCATGGCTCACATCGTCGCCGTGTGCCGCAGCCAGCGGCGCACGGATCCCAAAGAGGACATCGGTGCGGGCGAACTGCGCGCTGGCTACGGGTTGGTGGGCGATGCCCACGCGGGGTTGAGCAAGCGAGAGGTGAGCCTGCTGACGCTTGAGAGCATCGAGCGGGTCAAACGAGAGCACGGCATCGCGGCTGGCCCCGGCTCCTTCGCCGAGAACCTGACCACCCAGGGGATGGACCTGCTCTCGTTGCGGGTGGGGGACCGGCTGCGGGTCGGCCAGGCCCTGCTGGAGGTGGTCCAGATGGGCAAGCCACCCTCGGCGGCCCACACCTACAATTTCCAGGGCCTCTCCCTCCTGCCCACCGAGGGGATCTTCTGTCGCGTGCTGAAGGGCGGTCGGGTGAAGAGGAGCGACGAGATCACCCTGGTGCCACGGGAGATTCGCTTGAAGCCCATTGGCCATGTGGAGAACGATTTCCCTCATCCCGCGCCGCCGGCAGAGATCCGGGCCCAGGAATCGCGCCTCATCCTGGAAGAGGAGTTCGCGGAAGGGCTGGAGGGCCTCCAGGCAGGGGACAGGCTGACGGTGGTGTTTCACTTCCACCTCTCAAAGGGCTATGAACTGCTCCAGCGTCCACGGGGCGATCCCACACAGCCCAAACGAGGCGTATTCGCTCTATGCAGCCCCTGCCGTCCCAATCCCATTGGGGTGAGCTTCGTGGAGCTGGTCAGACGGGAGGGGCGGGTGCTGGTGGTGCGAGGGCTGGATGCCCTTAACGGCACACCGCTGTTAGACATCAAGCCTTTTGTGGTGCCCGAAAGCTGAGGATTGGTCTGATAGTCTGATGGTCTCGTGGTCTAGTGGTCTGGTGATCTCCGCACCCGACCAAGCGACCACTCGACCAAGTGACCACTTGACTATCCGACCAAGTGGCGGCCCATCACCTATGCCACGCCGCCTGCCCCGTGCCCGTGGGGATCATCAAAGTAGTGGAGGTGGCAGCGGGGCTGGCCCTGCCAGCCGATATGACCATTAAGCTATCAAAAGAGGGGGAAACTCGATGAAGGTGACCTGTGTTGTGGACAACACCGCGGGCGGGGGTTCGCTCTGGAGCGAGCACGGGCTGGCTTTCCTCATCAAAACGGAGGGGAGCCATGTGCTCTTCGACACCGGCCAGAGCGGGACGGTGCTCCTGCACAACATGGCGGAGCTGAGGATAGATCCGAGGGAGATCCAGACCCTGGCCCTCAGCCACGGTCACAAGGATCACACCGGCGGCCTGGAGGCGCTGCTGGAGCAGTCGCCGGGGCTTCCTCTCCACGCTCACCCCGCCCTATTCCAGGGTTGCTTCGCCCGCCGTGACGAGAAGGTGAAATCCATCGGCCTGCCCCTGACGCGGGAGGCACTGGCAGCGCGAGTTGAGCTGCGTCTCAGCGCTGAGCCAGCCGAGATTGCCCCTGGCGTATGGACCACGGGGGAGATCACATCCCGCCCCGAGCCAGAGGGTCGCAGTGATCGTCACCTGGTGCGCGAGGGGGAGGGGTCGTAGGGATGCTGTCGCAACTCAAGGCTTCTCGGCGGGGGAGATTGAGATTAGGATCGGCTCCGGGTCGCCTTGAAACTGCCATCATTGACGGGTTAGAGGAAAGATGGTGGAGAAGCTGCGCGCCTGGCTGGCCCTCTCCCGCCCGCCCTTCCACTTCGTGGGGGTGC
>Ga0209609_10000242_pt1 | contig 32932 bp, 31 predicted proteins | sample LakKivw325mmetaG_FD_184136 | JGI IMG/M metagenome (GOLD analysis project Ga0209609, IMG submission 184136) | Anoxic lake water microbial communities from Lake Kivu, Rwanda to study Microbial Dark Matter (Phase II) - Lake Kivu water 325m metaG... | ecosystem: Environmental > Aquatic > Freshwater... | reverse complement strand
TACCAATATTTCTGGCCTGATGATCGTCCTCTCGTATCTGCCTGGGGAGCCAATCGTCGAATATACACACTATTTTCCTTCGTTGATCGAGATTCTCAGCGGTGCAGGTGTGGTAGCCTATGGCCTGCTGGCTTTCTCGCTGGGGGTGCGCTATTTGAAAGTGGTGGATCACAGCCTAACGGTCAAGGAACACGAGGACCGGAAAGTTGAAGCAAAGAAGCCTGCTCCCGCATAGTCCGTTATAAATGTTCATTTGAAACGAATGGCTCCCCGCTTCCCTCAGCGCGGAGCCATTCGTTTTCCATATGGTACAATTCCCCCACCCTGGAGGTGAGCATTCCCCGTCTTTTGATTCTGGGGAATATCTTTTCCTCCCTGGTGACTTCCTGTTTTTCTGCGCTTGCTACCGAAATCTGATCGCTATGCGGCATGAACAAATTCAACCTTGCCAGTCGCGCTACTCTTATGCGCTTTGCCTCGTGCAACGGGTTGATCTCAGCGGGATAGGATGAACTGAAATCAAGCCGTCTCCGGTTGGTCCACATGGAGCAGTCATGATGCGGTTGACCAATGGAAGTCGCGTGGTGATTGTGGGCGGAGGCCCGGCAGGGAGTTTTTCCGCGCTACACCTGATTCGGTTTGCTAGAGAGGCTGGTTTAGCGCTGGAAGTGCGCATCCTGGAGCCTCGTGATTTTTCCCGCCCTGGCCCCGGTGGATGCAACAAGTGTGCCGGAATCCTCTCCTCCTCGCTGGTGCGGGATCTGCAGACGCTGGGGCTGAATCTGCCCGATGAAATTATCCAGGCGGAAGTGGATACCTACATCCTTCACCTGGATAAAACGGAGTTTCAAATTCATCGTCCAGACCCAGAACGACGTATTGTGAGCGTTTACCGGGGCAGCGGTCCCCGACTGGGCGTCCCGCCTTTCCCACATTCATTTGACAGATGGCTGCTGGATCAAGCCATAGAACGCGGCGCCATCGTCCAGCGCGCCAGGGTACATTCCATTCATCCCGGCCCCCACCCGCTGGTCATTACCGCACAGGAAACCCTTGGGGCGGACCTGGTGATTGTGGCGACGGGAGTCAACAGCCGCCCGCCGTTGGATCCAGCCTGGGGCTATCATCCACCTCGAAGCGAGGTCATGGCGCAGGATGAGATTTTTATCCCGACGGAATTGTGCGGTCACGGCGTGCATGTCTATTTCGATTATCCCCCCGGTTTGATCTTTGGCGCGCTGATTCCCAAGGGTCGCTATGTCAATATTTCCCTGCTCGGTCGGCATTTGCCGCCTGGCGCGGTGGACGATTTCCTGGATGGAAATAACTTTCCAGCGTTCTTCCCGGATGGGCTTCACATGCTCTGCGGGTGCACGCCGCGCGTGGCCGTGACGGCAGCCAGCGGTTATTTTGCCGATCGCATGGTTGCAGTGGGCGATGCAGCAGTCACGCGTCTCTACAAAAACGGAATTGGCATGGCTTTCATCACCGCACAGGCTGCCACGCAAACTGCTATCCAGCGCGGCGTCTCGCGGCGGGATTTTGCCCGCGGCTATGCTCCGATTTGTCAAAGAATTGTTGCCGATAATCTCTATGGGCGGCTGTTGTTCTTCCTCTGGGGAATCACCCGCCATATCCCGTTTTTGCTGCGCGCCTGGGAGAAGGCGGTCGCGGCCGAGATCAATCAACCGCCCCAACGGCAAAAACATATTCGCATCTTGTGGGGGATGTTCAGTGGGGATGAACCTTACGGCCGTCTTTTTTGGATGTCCCTAAGCCATTCTGCCTTGATGAGCATATGGAAAAGTTTTCGGGAGAACAAGCACGGATGAATGTCTCACGCGCAGGGTCGGGATTGGGGCCGCTTCAGGATGGCAGCCGGGTCGTCATTCTCGGCGGAGGACCGGGTGGGGTAGCATCTGCTATTGCTCTCAAACGAGAAGCCCAAGCCACAGGCAGGGATGTGGAAGTGGTTATCGTTGAGGGTAAACAGTTCGTCGGCGAACAGCATTACAACCAATGCGTGGGAGTGCTTTCCCCACCAGTGGATGTACTCCTGGAAAAGGAACTTGGTATCCCATTTCCGTATCATCTTCAGCCCAGGATCATCACGGGTTATGTTCTGCACGCCGGGCGACGGCAAATCATCCTGGATGGCACATCAGAGCCTTCTGTCTCCCTGCGCCGCGTTCAATTCGATGCGTATATGCTGGATGCTGCCCATGAAGGCGGAGCGACGCTTTGGCATGCACGGGCGACAGATATCGAATTCCACGCCGATAGGGTGGTGGTCTATACCGAAAACTTTCCTCTCGAAGCGGATGTGGTCATCGGCGCCTTTGGGCTGGACGAAGGCTCGGCGGCTATTTTCTCGCGCGCCGTCGGATATCGCCCACCGCCAACGCTGAGTTCTATCGTAACGAAATACCATCCGGGCGAGGCAGGAATGACAAAGTTTGGCTCTCGCATCCACGCCTTCTTGCCTTCTTCGCCGCGTATTGAGTTTGGAGGCGTTACCCCAAAGGGCAACCATTTGACCATCAACATCGCGGGAGATTCTGTGGACACAGCTCTAATGAATGATTTTCTTGCCTTCCCTGAAACCCATCGGGCACTGCCGGATTTCGAAAACGCGGGCCGCTTTAACTCAAACGACCTGCGTTATTTTAAAGGACGGTTTCCCAGGGGATTGGCGCGTCATTTTGTTGGCGACCGTTTTGTCATGGTGGGGGATGCAGCCGGGTTGGTGCGCGCCTTCAAGGGTAAGGGAGTTACTTCCGCAATCCAGACAGGCATTCGCGCCGCCCAGGTCATTTTGCGCGATGGAATTTCCAAATCCGCGTTTCAGTCCTGCTATTATTCTGCTAACGCGGATATTCTGAGCGATCTTCCTTACGGCCAAGCGATGCGGCATTTCACCATCCTGGCAGCGCGCCTGGGAATGATGGATATCATTTTGCAAGCCGCTGAGCACAACCTGGACTTATGTCGGGCGCTATTCAACGCCGTTTCGGCTCATCGTTCTTATCGTGAGGTCTTGCAGGATGGACTTTCATGGGCAGCGATTAGAGCGGTTGGAGAGGCGTGGCTTCAGCGTACATTGTGAATAGGGATCCAGAGACGTTCAATTCATAAGCCCTTTTGAAGGTTGAATCGTTGCGAAATCAAAAACGCCCCTTATTAGGGCGTTTTTGATTTTGCGAATCTTTTTTGGGGCGAGTTTTCAGACTGAAGGCTATTTTTCCAATGCTCCAGCGTTGATCCAGTTGATGATGATCTGGATTTCGCTATCGGATAACTTGCCAGAGGGCGGCATTATGCCTCCCATGGTCTGTGTCCCCAAGAGCTTTTGGGCCAGCAGACTGTTGGCGGCGTCGCCGGGAATGACGACCGGGGTGTGATCTCCGCTGGTCATGACGCTCGTGTAACTGGTCGCGTTCCAGCCTCCCAGCGAACCGTGACAGAGCACACATTTCGCCTGTAGGATGGGCATCACGTCAGCCGCGAACGATGGCGATGAGGAAGGCGTGGAACTTTGCGCGCCAGGAGTTGGCGTTCCGCCGGAGGCCGGAGGTTGAGGTGGCAGTGCGGCGGGCGGGTTGGCTTCCCAAGAGCGCATGTACGCCACAATTGCATCAATATCAGTGTCCTCCAGAGGCCCTCCATACGCTGTCCCGAAAGGCGTCATGCCAAGATCAGGTTGGCCTTGGGCGATGATGGCCTGAAGGGTGGTATCGTCGCGCGTTTTCAGGAACTCGGAGGAGCTGATGGGTGGGATGAGATAACTGGGCTGGGATGGGTTCGGCCCGCCCTCACCAAACTCACCGTGGCAAGGCGCGCAATTCGTTGCAAACAATTGTTGCCCGGTTGCAAGTGAAGTTCCTTGCGCAGCCTGGAGGGCATATTGCACCAACGCCTCAAGCTGTTCCGAGGTCAGGATATCGCCCCAGATAGGCATGGTTTGATGAGGCCCGCCAGTGGCGATGATCGTCCGTGCCTGCTCGACGCTGGTCGCAGTCGGTATGCGCTCGCCGTGGCAAGTCTTGCAGTATTGGTCGAACAACTTCTTGCCCGAGGGCTCCGATTCGGGATTAACTACGTAACTGGCAAGCGTGTCAATCTCAGCCTGGCTGAGTTTCGTTCGCCAGGGCGGCATCTCGAGGTGAAGCCCGCCTTTTGCGATGATCGAGCGCAGCTCTTCCTCGCCGCCTGAATAGGCCACCGCACTGCCATGACAGGGAGAACAATTTGTTGCGAAGAGCCTTTCGCCATCCGGCGCGACCAGGAAGTTGAGCAGGCGGGAGCGTCCTTCCGAGCTCATGACGGTTGACCAATCGCTGATCTTGGCATTGGCGTGGGGCGGATAGTTTAGGCTCTCATCCAGCGATCGTTTGAGTTCCAGCGGGTTGCTGGCAACCAATTCGGGCGCCTGGTGACATTCACTGCAATATTGCGTAAAGAGCTGACTGCCGCCGGGCGAGAGGATGAATCCGGCCAGGGCGTCAATCTGGTCTGTGGATAGATCCGCACCCCAGGCCGGCATCCCCTCGTGCTTCCCCTGTGCAATGACCTGGTGCAAGTTGGTTCCCGGCGGGACCGTGATTGAAGCGCCGTGGCAGGGGGCGCAGTTCGCCGCGTAGAGCGCGGCTGTTTGATCGCCGGAGGTGGCCTCGGCCGGCGGAGGCGTTTCTCGGACTGCCTGGATGGTCAGGAAGGCGATGCCTACCACCGCCAGCGTCGCCACCGTCGTAATGACCGGCCTCTTCAGGAAATGGCGGTGAGGGTTTCGGTCCAAGAGCGGCAGGAAAAAGAGGAGCAGGATCGCCAGCGTGGGCAGGACGATCACCCCAATCACTTCGAGCTTGCCTGGAAAGTACTTCAGGAGTTGGAACAGGAAGAGGAAGTACCATTCCGGGCGTGGGGTGTAGGTCGTATCCGCCGGGTTGGCGCGCGCCTCCAAAGGCGCTCCGACAAAGTATGCCAGCGCGATCAGGACGATAAACACGACCAGTGAAACGATGGCATCCTTGAATAGAATGTCAGGGAAGAAGGGGACCCCCTTCTTCTTGGCTTCCTGGTATTTCTCCAGATAGGTTCGTTTTTCTTGTTCGTCCATCGGCTAATCCTCCTTTGTGGGTACTGCGCTGATGCCGATGCGGATAACCAGATACAGGTGGATGCTGAGCACGAGCATCAAGGTTACCGGCAGCACCCACACGTGTGTGCCGAAGAAACGCGCCAGCGTCACTGCGGACAAGTCCTCGCCGCCGCGCATGATGCGCAGGATAGCATCGCCGATGATGGGCGGCGTGCCGGCGATGCGGGTGCCGACGGTGGTGGCCCAATAGGCTTTTTGATCCCAGGGGAGCAGGTAGCCGGTAAAGCCGAAACCGATCACGACCAGCAGCAGGATTACACCGGTAAACCAGGTGACTTCGCGCGGGTACTTGTACGCGCCGTAAAAGATCACGCGCAGCATGTGCAGCACGACCAGCACGACCATGGCGCTCGCGCCCCAGTGGTGCAGGCCGCGGATCAGCCATCCGGCGGGTAGCTGTGTCGTAATGTATTGAACGCTGTCGTAGGCGTGATCGGGAGTAGGGACGTAATATAAGGTTAACAGGATGCCGGTCACAGCCTGGTTGACGGCTACGAAGAGGGTCGCGCTGCCCAGCGTGTAGAACCAATTGACTTTGGGAATTTTGCGCAGGAAAATGGCGTCCCAGACCTGGCGCCAGCTTACCCGTTCATCCAGCCAGTTCGCAAATTTTGCTATCATTTCAGCCTCCCAGGATAAGCAGTTGATCGTTCTCAACCTTGACTTGGTACTGGTTCAAGGGGCGAGGCGGCGGGCCGGAGACGACGTTCCCCTGCTTATCGAAGACCCCATTGTGGCAAGGGCAGAAGAATTTATCCTGTTCGGCGATCCAACGCACGCGGCAGCCGAGGTGCGTGCAGACGTTCGACATGGCGATGTAACTGCGCCCATCCTCTGTTAGGGCGTAAACCGATAATTCTTCTTCGTTGACAATCCAACCCGTCTGGCGTTTCACCTTGACTTTGAACAGAGTCGGGACGCCAAGTTCTACTTTGGATGTAGATCCAAGGCGGATCCACTCCTGAGTCTGGTTGCCCTTCAAAGAAGGTCCGACAACATAGGCGATGGCCGGAATGCCCCAACCCAGGCCGATCAATCCGCCGATTGACAGGGTTGCAACCTTCATAAAATCCCGTCGAGAAATTTCCTCTTTTTCTTTCATTTTTTCACTCCTGAATTGAGGTGAGTGCACCCATGAAGGTGCACCCCGCCTGCCACCTGCGGGAATTACTTTTCTAATGCACCTGCATCAATCCATTGCTTGACCAGTTCCAATTCCTCCGGTGTCAGATTGGCAAAGTGCTGGCTGCTCTGGATTTTGACGAGCAGGCTGTTAGCCGAATCCCCAGGCAGGACGACCGCGCCGTCCTTACCGCCTTTGATGACGCCGGCGTACGTGCTCAGGTCGAGACCGGCCGAGGCGGTCGCTGCATTGTGGCAGGCGACGCAGCGGGTATTGAAGATCGCCTGGATGTTGGCCGCATAGGTCGGCACTCCGACCACGGGGGCGGCCGTCGGCGCAGGTGCGGGGGTGGGCAGTTGTGCCTGGAGGATCTCGCGCAGCTTGGGCGCATCGAACCCGGCGTAGGTCAGGACAGTTCCGTGGCAGGCGCTGTTCGAGCAGAAGGAGATGTTCGATGTGCCGCCGGGGTCGGCGGTGGTGTGACAGTTTGAGCAGGTCGCGTCGAAGGCGCTGCGGTGCAGGTTGATCCAGTTCGGGTTGCGGTGCGACTCGGGTTCGGGTCCGCGGCTGATCTCGATCTTGGTGAGGAAGTCTTGTACGCCGGCGACCACAGGGATTGCGTGGCACAAATTACATTCCAGCCGAATGGCCTGTTGATTGTCGTCCAAGTGCTTGCCATCATGGCAGCGGAAGCAGCCGGGCGCGTCAATGTGACCCAGGTTGTTGGGCTGCGTGTTCCAGTCCACTTTTTGATCTATGAAAACGGATTCTGAATAAACTTGCTGGATCGCCTGGATGGCCGCTGCAACCTTATCCTTGTTTTGATGATAGAAAGCAGGGTAGTAGGTCTGATAGTAATTATCCAGGCCGGCAATGCCCTGGAGCGCTTCATCTTGCGAAGTGTAGGATGCGCTGAGCACCTCCACGCCCTTGCGATGGATATCGGGAATGGCGGGATCAATGACGCCGCGTGTGAGCAGCGTGTCCATTGACTCGTGGGGTGTGTAGACGCGGTGTGTGACGCGGTTGTGGCAGGTAATGCAATCCATTTCACGGAGCTGGCTGTCGTTGATGGTCGAAGGATCGAAGCCGGATTCAACGTCAACGTACTCCTGGATCGTGCCGTCGTCATTGTAGACGCGGATGTATGGGATGTTCTGTTCCAGGCTGTCGGTGGCATAGTACAGCACCTTGTTGACGATGTGCCAGTGAATGCCGCGCCCGAGGCCTTCACGTTTGCTGCCGCCTCCGGTTTTCAGGATCAGGTAGATGTAAGAGGGGGTGTTCGTCTGATCATCCTGGAAGTGGGTGACCACCCGCAGGCTGTCATCTGAGAATTTTTCAGGCGTGTGGCATTTTTCGCAAGTCTCGCGCGCCGGGCGCATGTTGCCGGCCATGATCGGGTACTCGTAAGTGTGGAAAGTTGTGGCGATGATGTGCCGGATATCTCCTGCCTTGCGGAAGATCTGGTTGCCGATGAACTCGCGCCCAATGTGACATTCCACGCAGGCCACGCGAGCGTGCGGCGAGACCTCGTAGGCGGCGTATTCGGGCGGCATGGTGTGGCAGGTTGTGCCGCAGAAAGCGGGTGAATTGGTATAGTCCCAGCCGTATGCGCCGCCGACCAGCAGCAACAGGGTGAGTGCGCCCAGGATGGCGTAAGGCAGGATCATGAGCCAGCGCGGGGAACCGGCTGGCGGGAAAAAGAAACGCTTCAGCCCACCTTTGATTCGTTTGAACATCACAGACACCTCCAATAATTTATTTTTCCGGCGCACCCGCCGCGATCCATTGGCTCACCAGCCCAAGCTCCTCAACGCTGAACTGGCCGGGATGGCCACCTACCTGCTGCTTTTGGACCAACAGGCTGCCTGCCGGGTCGCCGGGCAGGATAACTTTTCCATCTTGCCCGCCTTTGATCGCGTCCGCATAGGTTGCGAACGAGAGTTGGGCCAGCGTGACTGTCGTGCCGTGACAGGCACTGCATTTGGCCTGGAAGAGTGGGCCAATGGAGCCATTCCAGGTCAGGGCGAAGGTACCTATAGCCGGCGTGGGCGGCAGGGTGGAAGTTGGGGTGGGTGTCTGCGGGACGTAGATCGGCACTGGGCTGGAGATGGGTGGGACGGTGGTGATGGCCGTCTTTTCACCGCTGACGAAACCATACACGCCCAGCAGCATGACGATAGCCAGGACTCCGGCCACGGGGTAGTAAACTGTCTGACGTTTGCGCAGCGTTTTCAGGTCCACGCGGCGGCGCACAATGCCGGCCTTGACGTCGGCCAGTTCGAGCGGGTGCTCGTGGAGCATTTCCTCCTCGCTCAGTTTGCCGGTCCACATGCTTTTGTTGAAGCGGCGCAGATGGACGCCGTACATGTGCCAGACGATGATTGCCAGCACTGCCAGCAGAGCTTCGCCGCCGTGGGCGGCCTTAGCGGCCGGGATGATCTCACCCGGCAGGAGGCGGACGGCGGCGAGTGGATTCCACATCATGAAGCCAGTAATGCCCATGATGATGAGGCCCCACACCAGCGCCCAGTATTCCATCTTTTCCTCGAAGGTGTAGCGGCCCATCTGTGGACGTCTCTTGCCCAGGCCCAGGTTGTAGACAAAAGCCTGGATGCCATCTTTGACATCTTGCAGGCCGGGCAGCATGCTCATTTGTGAACGGCGGACGAAAATCTTATAACCGATATCCAGGATGTGGTAGATGGTCAGCAGCATCAACACACCTGCCGCAACGTGATGAATCAGGCGTATGGTCTCGATCCCGCCGAAGGACTTAATCATCGCTTCCGCCCAGCCGGCCATGGCGTATTTTTGCGGCAGACCGGTGAGCGCCAAGGTAGTGAAGGAGATCAGCAGCAAGGCATGTGCGACGCGCTGTGCCCAGTGGAAGCGTTTGTATTGGCGGGGCTGTTTTGTGAGAATGGATCCTTTCTTGCTCATGCGTGCTTGACTCCTTTGCGGTGCTCGATCAGCCGCCGCACAATATCGCTCGAAACGTAAATCAACATGCTGCCGATTACGGTGGGAATGAAAATCTTATAGAATAGGTTCACGTAATAAACAATAGGATATCTCGTCGGACTGGGGATGTAGTGGCTCATCCAGGCGTCGGGGAAATTCGCGGTGGCATCTGGATGACACTTGCGACAGGCCGATAGCAGGTTTTCCTTCATGGCGAGGCCGTACTGCGGATCATCCACGCGCTTGATGTTGTGGACACCGTGGCAGTCGAAGCAGACCGGTTTATTGGTGACCTGGTCGGGAGAGGTTTTCTCGAAGAGCGTCACTGTAGTGCCGTGAAAATCAGCAACGTAGGTATTCATGACTTGCGTGGGGATGCCGTACTTATCCATGATCGCTGGGTTCGTATGGCATTTGGAACAGAGCAGGGGCGAGTAAACACGGAAAATGGCTGTGGTAGGGTCTTGGATATTGTGGACGCCGTGACAGTCAATGCAGGTAGGCACGTCCGGGTTCCCATCGCCGATCAGTGCGGAGCCGTGCACGCTGGCCTTGTATTGATCGTAGATGGCGCTGTGGCAGCGGGCGCACTTCATGGGAATCTGGACGCGGGCCTCGGGCAGCAGCTTGCCGGTCGTGGGGTCGGTGAGCTGGGTCTGCGTGTGGGGATTATGGCAATCGGTGCAGATGGCCGCATTGGTGTTGCCGGCTGCCAGTGCTTTTTGGTGTACCGAATCGAGTGTCTTGTCGTATTGCTCGAGGTGGCATTTCTGGCAGATGGTGTAGAACTGCATGGAAACCTCCCGCAGGCTCTGGGCTTTCAAATCGGGATGTGGGAAGGTGGAAATGGTCGGGTGGCAGTCAGTGCAGGCCAGGCTCTTGTGCACCGAGTCGGCGAAATGTCCACCGTCGATGGTCAGTGGCAGGTTCTCGCCGTTAGGGAGGGGGAGGTTGAATCCCGGCTGGCTGTGACAGGCCAGGCACGCGGCGTTATCGGTTTCCTGCAGCTTGACCTGCCCCCCCGCCGCAGCAGCTGCCGGCTTGACGAGGCCAGTCGCGACCCCCAGCAAGGTCAGGCTGAGGATCAGGCTAATCGCTGCCAGGCGAGGCGCTCGAATGGCTTTTACAGATTTGAGCATTGCATTCTCCTGGAAAAATCCTTTTAGCAACTCATCGTAAAGATCAGGGGGAGCATCTCAAAAAATGGGGAGCGGGGGTGTGCGGACAGTCGCGAAGCATACCCGTAGGATACGCAACCGCCGCACACCCCCCATCTTCCCCTGACCGTTGAGAAGATACGATCATGGGTATTCGGTCATATTTACTATGGGTTATGCGCCCTATACAACTACAGAGATTGTGCTATTTTACCCAACTAGCGGTGAATTTGGAATGTTAATAACGTCACGAAATTGATATGAGTATTGCCGAGTAGCAATGGAGCTAATTCCACAGATGGTAACCCAGCATTGCGAAACTAAAATTTCCGGTTGAGAAGCGCTTCCTGAAATGAAAAACGGGACTGAGCACGCTCAGTCCCGTTGGTAATGCTAACCTGCTGTGATGCGCAGATTACTTCAATGCTTCCAATGCGTAATCAAGCAAGGCATTGGCATAATCCGCGTTGTGGACACCCATGCTCTTATCTTCCTCGACGAAGAGGTAGTTCCAGAGGGCGGCGGCTTGCGCCTCGGGGTACTCACCGACCACAATCGTGCCATTTGCATCGAGCAGTCCCTTGGCCTGCAGGGCCGCTTTGACTTCCGCAAGCTTTTCCTCGATCGTGGTCTGCATGCCGTTGATGTCGAAGTTCTTGGCATCTGCATGGCAGGCCGTGCAGGTCGCAACGTTTGGGGTAAAGGTGTGGACGACGGCCTCTCCTCCCATGTGGCAGGCCACGCAGGTGTCTTTCACCACTGTTGCATGGGCAGCTGGCTTGCCTTCCACTCCACCAGCACCACCAACACCGAGGATCATTGCGGCCACAGGGCCGTGGTGGGCACCCCAGTGGGTGCTGGAGACCTTGACTTTGCCGTCAGTCGCAGCGGGGAATGCGGTGCGCGGCTGGTGACAGTTGGCGCATAGGTTGCCCATGCCTCCATCAAAGGTAGCGCCCGAAGCTTCGAGCGTTACGGCAGCGGTGGTTCTCAGGGCGAAGTCATCCTTGGTGTAAGTGGTGTGGATCACGTGGCAGGCGCGGCAATCGATGCGGCTCGCGTTCGGATCTGCGGTCTTGATATCGGACGTTTTCATTCCGGCTGCAATGCGATCCATGAAACCGCCGCCAGAGTGGCACCCGTTGCATCCGGCTCTACCGCCCGCATACGCGACCGTCGTACCGCTGCCATGAAGAGATGTTTCCCACGCGGCTTCCTTGCCGCTGATGAGCGTAGTGTCGTTGTGACACTGAGTGCAGGACAGATCGGCGGCCGAGGGCATCGGCCCGGTATCGCCTTTCGGGCCGGCAGGGCCAGCGGGACCTGCAGGACCAGCCGGGCCGGCCGGCCCGACTTGCGGGCCGCAGGCTGCGATCAACGCAGCCAGCAGGAGCAACCCGCCTACAAGGAATATTGCTTTTCTAGTTGACATTCGTTTCGTTCTCCTCATAATAAAGTTGGGTTATGTGACACAATGCAATTTATTTTACGATGGGCACCTCCGTATACACTCTTTCACCCAATTTCATGAGAAATCGGGCTTGGCATATTGGGTTTATATCCCCAATTATCATTAAAAGCAAGTTAGAAAGCGCGGCAACCCATTGTGACGAATGTCACGTCTAGTCTGGTAATAGTCACAATTCCAGGAATCGAAGGGTTGATATAAAATACCCAATAGATGCCATGTATGATACAGGTCTGCACTTCGAAATTCTGATCGTCTTCTTCGTTTACGGCGCGGCTTTCTTCACCATGGGGTTAGCCATGACTTTGGAAGCCGGTCGTTCCCCTTCCTTGGCGAATGCTAATCTGCTGCGCCCTTTGGCGGCTTTTGGCATCTTGCATGGTCTGCATGAGTGGTTCGAGATCTTCTTGCTCCAAATCGTCTGGTTGGGGGCTAAGTTTCCAGATTGGATCTCCTGGCTCAGGCTTGGATTGTTGGCGATTTCATTTACTGTGCTTATCCAGTATGGGGTACAAGCTTTTCGATTGCCGAAGCAAAAATCAGCGCCTGTGGCAGCCTTGGGCTTGAGTGTATTAGCGCTATATGTCCTTTTCATCCTATTCAACGCGCTGATGATATTCCGGGCTGGTCAGATCTTCGAGGTGCGTTTTACCGACGCTCTGATTCGCTATTTACTGGCTGTACCGGGGGCGTTATTGGCAGCGCAGGGTTTATATTTTCAGGCTCTAGCCGCTAAGTCCGAGGGCCGTCGTCCGTTGGTGGTTGGTCTGCAATGGGCTGGTCTGGGTTTTGGGATCTATGGGCTCACCCAAGTTTTTGTCACGAAGGTGGATATGTTTCCCGCTCGCTGGATCAGTGCAGACGCCTTCCTGGCTGCTACCGGCGTGCCTATCCAAGCTGTCCGTGCAGCGATGGCTGTCGTGGTCATGGTAGGAATGATACGTGCCATGCGGGTGGTGGAAGCTGAACGCCGAAATCAGTTGCTGGCCGCCCAGCAAGCCCGGCTGGAGGCGATGGAGCAGATCCAAATTGAGTTGACCAAGCGCGAGACGATGCGCCGTGAATTGCTCAACCACATAGTTCAGGCACAGGAGGATGAACGAGCGCGCATCGCCCGTGAACTCCACGACGAGACCGCCCAGATATTGAGCGCACTCGCACTTGACTTGGCGACGCTGCAGAGCCTCCTTCCAGATCATCCGGACGTGAGGCTGCTGCTCGACCGTCTACAAACGAACAGCCGGCAAATGTCGCAAGGACTTTACCACCTCGTGCACGATTTGCGACCAGCGCAATTGGATGACCTCGGGTTGGTGCCCACACTGAACTACCTGCTTGAGCGCGATTTTTCCCCCAAGGGTTTGAAAGTCGCCCTGGAGGTTCAGGGGAAAGCTCGCAGGTTGGACTCTATCCTCGAAACGGTCTTCTTCCGTGTAGTGCAAGAAGCCGTCGCCAACATTGCCCGCCATGCAAAGATAAAAGAGGCACAAATCCAATTGGTATACGCCCCGAAGCAAATCACCTTAAGAGTGATTGATGCCGGTATAGGCTTTGATCCTACTGAGACTTTCAACCCGCCACGCGGCTGGGGATTGACCGGTATGCGCGAACGGGTCGAAGCGGTAGGCGGTCAGATGCGTATCAAATCCGCGCCCGGGGAGGGGACAACGATCGAGGTTATCGTTCCAACCACCGAGCGGTTGGTTCTGTCAAAAGAGGAGACACAGGCATGAAGAAGATCCGCTTGATGCTGGTAGATGACCACGATGTTGTGCGCGTTGGCCTGAAAACTTTCCTGCAGACACAAGAGGATTTCGAGGTCGTTGCCGAGGCAGGTAATGGTGAGGAGGCAGTACCGCGAGCCATGCAGGCGAAGCCGGATATCATTCTGATGGACATCACCATGCCCGGCATGGATGGGATGGAGGCTACTCGCCGCCTGCGCGTCCTATGCCCAGATTGCTTGATTCTAGCGTTGACTGTTCACGACGATAAACAGTACTTCATGCAGATGCTCGTGGCCGGCGCTTCTGGCTATATCACCAAGCAGGCCGCAGCTGACGATTTGGTGGCTGCCATTCACACGGTCGCCAGCGGTAACGTTTATCTCCAGCCGGCTTTGGCTCGGTGGCTGTTGGAAGATTACCAACGTCTCGCTCGCCAAGCGGAACAACTTGTGGCACTACACCCGGAGGCAAAGGGACAAATGATCGGCCTGGATGCCCTTAGCCAGCGCGAGCGGCAGGTGCTGGAATTGGTGGCGCAGGGGATGAACAACCAGCAAATTGGCCAGGGCCTCAGCCTCAGTCCGAAGACGATCGCCCGGCATCGCGAGCGGATCATGAACAAGTTGAACATGCACTCGCGCACGGAGCTGGTCAAGTTCGCCATCCGAACCGGATTAGTGAAACTGGATTGATTTGCTGTAACAAGTCTTATGTTCTCATCTTCTATTAACCATAATATGTAAATATTGTATATGGTGGTCTCTACTGCTTTGGAGGTATTTGCAATGAAGAAATCTGGTTTTGGGCGCGTCAAGTTTATTGTAGGAGGCTTGTTGATCCTGGCGGCGGTGATCTATCTGATCGCCTCTTCGACACAGGCCAACGCTGAGTATTTCATGACCGTGGATGAATTACGTGCCAAAGGCAGCAGTGTGATTGGTCGCGATCTGCGCGTCTCTGGGGCAGTGATCGGGTCTACCATCCAGTACGATCCACAAACCCTCGACCTTTCCTTCGAAGTGGCGAATGTCCCCGGCGATAACAAGGAGATAGACGCCCAGGGTGGACTGGCGGCCGTGCTGCACCAGGCCGTCATTGACCCGAACCGCGCCCATTTGAAGGTGATCTACAACGGCCCTAAACCAGACCTGCTGCGGGATGAGGCGCAAGCCATCATGACCGGCCACCTGGGGGAGGATGGCATCTTCCACGTGGACGAGCTCTTGCTCAAGTGCCCGACCAAGTACGAAGAGGCAGTTCCTCAGCAGGTCAATGGCGGGTAATCTGTTCATGTTCATTGACGCCCTTTCAACTCTCACCCCCAACCCTCTCTCTTCCCAGAGATGGGCAAGGGGTGAAGGTATTTAACGAGGAGACTGATGATTGCAGATTTCGGCTACGGCGTTATCGTAGTGACTTTTCTCCTGGCGCTCTTCAGCGTAGGAGCGGCAGTTTATGGTGCACTGGCGAAGTCCTATCGTTGGGCTGAGAGCGCACGACGCGCCATGCTGCTCACCTTCCCGCTGGTCACGATTGCGTCATTTACCTTGATCTATCTGCTGGCTACCGGTCACTATGAGCTAGAGTACGTCTACTCCGTGACATCGAATAGTATGCCGATGTATCTCAAGATCACCGCCCTATGGGGTGGACAGGCTGGATCGTTGCTCTTCTGGTCGTGGCTGATGTCGGCCTTTGCCTCGGCGGTGACTCTGCGCAAATGGGAACGCGACCGCGAGTTCTTGCCCTGGGTGATCGTGGTCTCGTCGGTGACGCTGGCCTTTTTTCTGGCGCTGACCATTTTCTTCGAGGATCCATTTGCTCGTTGGTGGCAGACGGCTTCTGGCGAGGTGGCGGCCATGTTCCGGCCGGCGGGCGCAGTCCCGTTGATGCCCTCCGACGGTCAGGGGTTGAATCCGCTGCTGCGGCATCCGGGCATGATCATCCATCCGCCGATGCTGTACCTCGGCTTTGTTTCTTTTGTCATCCCCTATGCCTTCGCCATGGCGGCGCTTATCACTGGCCGCACCGACGACCGCTGGATCCGCATCACCCGCCGCTGGACGCTGGTGGCTTGGCTGTTCCTCTCGCTGGGATTGGTGCTGGGCGCGCGCTGGGCTTACGATGTGCTGGGATGGGGTGGCTATTGGGGCTGGGACCCGGTGGAGATTGCCGCCTTCATGCCCTGGTTGACCGGCACGGCCTTCCTGCACTCGGTCATGATCCAGGAAAAGCGTGGCATGTTGAAGCAGTGGAACATGCTGCTCATCATCCTGACCTATGATTTAGTCATCTTTGGCACGTTCCTGACCCGTTCCGGCGTGCTCTCCTCGGTGCACGCCTTCGCTCAAAGCGCCATCGGGCCGCTGTTCTTTGCCTTCATCGGGTTGACTCTCGTCAGCTCGGTGTCGCTGCTGGTCTATCGCTGGAATGACTTGAAGGCCGAGGTCGAGATGAAGTCCATGCTCTCGCGTGAGGCCTTGTTCCTGCTGAATAACTTACTCTTCATGGGCGTGCTGATCGTCTGTTTCTGGGGCGTGATCTTCCCGCTCATCTCCGAGCTGGTTACCAACCAAAAGGTGACCGTCGGTCCGCCGTTCTACGAACGCGCCACCGCGCCGCTTTTCGGCGCGCTGATGTTGTTGATGGGCATTGCCCCGCTCTCTGCCTGGGGACACTCCACGTTCAAGACGCTGGGACGCGCCGTCTGGAAACCTGCGCTGGTAGCCGCGCTGGTCGTGGTCGCCATCTTTGTAGCTGGCATCCATAATGCCGTCGCCTTGATCGGTTTTGGGCTGGTGGCGCTGGTCATTTTTGTCACCTTGTACGAATTCTGGCGCGGCGCGATGGCGCGCCATCGGAGGACGGGCGAGAACTTTGTCACCGCCCTCTGGCGTCTGGCCGGACGTAACCGCCGCCGTTACGGCGGGTATCTCATCCACATCAGCATGGTATTGATGGCAATCGGCATCCTGGGCATGCAGGTTTTCCAGACCGAGACGCAAGGGACTATTCCACAGGGCGGCTCGCTTGCCCTGGCCGGGTACACGGTCACATTCGATTCGGTGGCGCAGTTCGATACTGCCGGCGGGCGCAACGTCACGCGCGCCGTGGTCAGCGTTTACAAAGGCGATCAGTACCTGGGCGACTTTCACCCGCGCCGCGATTATTACTACGAATCTGGCCAGCCGATGACTATCCCAGGCGTGCGTTCTACGCTGGCCGATGATTTGTATGTTATTTTGGTGGACTGGCAGCCGATCTCGGCCATCGGCGCAACCTTCAAGGTGTATCACAACTCGCTGGTCAACTGGCTATGGATTGGCAGCCTGGTCTTCATCTTCGGCACGCTGGTGGCAGCTTGGCCCGAAAAAGTGACGAGTGGCGGGTGATGAGGGATGAGTTACGAGTAAAACATATTAAGGAGAGCTGTAAGATGGAATCTTTCCCCAAGAAGGTGTCACGTGTCACGTATCGCGTATCACGTTTTACGTTTTACGTTTTATTCCTTCTTCTCGCACTTGCCAGCGCAAAAACCGCCTCCGCCCAACAGCCCACCCCCTCCGACGACGAGGTCAACGCGATCGCCAGGCAACTGTATTGCCCAGTGTGCGAGAACACGCCCCTGGATGTGTGCCCGACGCAGGCCTGCGCCCAGTGGCGTGACCTGATCCGTCAAATGCTGGCGGAGGGGAAGTCGGCAGATGAGATCAAGCAATATTTCGTAGAGAATTATGGGGCGCGCGTGCTCTCCGAGCCGCCGCGCACAGGGTTGAACTGGCTGGTCTATATCCTTCCGCCGGTAGCATTCCTGGCTGGAGCCTATATCTTGTACCGGGCGTTTCGGTCCTGGCGTGCTCTGGGCAAGCAGGCATCCGCCCAGGAAGGAAGCGAAGTTCCGCTGGCCGGGGATGAGTACGTTGCCCGCCTGGAAGAAGAGCTTCGTAAACGAGAGTGAGGGAAGGGTCGAATGTCAGAAAATGTGAACAATGCAACCAAGCCACCCAAGCGTTCCGTTCCGCTTTGGGTGCAGATCCTCGTCTGGGTGGGGCTGCTGGGATTGCTGGCTGTGCTGGCCCTGGCGCTGAAGCGTTCCCAGCAGGGGGTCGTCAAAGTTGGAGATACGGTCAAGGATTTCACCCTGACCACCTTCAGCGATGACCAGCATCCAAACGGCCAACAGATTCGCCTCTCGGATCTGCGCGGCAAGGTGGTATTGATCAATTTTTGGGCTTCGTGGTGCAAGCCGTGCGAACAGGAAGCCCCGGATTTGGAAGCTGCCTGGCGCTCCTACGAATCCGGCGGCGAGGTGGCCTTCCTCGGCGTGGACTATGTGGATACTGAGCCGGAAGCTCGTTCCTACATCGCTAAATTTGATATCACCTATCCGAACGGTCCCGACCTGGGCACACGCATCTCACAGGCTTTCAACCGCCAGATGGGTGTGCCGGAAACCTACATCATAGACCGGCAAGGGAGATTACGTTATATTCAGATTGGCCCCTTCCAATCGGTGGCTGAGATCCAGGTCATCATTGATCCCCTTCTGGCCGATAAATAGCATGTAGTGACGACTTCAGTCGTTACGAAACGACTAAAGTCGCCACTACGTTGTCACTACCTGCGATATGGAAGATAAAACATGGATATTGGCGCACTCTTTCTACTACTGGCCTTGTTGATCCTGGTCGCGCTGTACGTGTCGCGGCCGTTTATGGAGCGGCAGCCTGCTGCGATTTTGCAGGAAGAACATGTTACCTCGTCGTTGTTGGCTGAACGGGATCGCATCTTGACCGCATTGCAGGAGCTTGACTTCGATTATGCCTTAGGAAAAATTCCCGCCGAGGAATACCCGCTTCAGCGCAGCAGTTTGCTCCAGCGCGGCGCGGCGATCTTGCGCCAGCTGGATGCCCTCGCTTTACCATCCTCTCCCACAGGCGGGGGAGGAGTGTCGGAGGAAGATCGCTTGGAGGCGGCCATCGCTGCTCGCCGGGCCGACGCGGCGGCAAGACCAGGTTCAGCCAAAGAGGCCACGGATGAGGATGTGGAGGCCTTGATCGCCAAACGGCGTGCCAGCCGCAAGGACAAGGCCGCCGGTTTCTGCCCGAAATGCGGTCGCCCCATCTTGAGTTCGGACAGCTTCTGCCCTCAATGCGGCTACGCGCTCAAATGACGTTTGCACGTTTCCAGGTTGGCAAGTTGACGCGTTAAAACGGGTAAACCTGCCAACTTGTAAGCGTGTAAACTTGTAAACATGCCAACGTATCACGAAGGAAAATAATGAAAGTTCGCTTTACCGCAATCATGCTTTTCGTGGGTATTATTCTGTCGGCTTGCAGCTTCTCCCTGGCCGAGGATGTCACCCCGCCACCCAATTACGTCCCGCCGACGGCCGCGCCGACCCTCGGCCCATCCTACCCTTTCACCCCGCCTAACCCGGCGCGCGGACAGAGAATTTACGAGGCCAAGTGCGCCGCATGTCACGGGGAGAATGGGCTTGGGAACGGTCCGCAAGCCGCGGGTCTGCCTGTGCCGGTGACAGCCATCGGCTTGGCCGACATCGCCCGCCAGTCCTCGCCGTCTGCCTGGTTCACCATCGTCTCGCAGGGCCGTACAGATCGTTACATGCCGGCCTTCACCAGCCTGTCCACTCAGGAACGCTGGGACGTGCTCGCCTACGTCTACACCTTGAGCGCCACGCCCGGAGAGCTCCAGCGCGGTGCGAGCCTCTTCGCCGAGAAGTGCGTCGCCTGTCACGGCCCGGACGGAAAGGCCAACCCCGAGGCCAATTTCACCAATCAAGAATTCATGTCGCAGATGACTGGCATCAGCCTGTACCGCGCCGTGGCCGAGGGCGTGTCCCCGTCCATGCCGGCCTTTCGCGGGCAACTGGCCGAAAGTGACATGTGGGCGCTGACCGCCTACCTGCGCACGCTGACCTTCGACCTGACCGCGCCGACGGCGGCGCCGATGCCTGCCACTGCGACCTCGACTCAGGCCGCTGCTGAGACGACTCCTACCGCCGCGACCCCCGAGCCGGGTATCGCCGCCGAAGCCTCGGCCATTCCTGAGACCATTGCGGGGACGGTTCGCGGCACGGTTGTCAATGGGACGGGCGGCGATCTGCCCTCTGGCCTGACAGTCGCCTTGCGCGGCTTCGATCACGGCCAGGATACGAGCAGCAGCCTTTCGGAAGTGGTCAATCTCTCCGCCCCGCTGGGCGCGGACGGTTCGTTCAGCTTTGAGAACGTTGATATGGTTGCCAACCGTCTGTTCCTGGCGGAGGTCACGTATGAGGGCGTATCCTTCGAGTCCGATTTCGCCGCGGTCGAGGCTGGAGCGGCCGCGCTGGCACTACCTCCGCTCAATATCTATGCAACGACGAACGATCTGACAGTCCTGTCGCTCGATCAGGTGCATATTGTTTCTGATTTCTCGATTGCCAATACGGCTCAAGTATATGAAATCTATATCTTGACCAATTCCAGCCAGCAGGCGGTTGTGGTGCCTACGGATGGAACATCCATCCCGTTCATTGCTTTGCCTGAAAACGCGCAGGATATCGGTTTCGATATCGCCCAAGGCAGCGCCTCTTTTATGGTGGCTGAAGGCGGTTTTGCGATCCCGCCCAGCACTGACCAGTATGGGCTTGTAGCCTCCTTTACGCTGCCGTATGATAAGAAGCTCGAAGTGGTTCAGCCCTTCGTCCTTGCGCCTGCCTCCGTGACTCTGCTTGTCCCAGAGGGTATCAGGATTACCGGCGACCAATTGACCGATGCTGGCGTCCAATCCATTCAAAGCACCAATTATCAAACCTACACAGCCGCAAACGTGAAAGCCGGCAGCTCGCTTACTTACACTATAGCTGGCAGCTCAAAGTCTTCCACTACCACGACTACGACCGGCCTCAATGCACAAACCAGCCTGGTCATCGGCTTGGGCGGTCTGGGTGTCGTCCTCATCCTGGTGGGCATATATTTCTTCTTCCACGACCGCGCCCGACGTGGTGAACTCTATGAAGAGGAAGGACTCGAAGGTGGTGAGGAAAAGGTGGAAGACGCTCTCGGCGACGACCCTGACAGTCTGACCGACGCAATCATTGCATTGGACGACCAGTTCAAGGCTGGCGGCATTGCGAAGGAAGCCTACGAGAGGCGGCGTGCGGAGTTGAAGGCGAGGCTCAAGGAATTGCTGTGATCCTTGCGTTTTACGCATCACGTTTTATGGTCTCGTAATGCGCAAACCGTGACAGTGTGACCCATGATTGTCGTCAAGAAACTCGTCAAACGTTTCGGTTTGAAGGCCGTCCTGCGTGGCGTGGATTTTCAGGTACAGGAGGGTGAGTTCGTCGCGCTGCTTGGCCCCAACGGGGCGGGCAAAACCACTTTTCTGCGCATTCTGGCCTCGCTCTCTCGTCCCTCGCTGGGCGAGATTCGTATCGCTGGCTATGCTCTGCCGGCTCAGGCGGCTGCTGTCCGCCGGAGGTTGGGCGTGGTTTCGCACATGCCACTGCTCTACGGCGACCTGACTGCCGAGGAGAACCTGCGCTTCTTCGGGCGGATGTACGACGTTCTGCACCTCGACCAAAGGATCGGCGAGGTGCTGGAGCTGGTCGGCCTTTCCGCCCGCCGCCGCGACCTGGTGCGGACGTTCTCGCGTGGGATGCAGCAGCGCCTTGCCATCGGCCGCGCCGTGCTTCACGACCCGGAGGTGATTCTCTTTGACGAGCCGCATACCGGTCTTGACCAGGACGCCTGCGACATGCTCGACAAGGTCCTGCGTGACGTGGCAGCGCGCGGCCGCACCGTCGTTATGACCTCTCACGACCTGGCGCGGGTGGAAGACCTGGCCTCCCGCTTCGACGTGCTCTCGCGCGGCGTGGTCGCGGCCTCCGTGCGGCGGTCAGATATTCGCAGAAATGGACTCCTGGCTTTCTACCGTCAGGCATTGCAGGAGAAGTAAAAAGTGAAAAGTGAGAAGTTACACGTCACTCGTCACTCGTCACTCGTTTCTTTCCTGCGCGCCGTCGCCGCCATCACTTGGAAAGACTTGGCCGCCGAACTGCGCTCGCGTGAGCTACTCTCTTCCATGCTCGTTTTCGCCCTGCTCGTCATCCTGATCTTCAATTTTGCCCTCGAATTGGACGTCAAGACGCGCTCGACCGTTACGGCCGGTGTGTTGTGGGTGACTTTCGCCTTCGCCGGTACGCTTGGCCTTAACCGCTCAATGGCGGTCGAAAAGGACCGCGGCTGCCTGGATGGCCTCCTGCTGGCGCCCGTGGATCGCAGCGCAATCTACTTTGGCAAAGCCATCAGCAACCTAGCTTTCATGTTCATCGTCGAAGCCATCGTCTTGCCAGTTTACAGCGTGCTGTATAACGCCAACCTGTTCAACCCTGGCCTGATCGGCGTCATCTTGCTTGGCTCGGTCGGATATGTGGCGGTCGGGACGCTACTGGCCAGCATGGCGGTGCAGACTCGCACGCGCGACGTGCTCCTGCCGATCCTGCTTTTCCCGGTCGTCGTCCCGGTCATGATCGCAGCGGTCAAGGCTAGCAGCGGCCTTTTGCAGGGTATTGGGTATGCCGAGATCGCGCCCTGGATCAATCAATTGATCGTCTACGACGTAGTCTTCATCGCTGCGGCGTTCATGGTATTCGAATACGTTGTCGAAGAATAAATCGTTTTACAGGAGTGTTATGAAACTTCAACCTCTCGCTCTGAAAATCCTCAATGCCGTTTCGGCCGCACTTTTCATTGCCGCCCTTGCCATGGTCTTCTTCTACGCACCGCTCGAAGAGACCATGAACTACGTGCAGAAGATTTTCTATTTTCACATCGCCAATGCCTGGATCGGCATGTTGGGCTTCCTGGTCGCCGCCGTGGCAGGGGTCGGCTACCTCCGCACGCACGACCAGAAATGGGACATCGTCGAGCTGGCCGCGGTCGAGATCAGCCTGGTGTTCTTTCTCATCACTATTGTCACCGGCTCCATCTGGGCACATCCGGTCTGGAACACCTGGTGGACCTGGGATCCACGTCTGACCACAGCCTCTATCCTGGAGATGATCTATATCGCTTACCTCCTGCTGCGTCAAGGAATCGAGGACCCCGACCGGCGCGCCCGTTTCGGGGCAGTCTATACGTTGGTCGGCGCGTTGAGCGTCCCGATCACTTTTCTCTCCATCCGCATCGTCAGCCGGACGATTCATCCGGTGATCATTGGCGCAGCTTCCGGGGCGGCCAAAGGCAGTTTCAACATGACGCCCCCGATGCTGCATACCATGTTCTTTTGCCTGTTCGCTTTCTCGGTCATCTTTGCCACTCTGCTCTGGCATCGCATTCGCCTCGGAGAACTGGCACAGAAGATCGAACAACTCAAACTCAAGGTATTACAATAAACGAGGTGCGATATGAGTGGCCTGAATCCTGTGGTTTCCATCGAGCACATGATCGCTGGATACACCGTTATCTTCAGCGTGATGGCGATCTACCTGACTAGCCTGTTCCTGCGCTGGCGCAATCTCAAGCGGGATTTGCAGGCGCTGGAAGAGATGCAAGAGAAGAAGTAGTTTTTCTAATGTGCGAAAAAGAGTCCGCCAGGCAATGGAAGCGGACTCTTTTTGTTAGGGTGCTTCCGCAACAATCCCCTCAAACCGGCTGAAGTGTTTCTGATCAAACGTGTAAACTGTGCAAACGCCGTTTTTAAGCATCCAGGAGGCGTTATAGGCGTCAATGAAGTCCACGTTTTTCTCGACATACCAACCAATGGCTTGCAAGATCAAATCTGAATCTGCTATGTCCAGACCGACGGTGTTCAGAATGGCGAGCACTTTCGCCTGAATATCCTTTTTCGCGATGTGATAGTAGCTTTCCAACGTCCAAACGATTTCAGCGATAACCAACCCCGTTGTGCCAAGAGATACTTGTCCCTGTGCGGCGCAGTGCAAGAGCGACTCTACCAGGTCCGCCTGAGCCGGCACGTCATCCGTCAGGTAGCGCAGGAACAGATTGGTATCTGCAAAAACTATTTCAGTCTCCATTCTTGCCGCCTCGTTTGGCGCGTTCGGCAATCACCTGCTTGCGGATAGCGTCGAAATCTTGCTTGCCGGAAACAGGAACGCTGCCGCGCAGGTCGAGCAGGGTCTGGGTGATGGGTTTGATGATAACCTGTTCATGGTCGAGGATGAAGGCAATCTGATCGCCTTCATTTACCTTGATGCGGCGGCGGACTTCGCGGGGGAGCACAATCTGGCCGCGCCTGCCAATTCGCGTGAGTAACATTCTTCTCTCCATTTGACCGATTAATCATGAATGTGTCAGTCAATTTTTATTTTATCCTCCCCATCGGCGGAAGTCAAGGATGAAAAACAGACGCGCCCGCACCTTGAGAATGTGTGGCACATTTCTATCGTACTTTTATGCTCCGGGCGAGTCGTCCCCTCCTAAAATCACATAATAACGGTAGAAGCCCTATTTTTTTGCCGCCCTGGTCTTGAAATCCACGCCACTTTCATTGGATTTGGCTTCGACGAGCACGGTCGCGCCGCTGGGAATTTCCCCGCCGAGCAGCTTGACCGAGAGCGGGCTTTCCATGTATTTTTGCAGGGCGCGCCGCAGCGGACGGGCGCCAAAGGCCGGGTCGTAGCCGATCTTGGCCAGCCATTTGCGGGCAGGGTTGGTCAGCTCGACTTTGACGCCGAACTCGTTCAGGCGCTCCTGGATCTCGCCCATTTGCAGGTCAACAATCTTTTCCATCTGATCGAGGCTCAGCGGCGAGAACATGATGATCTCGTCAATACGGTTGAGGAACTCTGGCCGGAAGTTGCTCTTGAGCGCCTTCTCGATCTTATCGTGCGCTTCGCGCTCCTCGTCGTTATCGGTCTTCTGCAAAAAGCCCAATGCGCCGCCCTTGCGAACGTATTCGGTTCCCAGATTGGAGGTCATGATGAGCACCGTGTTGCGGAAGTCCACTACATTGCCCTGGCCGTCCGTCATGCGGCCCGCGTCCAGAATTTGCAGCAAGGCGTTCCAGACCTCGGGATGGGCTTTTTCGATCTCATCGAAGAGGATGATGCGGTATGGTCTGCGGCGGACGGCTTCGGTCAGTTGACCGCCTTCCTCGTAGCCGATGTAGCCGGGCGGCGCACCGAACAGGCGCGAGACGGTATGCTGCTCACGGTACTCGGACATGTCAATCTGCACCAGGGCATCCTCGTCGTCGAACATGAACCAGGCCAACGCTTTGGCCAGCTCGGTCTTGCCGACACCCGATGGGCCGATAAAGATAAACGAACCAATGGGGCGGGAGGGGTCTTTCAAGCCGGAGCGGGCGCGGCGGATAGCATCGGAAATGGCATGGATGGCTTCATCCTGGCCGATGATGCGCTCGTGCAGGCGTTCCTCCATGTGCAGCAGTTTCTGCGACTCGGTCTCCATCATCTGATTGACCGGGATGCCGGTCCACTGGTGAACGACCTCAGCGATGTCATTTACGTCCACCACCTCATCCAGCTTGTGTTCAGCCTCCCACTTATCCCGTTTTTCTTTGAAATCACTCTCAAGGCGTAGGCGGTTGACTTTGATCTCAGCGGCGCGTTGATAATCGCGGGCATTGGAAGCGGAGTCTTCCTCAGCCTGCAGGCGGTCAATCTCGCTCTTCATCTCCTTTAGGTCATCGGGCAGGGAGTAGAGTGCCACGCGCAATTTGGCAGCCGACTCGTCCATCAGGTCAATGGCCTTGTCCGGCAGGTGGCGGTCGGTGACGTAACGGTCCGCCAATCTGGCCGCAGCAACCAGAGCCTCGTCCGAGAAATGCACCTTGTGATGCGCCTCGTAGCGGTCGCGCAACCCCTGAAGCATCTTGATCGTATCGTCCACGCTCGGCTCTTCGACGTAGATGGGGGCGAAGCGGCGCTCGAGGGCTGCATCTTTCTCGATGTATTTGTGGTACTCGTCCAGCGTGGTCGCGCCAATGCACTGCAACTCGCCGCGCGAGAGCGCCGGCTTGAGCATATTGGAAGCATCCATCGCGCCCTGCGCCGCGCCCGCGCCAACCACGGTGTGCAATTCGTCAATCATCAGGATGACCTCGCCTGACGAGCGTTGGACTTCCTCGATGGCGGATTTCAGCCGCTCCTCGAACTCGCCGCGGAAGCGCGAACCCGCGATCATTGCGCCCAGGTCGAGGGCGACCACGCGCTTTCCGGTCAAGATCTCGGGCACGTCGTTCGAAGCGATCTTCTGTGCCAACCCCTCCACGATAGCTGTCTTGCCGACACCCGCCTCGCCGATGAGCACCGGGTTGTTCTTGGTGCGCCGGGAGAGGATCTGGATGAGACGCAGGATCTCGGTATCGCGACCGATGACTGGGTCGAGTTTGCCTTCGCGCGCCAATTGAGTCAGGTCGCGTGAGTATTTCTCCAGAGTGCGGTAACGCGCCTCAGAATGGGGGTCGGTTACGCGCTGTCCGCCGCGCAATTGCTGGATTGCCTCGTAGATCCGATCACGGGTCAGACCGACGCCTTCGAGGATGCGGGCAGCAGGCGTGTTACGCTCGCTCAAGATAGCCAGGAAGATGTGTTCGGTCGATATATACTCGTCCTTCAAGCGGTTGGCCTCTTCGTTCGCCAGGTCAATGATCCGCTTGACGCGCGGGGTGATGAAGATCTGGCCCGCCCCGCCGCCGAAGATGTTGGCCTTCGGGCTCATACGCAGGGTTTGATCCAATCGCTCAGAGAGTTGGTTGGCATCGATATTCAGGTTTTGCAGGATCTGGGGGATCACCCCGCCGGGCTGCTCGATGAGAGCCAGCAGGATGTGCTCGGTATCAATCTGGTTATGACCGTAACGCTGGATGATCTCGGCGGCGCGCTGGGCGGCCTCCTGAGCGCGTTCAGTAAAGCGGTCGAATCGCATCATGGCAGAATTCCTTTCACAACAACAGAACCTGGGGTGATTATAACAAATACCTATAGGTGAAATGGATGTATAAGATTAGAGATATGTAAGATTCTTGCCCTAAGGGATTCATCATGATCATTTATGACTGTTAACCTCTCGAATGGCTGAGAAATCACGGTCAGGAAGGGCTATAATTGGGATACCCTAGTATTTGTTTAACACGAATTCCAGAAAATTGGCCATGAAAAAGTGTTTTCTCATTCCCCTGATATTCTTTATCTCCGCGTGCAACCTCCTAGGGGTCAATGGCATGTCAGAGGCTCTTACTCCTGGCGAGACCTACAGCCCCTGTGGAGACGGAGTATGTTCAGTGCCGGAAAATACCCAGAAATTCCAGGCGGGTTGACTCCACGCCGGTAGCCACCGATTCGTTCACAGGAGCAGCCAAAACGTTTCTCTGCCTGACCACTATAACCCAAATGGAGGGGACCTGGACCGATGATCGCGACGAGGGCATCATTACCTGGGCTACCCAGAAGCAAGTTTATGAAGCTTATGTAGAGTGGAATAAATAAAACTCATGTCTGTTATTACCACGCCCATCCTCGCCAGGATCCCGCAACTGCGCCCGCTCAACATCCTGACCGACCTGCCGCTGGTAGCGGACCTGGTCGAGAGCTGTTTCGCGGGCACTTTGGATCCCGAGGGTTATCGTTACATCCAGCAAATGCGCAGAGCTGGAAATGACAGCTATTTCATGCGTTGGGCGGCGAACGCCATGGATACGGTCTCGATGCCGCTCTCAGGTTACGTTTGGGAGGAGAACCATGAGGTGGTCGGGAACGTCAGCCTTGTGCCTTTCAAGCGTGGAGGGAAAAAGGTTTATTTGATCGCCAACGTTGCTGTCCGACCTGATTATCGCCGTAAAGGGATCGGCCGCGCCCTGACCATGAGCGCCATGCAGCACACCCGTCAGCGGCACGCCCAGGCCACCTGGTTGCACGTCCGCGACGACAATCCAGGCGCGGTGAGGCTGTATGCCAGCCTGGGGTTCCGCGAACGCGCCCGGCGCACTCTATGGCAGGCGGCTCCTGACCGCAGCCTCGGCCCGCTTGGCGCGGGGACCATGATTACCTCGCGCAAAACGCGCGATTGGCTGCAGCAGGAAGCCTGGTTGCGGCAGCTCTATCCGGATATCTTGGCCTGGTACCAGCCAATCCCATGGCTGTCGTTGCGCCCTGGCCTGGGTCCTTCCCTCTATCGCTTTTTCCTGGAGTATGAGACGCGTCAGTGGGCCGCCCGCCTGGATGAAGGCCAGTTGCTGGGTGTGTTGGCCTGGCAGCCAACTATGGAGCACGCTGACCGGCTCTGGGCGGCTGCTCCGCTCGATGGCGGAGAAGGCGCGCTGACTGCCCTGCTGCTGCATGCCCGGCATACGCTTTCCTGGCAGAAAAATCTCACCTTGGAGATGCCAGCCGGTCAAGCTCAAGAAGCGATCCAAGCGGCTGGTTTCAAGCCAGTACGCACGCTGATCTGGATGCAGGCGGATGAAACCCTGCTCCCTGAATCTCGTAAATCACAATAGCGAGATAAGAAGACTTCTGAAGTCTGGCAGACTTCGGAAGTCTCAGAAAAGAATAGGAGGTTGAAATGAGATTTATCATTCGCTGGGGGATCAATGCGGTGGCACTCTGGGCTGCCATCGCCATCCTGCCCGGACTTGTTTACGGAGGCAACTGGATCGGCGTGGTGCTGCTGGCTCTCGTCTTTGGGCTGGTCAATGCCCTGTTGCGTCCCTTGCTCAAGATGCTGACCTGTCCGCTCATCATTTTGACCCTGGGCCTGTTCACGCTAATCATCAACACCCTGCTCTTCGCCTTGACCGCCTGGGTTGGCAACCTGGTCGGGATCAGCCTGGCCATCGCCGATCCGTTCTGGTGGAACGCCTTCCTCGGCGCGCTGATCGTCAGCGCGGTCAGCATCGTGTTGAGCTTGATCTTGCGGGACGAGTTGAAGGGTCGGCGGCATCATAAAAAGCATTAGCGTTCAGTCATCAGGAAGCAGTTATCAGTGATGAGGGATGAAAAAACGGCTTGCCCTACGCAAGTCGTTTTTTCTGGTGACTGAAAACTGGTTACCTTTCACTGGCTGCTGGCAACCCTCCCGCCGGCTTCGCTGCTTTCACAGCCCTCACGATTGCCTGGGCGAAGGCCTCGGCTGCATACGCTCCCACGATGCTGACATCCGCCCTCTTCTGCCCAGTGGCCATGGCGAAGATCGTATCGCCATCCAACATGGTGTGCGCCGGGCGGATGGCGCGCGCCAATCCATCCTGCGCCATCTGCGCCATTTTGGTCGCTTCGGTTTTGGTGAATTTGGCGTTGGTTGCCACCACACCGATGACCGTGTTGCGGCTCATCGCCAGTTTCATAATAGCGCGGCCTGCCTGCGTTTTCATCATCACCAGCGTATCGGCAAAATAATCTTGTGAGCCAAGTCGAATGGGACCAAGTTTGGTCGAGCGCGCTCCAGCCAGGATTTTACCCGTCTGCGGGTCAACCACATCCCCGAAGGCGTTAACCGCCACGATAACCCCGACGATGATCCCGCCGCCAATATTTATACTGGCTGCTCCCAGACCGGATTTCATCGCCCCGGCCATGCCGAAGATCTTGCCAACCGTCGCCCCCGTCCCCACGCCGGCGTTGCCCTCCGCGGGCGCGTCAGCTGAGGCGGAAGCCGCGGCGCGGTAGCCCATTTCGGCGTCCGGTCGGATGTCGGCGCGGCCGATGGCCAGGTCATATAAGATCGCTGCGGGGACGATGGGAACGCGCGCTACCCCGGTGTTAAATCCAATCCCTTTTTCTTCCAGGTAGCGCATCACGCCGCTGGCCGCGTCCAGTCCGAAAGCCGAGCCACCCGCAAGCAGCACGGCATGGACTTTATCGACCGCATTGACCGGCTTGAGCAGGTCGGTCTCGCGCGTGCCGGGCGCGCCGCCGCGCTGATCCATGCCGCCGACCGCGCCCTTTTCACACAGGATGACGGTGCAGCCGGTCAGCGCCTCGTCGTCCTGGGCATGCCCCACGCGGATGCCGGGTATGTCTGTGATCGAATTTTTGAGTCTCATGTTGGGGTGTTACAGACCGTGCACCAATTCCAGAAACTCATCCCACTCCTCTTTGAAGAAGTGCAGGGTGACGTTGTTTAGCTCAATGTGATAAGTGATCTCGCCATCCGGTTCGTCCGCCTGCCAGATGAGGTAATTGGCGGTCTCGGCCAGGTTCTCGGTCGTAGGTTCTGGAACGGTCTTTGCCATCTCAGCCTCCTTCAAGTAGGGTTTTCTCTGATTCCATTATACAGATTTTTGGGCGGGTGCGCATCACTTTTTCCGTCGCCTCGCTTGCCACCAGGCGCGCAGGCGCGCCCAAAGGGACGGAGTGACTGGCGGCGGCATCTCTTCAGCCTCCGGCCAGGGGTTCTTATCCAGCATCTTCGCCATGGTGTATTGGCCGATCAGTTTCAGTGTCGCCAGCAGAGGCGCGGCAATAATGACGCCCAGGATGCCAAGCAGGTTGGCCGCGATGATGGCCGCGATCAGCACGAAGGCCGGATGGACTTTCAGCGTCTGCGCCATGATGCGCGGCGCGACCAAGTTGCCGATGATCTGGTCAATGAGCAGGGCCAGGACGATGGCGATAGCTGTGTAGGCAAGCGGCGAGAGACCAAAGGGTTTGAACGCCTGGAAGAAGGTCACAAGACCGAGCACGATCCAGGTGATTGCCGGGCCAATGTAGGGCAGGAAGTTGGCGAAGCCTGCCAGCAGCGCCAGGCCGATCGCGTAGCGCACGTCGAGGATGCTCAAAACGATCATGTAAATGACGGCCGACAGGCCGAAAATGATGATCTGGCCGCGCAGGAAGGCATTCCAGATGCGGCCGAGTTCCTTACTCAAACGGCGCACGTCCTCGGCGTAGCCGGGAATTTCGAACCTGATGATGCCACTGCGCAAGCCGCCGCTTTCGAGCAGGAAGAAGTACGAAACGATCAGGATGAACGCCAGCCAGCCGAAAGTGCTGGCCGCGCTGCCGGCCAGCGTCCCGACCAGATTCCCCAGCCGGCCCAGGGCCGGTTGGACATACGAAAGCACTTGCTGGCCGATGGATGTCCAGTCAATTTTCGAGAAATCCAGGATGAATGGGCCGAGGTGGTAAACCTGCCCGGAGAGGTTCGAGATGAAGGTAGGCAGATTGGTGATGGCGTTCTGGACGGTGCCAATCAGGTTTTGCACCTGCTGGACGAGGCCCACGCCGCCCAGGGTCAGCAGAGCGAAGAGGATGATGATGAAGACTAGATAGATGATGTTGACTGCTCCCCTCCAGGAGAGAGGCGTCTTCCGGTCGAACAGAGAGGCCAGGGGGTGCAGCAGGTAAGCCACAACGAAGGCCATCAACACCGGCCCGATGATGGTGTGGAAGCGCAGCACCAGCGCGGCGAGGATGGCGATCACGGTCAAGGCGATCACCAGTTTGGTCATGGCTCCCCAACGTGGGGAAGTGGCAGGCTGCGGCTCACTCATGGCGACTCTCCTGGGAGGATTTCGATCTGCAGTTATATTCTAGACCTTTCGGGGGATTTTTACAACAGGAGAAGTCGCGCAGTTGAAGGGGATTCGGCACACCTCAATCAACCTGACTGAGTAAGTTCCAAACAGTATAATTGCGCCCATGCGTAATTTACGGATCACTGTTCACTGGTTACTGATAACTATTTTCCTGGCTTCCTGCGCCGCGCCTGCCGCGCCAGCCGAGAAGTTCAGCGTCATCACGCATCCCGATGGCCCGTTGTACGTCGGCGATCAGGTCAGCTTCGAGGCGGTGACGCCGGCCGGATTCAAATCTGAAGGACACGAGGTACAGGTCAGCTTGGATGAGGGAGAGCTGGGACGCGCCGGCTTCAGCCCCTATGGCGTCGCCGGGCGGACGGAGGCGGTCCTGTGGTGGGCCTGGGACACGCGCGACCTCCAGCCTGGCCCGGAAACGCTGACATTTGCCATCCTCCCCGACGGTCCGACCTGGCAAGAGACCGTCACCTTGCACCCGCAGAGTGGAATCCCGCCGCCGGAGCCGGGGGCGCGCTGGGCAAGTGTGACGAGCGATTGCTGTATTCTCAATTACATCACCGATACCGCGGCCGGTCGAGACATCGCTTCCCTGGCTCAGGTAGCAGACGAGCAGGCTGCCGACCTCAGCGTTCGAATGGACGAGAGCTTGAGCGAGAAAATCCCGGTCGTTTTCGTGCCGCGCGTGCTGGGCAACGGCGGCTTTACTGGCAGCGCGATTTATGTTTCATACCTCGATAATGATTATCTTGGCAGTGCCACCGCGCAAGTGCTGCACCACGAGTTCGTGCACTGGTTCGATACTCTCGCAGGTGGAGATCTGCGCCCCACGATCTTTCAAGAGGGGCTGGCGGTCTACCTGAGTGGTGGACATTTCAAGCCGGAGCCGCTCATCCCGCGCGCCGCTGCCCTGCTCGAATTGGACTGGTATATCCCGCTGGGCAAGCTGGCCGATGACTTCTATCCCCAACAGCACGAGATCGGCTACCTGGAAGCCGCTGCGCTGGTGAGTTACATGGTCGAATCTTACGGATGGGGTGCATTCGACGCCTTCTACCGCGACATCCGCCCCACGCCGGATGGGCGCGACTCGCAGGTGATTGATGCGGCTTTGCAGGCGCATTTTGGGATCACGTTTGCGGAGCTGGAGGCGAAATACCGCGAGTTCTTGAAAGGGCAAACCGTGACCGAAGCCGTGCGCGACGACTTGCGCTTGAGCGTGCTATTCTACGATACTGTCCGCCGCTACCAGCAGGCCCTCGATCCCTCAGCATATTTCATGACCGCCTGGCTGCCGGATTACAAGGTGATGGGTCAACGCGGCATCGTGGCCGATTTTCTACGCCACCCTGAGGGCATGGAAAATCGCCTGATCGAAGCGATGCTCGTCAAGGCAGATCACACGCTGCGCGCCGGAGAATATAACCAGACAGAGGTAATTCTAAGGGGAGTGAATGTCTCATTGGATATGCTTATGGCTGGAAAATAAAAACTTCCCGCGGGTTCCGCCAACCCGCGGGAAGCAGCGATTTCGATGTTCTTATGGGCAAATGCCGCCGCCGATCATGGGGGAGATGATGTTCGTGAGCCAGCTCAAGTACGGGCTGCACCACAGTTGTAGGTAATCAACCGCCACGAACACGCCGACGCAAGCGCAGATGAAGAGCACTAGCAGCACCACCAAGATCACCCAGATTTTGGAACCTTTCTTTGCTGGCTGTGAGGGCACATATTGTGGCGCGACCGGCGGTGGAGCAGGATAAACGGGCATGGGAGCCGGCGCGGCGGCAGGGGGCGGTGGGAAGGGTG
>Ga0209609_10000241_pt1 | contig 33035 bp, 32 predicted proteins | sample LakKivw325mmetaG_FD_184136 | JGI IMG/M metagenome (GOLD analysis project Ga0209609, IMG submission 184136) | Anoxic lake water microbial communities from Lake Kivu, Rwanda to study Microbial Dark Matter (Phase II) - Lake Kivu water 325m metaG... | ecosystem: Environmental > Aquatic > Freshwater... | reverse complement strand
TTGTAGGATGGATTGCCGACGCGCCCGCGCTCGCCAGCCACCGAGGAGAGGCCGACGATCTGTCCGCTTTTCAGACTCTGGAACATGGCTGCCACCGGGTTGAGCCAAGCCAGCGCGCCCAGGTAATTGACTTCCGTGACGCGGCGGTCTTTCTCGAAATCGTACTTCTTCAGTCCAACCATGAGGGAGATGCCGGTATTGTAGATGAATAGATCGAGGCCGCCCAGATCGGCGAGGATCCTTTGCAGCAGGTTGGGCACGGAATCGTAATCGGTCACATCGTGAGGGTAAGCCAGGGCGCGGGTCTCTCCTGCCGCGGCATTGATTTCGCCGCACAGGCTTGTCAACAAGTCCACCCGCCGGGCGAGCAGCGCCAGCGTGTATCCTCCGCGTGCCAGGCGACGCGCCAGGGCTGCCCCGATCCCGCTGGAGGCGCCGACGATGATCGCTCGTCGGCGCGGATGGAGAGGTGTGGCGCGCGGAGGGAGAGGCTTTGAATTTGCCGTCATTGGATCCTCCTCAGGGGTTGTCATGATTATACCCTGACAGGCTGACCGGGCTGCCCAATCGTTGTGCTCTGGATGGACGGCTCGAAGTCGAGGTGAAGCGCGCTCAACGGAACGGCGCTCACTCGACCTTCAATTGCCCGACGTCGGCCGAATAGACTGAGCATCTCTGGAGGAATCGCTTCCTTCCCAACATATGGTCAAACGGCCAACGAATTGTTGCGTGTTGCCGATTTAGCCCTCTACCAAGCGAAAAAGAAACGGCGAGGCACGATTATCAAGGCGACTGCGCCATTGAGGTAACCAGCGCTATTCTCTTGCGGAGGCCACGTAGCGTGCGCCTCCGTTTTGTTTTGGGGCTATAATTCGACCAAAATCATACAAGAGGAGACTCTCCTATGGCACGCAAAGTCAAACTGATCCTCAACCCGATGGCGAATATGGGTAACGCCTGGAAGGTTGCCAAAGACCTGCGTCCCATCGTCGCTGAATACGGCCATGCGGATTGGAGTGGCACGGTCTACCCGACTCATGCCATCGAGCTGGCGCGTCAGGCCGGCGGAGAGGGTTATGATATGGTCATCGCGGTCGGCGGTGATGGGACGGTGCACGAGGTGATCAATGGCTTGATGCAGGTTCCAGCTGCGCATCGCCCGCTGCTGGGCATTGTCCCGACCGGTTCTGGGAACGATTTTGCACATGCTGTCGGCGCTTTTGCCGAGCCAGAGGCGGCTCTCAACCATGCTTTGAGCGGCGAGGCGGCACCGGTGGACCTGGGTCTGTTGACCGACGAAGAGGGGCGCAAGGAATACTTCGACAACACCCTCGGCCTCGGCTTCGACGCCGTGGTGACCATCCGCTCGCACAAGCTGCCGATCGTGCGCGGCTTCTTGATGTACCTGACGGCTGTTATTCAGACTATCATCCTAAACTTCGACCCGATGGGGCTGCACGTCGAGACCGAAGCTGAGACCTGGGACCTGCCTACCCTCATGCTGACTCTGTGCAATGGCCCGCGCGAGGGCGGCGGCTTTCTGGTCGCGCCGGAGGCGCGCCTCGACGACGGCATTCTCCACTACGCCACCATCCGTAAGGTCTCCCGTGCAATGATGTTCCGCCTGATCCCGGAAGTCATGAAAGGCACTCACGGGCGTTTCAAGTCGGTGAGGATGGGAACCTGCTGCAAGATGAGCCTAAATTCCGACCGCCCGATCTACATCCACGCAGATGGGGAAATTTTCACCGGCTTCGGTTCCAATTTGCGGAAACTTTCCATAGAAATTGTACCCAACGCACTGAGAGTCGTCAGGTAGTTCAGGGGTTGCGGTTTGTCTGGACGTGATACGTGAAACATAAGATGTGAGACGTAAAACATGCCTGACCTGCTCCACTCCCTCCAATCCCGTGACCTCGGTCACCTGCGCATCGTGGCCGGACTGTGGGGCGAGGAACTGAAGTCTGCCGAGATGGAGGCGGCGCTGGAGGAACTGGCCGCCGCGCTGCTCGACCCGGCGCTGGTCGGCGAGATCGTGGACTCACTCTCCGCTGAGGCGAAGTCCGCGCTCGAGGTTCTAATTGAGGAGGGTGGCCGCATGCCGTGGGCGACGTTTGTACGTCGCTTCGGTGAGATACGCGAGATCGGCCCCGGCCGCCGCGACCGGGAACAGGTGTACCTCCATCCCGCCTCTGCCGCAGAGACGCTTTTCTACCGCGCCTTTCTCGCCCGGGCATTTTTCGATACCCCGACCGGCCCGCAGGAATTCGCGTACATTCCCGATGATCTGCTAATAATAATTCACCACGAAGGTCACAAAGGGGAAAAAGAAAAAAACGTAGTGCCCTTTGTGGTTAATAAAGGTGATGAGCCTTTGGGCCGCCCGGCTGCACCAAAGGAACGCGAACGTCCTCTCCCTGCCTCTGACCGCCTCCTTGACGATGCCACTACCTTGCTGGCAGCCCTGCGGATGGACATGCAACCGCCGGAAACCATCGTGCCGGTAAACGTGGTGTGCGGCTTTTTGCAGGCGGCTGGCATCTTGGCGGGGGACGAACCGCTGGCCGATAAAGTTAAATCGTTTCTCGAAATGCCAAGGGCGCAAGCCTTATCCATGCTGGCCGAAGCTTGGCAGACGAGCGAAACCTTCAACGAACTTCGGCAGATTCCAGGGCTTGTCTGCGAAGGAGAATGGAAGAATTCATCACTCGTCACTCGTCACTTTTTGCTCGCTTTTTTGGACACCATCCCCATAGACAAATGGTGGAGCTTGCCCGCCTTCGTCCACGCCATCAAGGAGAAATATCCCGACTTCCAGCGTCCGGCCGGCGACTACGACTCGTGGTTCATCCGCCGCACCGACAGCGAGGCCTACCTGCGCGGCTTCGAGCATTGGGACGAGGTGGACGGCGCGCTTATCCGCTATTTCATCACTGGCCCGCTGTTCTGGCTGGGGAGGATTGACCTGGCGACGCCGGAGGGGGGCAAAACGGTCACGGCTTTTCGCGTTGTGTCGAACGTCGAAGGTCAAATGTCAGACGCTCGACGTTCGACGTTCGACGAAATGGGCAAACTCCACGTTTTTTCCCAGGGCAAGATCACTATCCCAAGATTGCTGCCGCGTGCAGCCAGGTATCAAATTTCCCGGTTCTGCGAATGGGAAGATGTTGGTCGAGTAGCCGCCGGGTCTCGACACCTGCACTCCCCAGCACTTGCGTCCGGGGCAAGTGTGCCGCAGGTGCAAGTGTACGTCCCTGCAGGACTACTCGACCACCGGCGGCGTATCGAGACCATGCCTGACGAGTATCACTATCGTGTCAGCACCCATTCGCTGAAGAAAGCCAAAGAGCAGGGACTTAAAGTACGCCAATTGCTCAGCCTGCTGGCGAAGAACGCCGCGGCCGAGATTCCGCTTGTGTTCGTCAAAGCGCTCAAACGCTGGGAAGTGAACGGCACCGAGGCGCGGATCGAGAATCTGGTCATTTTGCGGGTCAGCCGGCCTGAGGTCCTGGACGAGCTGCGAAAATCCAAAGCTGGGCGTTTCTTGGGCGAGATCCTTGGCCCGACGACGGTGATTGTCAAGACAGGAGCACAGGGTAAAGTGCTAGCCGCGCTGGCGGAGATGGGAATGTTGGCAGATGTTAGCCACGAAGAACATCGAAGGGACGAATAAATCTTGCCAGTCAGGAACAGATGTATAATTGTGTCAGGAGATGCAAAATTGTTGCGCTCATTTGAAGTAATCATTGGAAGAGATGGCATCGTTCGGCTGCCCAAAAGGATCAAACTGCCTGCCTCACGCCGCGCCATTCTGACAATTCTGGGTGAACCGGCAAGCATTGCCGAGACTGCATTATTGAGCGAAGCGGCACTGGCAGAAGACTGGAACCGCCCTGAGGAGGATAAAGCATGGGCGCACTTGCAATCGGACAAGTAGTCCTCATTCCCTTTCCATTTTCTGATTTGTCGCACACGAAAATGCGGCCTGCCATTGTGCTGGCAGGATCGGGACGCAAGGATTGGATTCTTTGCCAAGTGACGGGCAATCCATACGGTGACAAAAGAGCCATTGAACTTACCGATGAGGATTTCGGCAGTGGATCACTGCGCGTTACCAGTTGCGCACGCCCAGGGAAGCTATTTACTGCAAATGAAAGTTTGGTTACACAAACGGTAGGAAAATTGAAGGTATCAACAGCCAACAAGTTGATCGGCGTGGTGATCGCGCTGTCGCGGGAAAGCATTTCGGAATAATCAACACAATTCACTCATCACGGAGTCTTCCATGTCAAAAACTGATTGGATCGAGCAAGAGATCGAGTCTCTGCAAACGCAGGGACTGTACAACCGCATCCGCACCATCGGCTCGCCGCAAGGTGCGTGGCTGGTGGTGGACGGGAAGAAGGTGCTCAACTTCTGCTCGAACAACTACCTCGGCCTCGCCAACCATCCCAAACTGGTGGCAGCAGCCAAGAAGGCCGTGGACGGGCTTGGCATCGGCCCGGCGGCGGTGCGCTCAATCGCCGGCACGATGACCTTGCATGTCGAGCTGGAAAGACGGCTGGCGGCGTTCAAGGGCGTCGAGGCGGCCATCACCTTCCAAAGCGGCTTCACCGCCAACCTAGCTGCCATCCCGGCGCTGGTCGGCAAGGAGGATGTCATCTTCTCAGACCGACTGAACCATGCCAGCATCATTGACGGCTGCCGTCTCTCTGGCGGGAAGATCATCCCCTACGATCACTGCGCCCCGGCCGCGCTGGAAGCGGTCATCAGGGAAAACCTTCCGCAATATCGCCGCGCCATCGTCATCACCGACGGCGTCTTCAGCATGGACGGTGACGTGGCCCCGCTCGACAAGATTTACGAGGTGACGAACCGCTACAACCTCCTGCTGATGGTGGACGACGCCCACGGCGAGGGCGTGCTCGGCAAAGGCGGGCGCGGCATCGTGGATCACTTTGGCTTGCACGGCAAGGTGGACGTGGAAGTCGGCACGCTCTCCAAAGCCTTTGGTGTAGTGGGCGGCGTGGTAGCAGGCAACGCTACGGTTGTGGAATGGCTGCGCCAGCGCGGCCGCCCGTTCCTGTTTTCCTCCGCCGTCACCGTGCCGGACACGGCGGCCTGTCTCGCTGCCCTCGATATCCTCGAATCCTCGACCGAGCTGGTGGATAAGCTGTGGGACAACGCAAGATACTTCAAGGCCGAGATGAAGAAACAGGGCTTCGATACCGGTCTGAGCACCACGCCCATCACCCCGATCATGCTCGGCGAAGCGCCGCTGGCACAGCAGTTCAGCCGAGAGTTGTTCGAGGCGGGCGTGTTTGCGATGGCGATTGGCTACCCCACCGTGCCGCAGGGGAAGGCGCGCATCCGCGTGATGATCTCCGCCGCGCACGAGAAGAAGGATTTGGATAAAGGTCTGGAGGCGTTCGCAAAGGTGGGGAAGAAGCTGGGTGTGATTTCGTAAGCATCAACGTAGGGGCGGGTCTGGTCGGGCAAGTCATCTTGTCGAAAAGAATCGCAGACCCGCCCCTGCTGGAAAAGGGGAATTCATGACACACGATCCGAGAATCCCTCACCGCCCCTTCGCCTTTGCTCAGGGCAGGCATTCCCTCCGCCTGAAAGGATACGATTATTCCCAGGCCGGCGCGTATTTCGTCACCATCGTCACACAGGGACGGGCGGCGCTGTTCGGCGAGGTGGTGAACGGGGAGATGCGGTTGAACCGATATGGGGAGATTGTCCAAGCGGCGTGGTTCGATTTGCCGCGGCATTACAAACATGTGGAATTAGGCGCGTTTGTGGTGATGCCGAACCATGTTCACGGTATCATTATTTTGAATGACACTGGTAGGGGCGGGTCTTTTCAGGCAAATCAAACCGTGCCTGAAAAGATGGCTTCTGGCAAAACATCCCTGGCAGACGAGACGAAGACCCGCCCCTACAGCCAACAACATGGCCTCCCCGAAATCGTCCGTGCCTTCAAATCGTTTTCGGCGCGACGTATCAACTTATTGCGCCACATGGAAGGCACACCGGTCTGGCAACGCTCCTACTACGACCACGTCATCCGCAACCAGCAGGATCTCGAATTGACCTGGCTCTACATCGAATCCAATCCCACCCAATGGGAAACGGATAGCGAAAATCCTGTCAAGCACTGAACTCTATAATGGTTGAATTATGGCGACGTACCCAATGGGGTGCGTCGTCTTGTTACATTAACCGCCTGTCGCGTGTCCATACGAATTGTGACAACCAGCACTTACCTTGTGACAATTATCACTTGAATCGTAAGTATAATCACGGAGAATATAAGTTGTACAAGTATCTTTTCGATAAGAGGAGAAAGATGGGGGTGTGCGGGCGGCTTCGCCGCCCGCACACCCCCAATCTCCAAGCTGTAAGATGATACTGCACAAGAACTCGCTTGTCAAAGGAGTGAAAGGTGTCCTTTTTTTGATTTCCAATGCCGAAAGGAGACTCCCGGATGACGCCAGCCGAAAAGACGCCAACACGTGATACGCCCCGTGTAGGCGTTTATATTTGTCACTGCGGCACCAATATCGCAGGCATGGTGGATGTGGAAGCGGTCACCGAATTTGCCTCCACACTGGGGAACGTGGCCGTCGCCCGTCACTATGCCTACATGTGCTCGGACCCTGGTCAGGCTCTCATCAAAGACGATATTCGCAATGCAAGCCTGAACCGGGTGGTGGTGGCTTCCTGCTCGCCGTTGATGCACGAGACCACCTTCCGGCGGGCATGTGCGGAAGCCGGCCTGAACCCGTTCCTGTTCCAGATGACTAATATCCGCGAGCACTGCTCGTGGGTGTCGGACGATTCCGTCAAGGCCACCGAGAAGGCCAAGACTCTGGTCTCGGCAGCGGTGCGCCGCGTCGCCTGGCACGAACCGCTGGAGATGCGTCAGGTGGCAGTCAAGCCCTCCGCCATGGTTGTGGGCGGAGGCATCGCCGGTATCGAAGCGGCCCTGCGCCTGGCCGATTCGGGCAAGCACGTCTACCTGGTGGAGCGCGAGCCCTCGATTGGTGGGCACATGTCCCGCCTCTACAAAACCTTTCCCACCTTAGACTGTGCCGCCTGAATACTTACACCCAAAATGGTGTCCGTTGGACGCCACGAAAACATCACCCTGCTGAGCTACAGCGAGGTGGAGAAAGTTTCGGGGTACGTCGGCAATTTTACCGTCACGGTGCGCCGCAAGCCCCGCTATGTGAACGAGGAGCTTTGCACCGGATGCGGGACATGCGTCGAGAAATGCCCGTGGAAGAAGATCCCCTCCGAATTCGACCTAGGGCTGGGCAAGCGCCCGGCGATCTACTTCCCCTTTGCCCAGGCGGTGCCGCGCGTGCCGGTCATTGACGCAGTCAACTGCGCCTATTTCAAGAGCGGCAAATGCCGCGCCTGTGAGAAATTCTGTCCGCGCGCAGCGATTGACTTCGAGCAGAAAGAGCAGCTGGTTGACATTGAGGTCGGCACCATCGTGCTGGCGACCGGCTTCAAAGATTTCGAACCGAAGCGCTCACCCCAGTACGGATACGGCGTGCTTGATAACGTCTTGGCCGGCATGGAATTCGAGCGGCTGATCAACTCCGGCGGGCCGACCACTGGCCAGGTATTGCTCAAGGACGGGCGCAAGCCGGAGCGGATTGCCATCCTGCACTGTGTAGGCAGCCGCGGCGACCAGAACGAGCATTGCTCGCGGGTGTGCTGCATGTATTCACTCAAGCTGGCTACGTTGATCCGCGATTACGTAGATGCCGAGGTGTTCGAGTTCTACCGCGACATGCGCACCTTTGGTAAAGATTACGAGGCTTTTTATGAGCGCGTCCAGCGCCAGGGCGTGAAATTCTTCCGTAGCGGTAAAGATATCCGTGTGGAACCGCGCGATGGACGGCTGGCGGTCATCGCCGTGGACGTGTTTACGGGCGAGGAACGGGAAACGCTGGTGGATATGGTGGTGTTGAGCACTGGCATCGAGCCGCAGGCCGACCAGCACAAAGTCGGCGCGACTTTCGGCGTCAGCCTGAGCGCGGACGGTTTCTTCCTGGAGAAGCATCCCAAGCTGGCGCCGGTCGAGACGACCACCGACGGCATCTTCCTGGCGGGAGCCTGCCAGGGGCCGAAAGACATTCCCGACAGCGTGGCGTAGGGCGCCGCCGCGGCCGCCGCAGCACTGGCTTTGATGGACGCCGGTTCGGTATCGCTAGATCCTTTCACCAGCTATGTTATCGCCGAGAAATGCGGCGGCTGCCGCACTTGCGAAGGGCTGTGCCCATACAGCGCGATTTCGATGGTGGACTACGACGGGAAGCAAGTGGCCTACGTCAACGAGGTGCTGTGCAAGGGCTGCGGTGCGTGCGCGGCTGCCTGTCCTGCCGGCGCAGCCATTCAGCATGGCTTTACACTGGACGAAGTGCTCGCAGAGCTAGAAGGTATTTTGGTCACAGTATAGTCCATCCACCCCGGCGGCTTGGGTCGCCAACCAGACGCCAGGGAGCGCGCAACTCTTATGAAAACCATGAGCAGAAATAACATCAATGAGGAGGTGCCCACTTGAACCTTTCCAAGATACGCACGGGTGTCTACGTCTGTCACTGCGGTACGAACATCGCCGCGACGGTGGATGTGGCTGGCGTTGCCGAGTTTGCGAAAGGTCTCGACGGCGTGGCCGTCGCCCGTGACTACACCTACATGTGCTCAGACCCAGGCCAAGACCTGATCAAGCAAGACATCCGAGAGCTTGGCCTCAACCGGGTGGTGGTGGCCTCGTGCTCGCCGTTGATGCACGAGCCTACCTTCCGCCGCGCCTGTCAGGAAGGCGGACTCAACCCCTTCTTCTTCCAGATGGCCAATATCCGCGAGCATTGCTCGTGGGTGGTGGATGACCGCGCCCAGGCGACGGCCAAGGCGAAAGCGATGGTCGCGGCAGCGGTGCAGCGCGTCCATCACCACAATCCGCTGGAGATGCGTCCGGTGAAGATGACACAATCCGCGCTGGTGGTGGGCGGCGGGATCGCCGGCATCGAGGCCTCGCTGAAGCTAGCCGACGCCGGCAAGCACGTCTACCTGGTGGAGCGCGAATCGTCCATCGGCGGGCACATGGCGCAGTTGTACAAGACCTTTCCCACTTTAGACTGTTCTGCCTGAATACTGACGCCGAAGATGGTGTCCGTTGGACGCCACGAAAACATCACGCTGCTGAGCTACAGTGAAGTGGAGTCGGTCACGGGGTATGTGGGCAACTACCAGGTGCAGGTACGGCGCAAGCCGCGCTTCGTGGACGAGGCCAAATGCACCGGCTGCGGCAAGTGTGCCGAAGTCTGCCCCATCGAAATGTCCAATCCCTTTGACGAGGGCTTGAGCCTGCGCAAGGCGGCGTATCGCTTCTCGGCGCAGTCCGTGCCGGGTGCATATACAATCCAGAAGTGCGGCATCGCTCCCTGCCGCGACGCCTGCCCGACTGACCAGCGCGCCCAGGGGTACATCGCCCTGGTGCGCGAAAAGCGTTACGCGGACGCGTACTTTGCCATCCGGCGTGAACATCCCTTCCCCTCGGTCTGTGGACGGGTGTGCAACCACCGCTGTGAAGACGCCTGTTCGCGCGGCAAGTACGACGAGCCGGTGAATATCATGGGCATCAAGCGTTTCGTCGCTGACTGGGCCTATGCTCACCGGCACGAGTTACCGAATATGTTGGATAAATCCCTGGTCGGGACTCCCTTTAGGCACAATCCCCCGCCGACCGGCAAGAAGGTCGCCGTCATCGGCGCGGGGCCGGCCGGCCTGACCGCCGCGCTGGATTTGGCACGGCTGGGACATGCTGTCACGGTCTTCGACTCTCTGCCGAAGGCAGGCGGCATGATGCGGGTGGGCATTCCACCACACCGGCTGCCGCACGAATTGCTCGATTGGGAGATCCAGCAAGTGGTTGACGAAGGCGTGACCCTGCGCCTGAACACCTGGGTAGATGATGTTCCCGGCCTGCTCGAAAACAGTTCCGCAGCGCTGGGCGGCCCGTATGATGCCGCGCTGATCGCCACCGGTGCGCACAGCGCCAAGAAGCTCCCCATCCGCGACTCCAACCATCCCGATAACTGGCTCAGCCTGGACGTTTTGCGCAAAGCCTGCCTGGGTCAGGATGTGCCGGTCAAGGGCAAGAAAGTGGTCGTGCTGGGCGGCGGCAACGTGGCTTTGGATACCTCCCGAACGGTGCTGCGCCTGGGCGCGGCCGAGGTGCGCATGGCCTGCTTGGAGTCGCGCGGCGAGATGCCCGGCTTCAAGTGGGAAGTGGCCGTGGCCGAGGAGGAAGGCATCCAGATGTTCCCCGGCCGGACGTTCAAGGAAGTCATGATTCGCAAGGACAAGATCGTCGGCGTGCGCTACATGGAGATCGAGTTCCACGGCTTCAAGCGCGGCCGCCCGGATTTCACCGAGATTCCTGGCAGCGAGCACATCCTGCCGGCCGACATCGTCATCTGGGCCATCGGGCAGGCGCCCAATTTCTCGTTCCTGCCGGAGGATGGCAGCATCAACACCCGCTTCCCGGTCGGCGTGCAGGCCGATGGGAACATGATGACGACCATGGAAGGCGTTTTCGTGGCGGGCGACGTGCGGCGCAGCGTGACCTTCTTCGTGGTGGACGCCATCGCCGAGGGCCACAAGGTAGCGCGTTCGATTGACCGTCACCTGCGCGGCGTCAGCGGCCTACAAGAGCCGCATAAGCTGCCCGCCGTCACGTTGACGCCGGAGGAGATCGAGACGAAGTTCAAGATCGGCGAAGCCTCACCGACAGCGCGCGTTTCCATCAAAAGTATCCCGCTTGAGGCGCGCGTTCAAAACTTCCGCGAGGTGGACCTGACCCTGACCGAGGAGGAAGTCCTGGCCGAGGCCGAACGCTGCCTGCGCTGCGGCGTCTGTTCGGAATGCCTGGAGTGCCTGGTGGCCTGCGAGCGGGGCGCGATCAATCACGACATGAAGGAAGAGGTAATAGACCTGACGGTTGGCACCATCGTCCTGGCGACTGGTTTCAAAGATTTCGACGCGGCACGCATCCCTGAACTAGGCTATGGCAAGCTGGACAACGTCATCACGGCGATGGAGTTCGAACGGCTGATCAATGCCAGCGGGCCGACCAGCGGTAAGGTGCTGCTCAAGAACGGCAAGCCGCCTCAGTCGGTTGCCATCTTGCACTGCATCGGCAGCCGCGACGAAAAGTACAACGAGTACTGCTCACGGGCGTGTTGCATGTACTCGCTCAAGATCGCCCAGTTGGTGCACGATTACGTGGGCGCCGAGGTGCATGAGATCTACCGCGACATGCGCTCCTTCGGCAAAGGTTACGAGGAGTTCTACAACCGCACCGAGCGGATGGGCGTCCACCTCTATCACGGGCGGGTCAAGCGCATCACCAAGAGGGGCAAGAAGCTGATCGTCCGCTGGGGCGAGGCCTTTCACGACCAGCCTGACAGCGTGGAAGTGGACATGGTCATCCTTTCCACCGGATTCGAGCCGCAAACGGACGCTGGGCATGTCGCCGCCACCTTCGGCGTCAGCCGCAGCCGGGACGGTTTTTTCCTTGAGCGGCATCCCAAGCTGGGGCCGGTCGAGACGACCACGCAGGGTATCTACCTAGCTGGCACCTGCCAGGCGCCCAAGGACATTCCCGATACGGTGGCGCAGGCCGGGGGCGCGGCCGCGGTGGCTCTCTCGCTTATGGATCAAGGCAGCATTGCCCTCGACCCATCCATCGCTGAGGTCAACCAGAACCAGTGCGCTGGCTGCGGCTATTGCGTGGCGGCCTGTCCCTACAACGTGATTTCCATCAAGAACCGGGTGGCGACCGTCAACAGCTTCCTATGTAAGGGCTGCGGCACCTGCGCCGGCGCCTGCCGCAACAAGGCCATTTCGCTCATTCACTTCGATGACCGCCAGATCGTCAACGAAATGCTGGGAGCTTTATCGGCAGACAAATTCTTCCCAGCCGCTCTACAAAATGCACATGGGACGCTGACGAGCGCGGAAAACGCGGAGAGAAGCTATTGAAATCCGCGTATATCCGCGTTAATCCGCGTCTCACTTCTGAAAGGTTTTGGAGGTGTGGTCGTGGCTTATGAACCGAGAATAATTGCTTACCTGTGTACCTGGTGTTCCTACACTGGCGCGGATACGGCGGGCATTGCCCGCATGAAATCGCCGGCCAACGTGCGCGATGTCCGCGTGCCGTGTTCGGGGCGCGTCTCGCCGGAGCTGGTCATGCGCACCTTCGACCAGGGCGCGGACGGCGTGTTGATATTGGGCTGTCACATCGGCGAATGTCACTACGAGACTGGCAACCACCGTGCCGCCAAGCGGCTGCCCATCTTGCGGGCGTTGATGGGCTATGCCGGCCTCGAACCCGAACGCCTGCGCCTGGATTGGGTCTCGGCTTCGGAGGGCGAACGCTTCTCACGCATCGCCACCGAGTTCGTGGATACGGTGCGGGCACTGGGCCCGGTCAAGTGGCGCGTGCCGCGCGGCGAGGTGCCCGCGCTGACACAGCAGTTCGCCGCACTCCGCGGCGACGTGCCGCTGGTCGAACACGATTGCGCCGCCAAGACGGATGCCATCCGCGCCAAGGCCAAGGAGCTGCTCAACAACGGCGTGGTCGGATACGTGGTCGGATACGAGGTCGGCCCGCGCGGCCGGACGCGGCCCTCCTTTGCTAACACGCCGGAGGAGGCCGATAAGCTGGTCTGGAACCCCGACTGCACCTATAATCTGACAACCTACCTGGGCAAGAAACGTCGCCCGGCGGTCAAGGGCATCGAGCAGCCCAAGCCGATGGCGGTGGTGGTCAAGCCCTGCGACAGCCGCGCCATCAACGTGCTGCTGACCGAAAACCAATTCATGCGCGAGCAGGTCTACATCATCGGCGTGACCTGCGAAGGCACTCAGCACGACCGCGGCGTCCTGCAGGCCCGCTGCCAGACGTGCAATGACCGCGTGCCAGTAGTGTACGACGTGCTCATCGGTAAGCCCCCCGCTCCAGTGCCTGAACATCCCACGCCTGTGGCGCTCAAGATCACAGAGTTGGAGAAGAAGACCCCGGCCGAGCGCATGGAATTCTGGTTGAGCCAGTTCGACCGTTGCATCCGCTGCTATGCCTGCCGCCAGGCCTGCCCGATGTGCAACTGTCCAGTCTGCCTGTACGAGCGCGATGACTCGCTGTGGATCGGCATGGGCGTCAACATGAACGAGAAGCGCGCCTTCCACCTGGGACGCGCTTATCACCTGGCCGGACGTTGCGTGGGCTGCAACGAGTGCGAGCGGGCCTGCCCGATGAACATTCCCATCAGCCTGCTCAATATGAAGATGGCACAAGAAATCGAAGCGGCTTTCGGACACCGGGCGGGTATGAAGCCTGTCCCGTTGCCGGTCGTCACCATCCTCTCTGGCGAGTACAAGGAAGGCTAACATGAACTTCATCACCCAAGCCCAATTGGCCGAATGGTTGGATGGCCTTGCCCGCCAGCGGACGCTGATCGCGCCGCACGAGGTGGCCGGCGTCCTGCTCTACCGGCCTGTGGAGAGCAGCCAGGAGATCGCCTGGGGCTTTGGCCGGACGGTCATGTCGGTCAAGGAGGCCTTCTTTTCATTGACCGAGCGTCTGCTGACCATCGAGAAAAGCGACGGCGGCGTCAAGCTCATTGAGAATCTGCCGGAAGGCGAACAGGTGCTCTTCGGCGTGCGCCCCTGCGACGCGCGCGGCGTCAAGATTCTGGATGCGCTCTTCCTGGACAAAGAGCCGGTTGACCCCTATTACGCCCGCCGCCTCGCCAATACCGCGCTCGTGGGCCTGGCCTGCAAAGAGATGGGGCCGACCTGCTTCTGCACCTCGGTCGGCGGCGCGCCGGATGAAGCCAGCGATATGGACGTGATGCTCTACGAGGTCGAGAGCGGCTACGTCGTCGAGACAGTGACGGAAAAAGGAAAGAGCTTGATTTCCGATTTACAATTTACGATTGACGATTTCGAGTGCTCAAATCTGCAATCTAAAATCTCAAATCTACAATCCCCAATCCCCGATCCTCAATCCATTTCTTGGCCGGCGCGTTTCACCAGCGAGTATTGGCCGCGCATGTCGGAGCGCTGTCTCTCCTGCCGCGCCTGCACCTACGTCTGCCCGACCTGCCGCTGCTTCATCATCCGTGACGAGGTGTTGCCCTATGCGCCGGGCGTGCCGGCTGTGGGCGCGTTCGAGCGCATCCGTTGCTGGGACTCGTGCGAGGGCGAGAACTACCGGCGCATTGCCGGAGGCCACCGCCAGCGCGCCGAAAAAAGTGAGCGCCTGCGCAACCGCTTCTTCTGCAAATTCTATTATTACCCCGAACAGTATGGACTGGGCACAGCCTCTGCCTGCACCGGCTGCGGCCGCTGCGTGGACATCTGCCCGGTCAACGTGGATATCACCGAAGTGCTGACAGACCTGGCAAGATAAATTCAGTAAATCATAGATTTCTGTGGAGCGGGCTCCCATGCCTGCGATGCGGGGGCGTGGGAGCCCCCTCAGCGGAGAATCGCATTAAGGCATAAAGCGTGAAACGTAAGGAGAAAGTCATGAGCGATTCTCGAAACCAAAATCCGATGAAGCCCTTTCTGGGCAAGCTGGTCGCGGTCAAAGACCTGGCGACCGAGATCAAACTCTTCCGCGTTGAGTTGATGAACGGCGGCAGCGAAGCTTTCAGCGCCTATCAGCCCGGACAGTTTGCCTTCGTCTCGGCCTTCGGATTCGGCGAGGCGCCCTTCGGCATCGCCAACACGCCCCAGCGTGGGCCGTGCGTGGATTTCGCGGTCAACAGGCTCGGGTCCGTGACGACCGGCCTGCATGAGCTGGGCGAAGGCGACATCGTCGGCGTGCGCGGCCCGTTGGGCAATTGCTTCCCGATGGATCAATTCAAGGGCAAGAATCTCATCGTACTGGGCGGCGGGATCGGCGGTGCGCCGCTGCGTCCCGTCATCCAGACTGTGTTGGATCACCGCGCCGACTACGGCCGGTTGACCATCCTGTGGGCTGCCCGGCTCCCTTCCTTGCTGGTCTTTACCGACGAGTACGACGAGTAGCGCGCCGCGCCGGATACCAGCCTGCACCTGACCGTTGACCAGGCGGACGAGAAGTAGGATCACAACGTAGGCCTGATCACCCAGTTGCTCGAAAAGGTGGCCCCCTCGCCGGAGAACGCCGTCACCATTACCTGTGGTCCGCCGATCATGATCTACTACGTGACGCGCATGTTGGCGCAGATGGGTTTTGCCTTGAAGGATAGCTACGTCACGCTGGAGGCGCGCATGCACTGCGGCCTGGGCAAATGCGGACGCTGTAACCTGGGCACGAAGCTCATCTGCGTGGACGGGCCGGTGTTCAACATGGCTCAGGTCGGCGAGTTGATGGAAACCTTCTTGTAAGATTTGTTCCTCTCGTAATCTTGCTACGGTTATGGGCGGCAGGAAGTTTGCCGCCCATAATGTATAATAGGACGAATTCTGTCAAGATATTTCGCTGATGGATACCAAACCGGATGAATAAATATATTTCTTCATTTACAGTAACTTTGTTGGTTTTGATCTGCCTGTGTTTGTGCACGATCCTCATCCTATGCGGCCTGGCGCTTGCCGTGATGAGTGATCCTAATCTCCCCTCCATCATCACCTCACCGATGCCTTTCGTCACCCGTGAGCCTACGCCCACCGTCGTCGTGTCCAGGCTGCCGGTTGAGAGCGCCGCGCTTGACACGCGCGCCTTGCTCGAAAACACGGAAGTTCCCATCAACGACCCGACCAATCTGGCGTGTCGCCTTCAGGATAAGTGCAATATTCCGGCGACGCTGCCGCCGCCCGCTGCCCCGCGCCAGGTCGGAGAGCAGGAGACTTTCTGGGCGTTCAACCAGGATACCAACACCAATTTCCAGGTCACCGCCACGCTGCGCTATGTCACCGACCACCTGTATTTCTGGGTGCAGAACGATGTCCGCTACAATAAGGATGACCTGAAGGCGTTGGCTGACACCTTCGAAAGCGACATCTACCCTACCGACCGCGAATTCTTTGGCTCTGAATGGACGCCTGGCGTTGACGGCGACCCTCACATTTACGCCCTGTATGCCAGCAATCTGGGAGCCAACGTCGCTGGTCTCTTTGGCTCTACCGACGAATACAATCCGCTCGTCAATCCATACTCCAATGCGCACGAGATGTTTCTCATTGACAGCCGCACATCGCTGGGCGGCTCCTATGTCTACAGCACCATGGCCCATGAGTTCCAGCACATGATCCACTGGTACCAGGATCGCAACGAAGAGGCCTGGATGAACGAGGGTTTCGCTGAGCTGGCGGCCTTCATCAACGGTTATGACGTGGGCGGCTTCGACTGGCTTTATTCGAACGGTCCCGATCTGCAATTGAACGACTGGCCGGATCAAACCCAGGATTCTTCTCCGCACTACGGGGCCGGTTACCTGTTCCTGGCCTATTTCCTGGATCGCTTCGGGGAGGATGCCACCAAGGCGCTCGTCAAGAATCAGGAGAATGGCATGGTCAGTGTGGATAGCACCTTGAGGCAGATTGACGCCACCGATCCGCAGACCGGCCAGCCCATCACCGCCGACGACTTCTTCCTGGACTGGGCTGTCACCAACTATGTGATGGACGGGACCGTTGGCGATGGGCGTTACGTTTATCATAATTATGCCAGTGCGCCTCAGACCTCAGCAACGGAGACGGTCTCGACCTGCCCCTCCGAACCGGCCACTCGCACTGTCCACCAGTATGGCGTGGACTACATCCGTATCACCTGTCCCGGTGACTACACCCTGCGCTTCACCGGCGCCACCTCGACCCGTATCCTGTCCGCCGATCCCCATTCCGGTTCCTACGCCTTTTGGTCGAATATCGGCGATGTGTCGGATATGACCCTGACGCGTGAGTTCGATTTCACCGCCGTTTCTGCCCCGATCACCTTCAACTACTGGACCTGGTACGATCTCGAAAAAGATTACGATTACGTTTACCTGGAAGCCTCCACCGACGGGCAGCGCTGGCAAATCCTCGTCACCCCCTCTGGCACGGCGGATAACCCCTCTGGCAACAGCTATGGTTGGGGCTACAACGGCCTCAGCAACGGGTGGATCCAGGAATCGGTTAACCTCTCGCAGTTCGCGGGTCAGAAAGTGTCGCTGCGCTTCGAGTATGTGACCGACGCGGAGGTCTACACCCAGGGCTTTTTGCTGGACGACCTGTCCATCCCGGCCATCAACTACGCGACCGACTTCGAGGGCGGTGATGGTGGACCTGCCCTGCCTGCGCCAGTGCCGCCCCGTCCTGGCCCGGACGGGACAGGGCAGGCACAGGTGAGCGGAGCTGAAGGGTGGCTGGCGGCGGGTTTCGCCCGCATCCAGAACCTCCTGCCGCAGACTTTCCGCCTGGCGTTGATCTTGCAGGGCAGCCAGGGCACGACCGTCCAGATCGTTCCCGTCGGTGCCGACCAGACAGCCGATATTCCGCTGCATCTCGGCGGCGGCGAGCAGGCCACGCTGGTCGTCGTAGGCACGACACGCTTCACGCGCGAGTTGGCCGCGTATCAATTCGAGATTCGATAGGTGTCATTGTGAGGCGTTCTTTCCCGGAAGGACACCGGGACGGTGTGCCAAAGCAATCTCCACGCGAGCGCGGGGATTGCTTCGGGCTTCGCCCTCGCAATGACACGAATATAGGAGATATAATGTCCACTACCCCCGCCGCCCAAATCCTAACCATCGCTGACTTGATCGGCTACCAGGAGAGTGCTGTCGTCAGCCGCGTTATCCTCAAGGGTGGAGCCGGCAATGTGACCCTATTCGCCTTCGACGCTGGCCAGGAGTTGAGCGAGCATACCGCTCCGTTCGATGCCCTTGTCCATTTGCTGGACGGTGAAGCAGAGATCAGTATCTCCGGTCAGCCGTTTCGGCTGAAGGCAGGCGAAACCATTATCATGCCTGCGAACCAACCTCACGCCGTGAGGGCGACAAAGCAATTCAAGATGCTCTTGACGATGATACGAGTATAAAGTAATTTTCAAAAAGAGGGGAATGGGGTGTGATCTACATCCTGGCCTGCGCGCCTCGGTCGTTTCGGCCAGGCGAATGACGGCGATGCCGAAATGGGGCGTGAGCGTGTGCGTCAGGTTCACCGAGGTGGAGAAATCGCACAAGTCTGCCAGGCGGGCCAGGATCTTGGGGTATTCGAGGATGGAGAAAGTTTTGGAATCCATGCAGAAGGTATTTATCTACAAGATGGAGGACTAGAGAATGGAGAGTCGAGGGTAGGAAATAAAAGCAGTCCGCAATAGGCGTTTCTGTTTCCCGGGTATGCAATTATCGGACTTGCAACGAACGCGGATCGAAACGCGAAGACGCCAGGATCAATTCTTTCAAATCCTCCCACGGAGCATCCTCGTACGATTGGATGCGAACGAAGCGTTTGTACTGGGGATCTCCCTCCAGCAGCCCGTGCGGATTGGGTAGAAACACTCCGTGGATGAAAGCCAGGCGGACGTGGTCTTCGTGAATGCTGATCTGGCACAGCCCCGCGCTGACCGGTCCGCCGCGTTCCTTGAAGTAGTAGCTGAAGCCCTTGCGGTGGGTGACCTCGGTCACGCCCGGAGCGACAGAGGCGATGATGTTTCTCAGTTCGATCACGACATCTTGCAGGTGCGGCGGAACTTGCTGGAGAAACCTGTCGAGGTAGCGAGAGGGGAGCATGAAAGGGTCCCAGTTTTGTTTCTTATTTCGGCTTTATTCGGTACATGCCCCCGCTTACTCCCGACAGCCGCAGTATCCACTGTGTACTGTCACGCGAAAAAGGAGCCGGCTCGCCATAGAGCGCCTCGGGGGGTTGGGTGGAAAGTGCCTCGGGGAGCTTTACCTCGCAAGGCTGGGCGGATGGGTTGAGCGCGACGAAGAGGATTTCGTCTCCGGATTGCCTTTTGTAAACGAATGGGCATTTCCCTGCTTCGGCGTAAACTGGCTCGAAAGCACTGCTGGCGCATAGGGCTGGGTGGGCCTGGCGCAAGGCGATCAATTGGCGCACGCGGTTGAGCAGCGAGCCGGCGTCGGCGCGCTGGGCGGCCACCGTGGGGCGGTCCGGGGCATCTTCGACCGGCAGGTAAAGCCGCGCTGCCGGAGCGTTAGAGAAACCGGCGTTTGGAGAATCGTCCCACTGCATGGGTGTGCGCGCTCCGGTGCGACCATAGCCGCCCTCTTTCGAGACTAACCCATCCGGCGAGCGTATCCCGATCTCGTCGCCGCAGTAGATAAAGGGCACGCCCGGCATGGTCAACAGGAACAGGAAGGCCAGTTCCAGATCGCGCGGTGTACGGCCATTGCCCAGGCGTGGGACGATGTCGTGATTGCCGCTCGGAAGTGCAATGAAACCCTGGTGGCGTGTGGACTGGTAAAGTGGCAGGTACTCATCCAGGAAGAGGCGCGCATCCCCTCGCCCGCTCGGTTCGAAGAAACTGGCAGTAGCCTCGTCATTATTTTGCTTGCGAAAGAGTGACCAGTATCCGGGACTGGCGAACGGGAGCAGGAAATCCATGTGGAAGCCGGCGGCGATCGCCACGCCCGGATTGGACCACTCGGAGACGAGGGCTGCCTCGGGATAGCTGCGGTCCAGCCAGGCGCGCACTTCCTGCCACAGGCGCGCCGTTTCCTTGCCGCCTGGGTCGTTCTTGACCAGCGACCCGGCCATGTCCACTCGGAAGCCGCTGGCACCCATCTCCAGCCAGAATTTCATGATGTTTTTCAGTTCCTGCCGTACAGCCCGTGGGCCAGGAGCATCCACGGGCTGCTGCCAGGGATGGTTTGGGCCGGGGTTGGCAAAGCCGTAGTTGAGCGCCGGTTGGAAGTGGAAGAAGTTCGTGATGTAGTTGCCATCCCGTTCAGCGTAGCCGATGACCGTCTGCACGCCGGGCGCGCTCCAGGTCCAGACGCTGTCGGTCCAGATATACCAGTCGGAATAGTGATTGCGCTCCGGCTTGCAAGATTCTTTGAACCAGGGATGCTGCGTCGAGGTGTGACCCGGCACCAGGTCCAGCAGGATGCGGATGCCGAGACGACGCGTTTCGTCGAAGAGCTTTTTCAGGTCACCGTTCGTCCCGTAGCGCGGCGCAACTTGATAGAAATCGCTGACATCGTAACCTGCGTCCTGAAACGGTGAGACAAAGCACGGGTTGAGCCAGACGGCGTTGACCCCCAGGTATTGCAGGTATTCCAATTTTTGCAGAATGCCGGGCAGGTCGCCGATGCCATCGTCGTTCGAATCAAAGAATGACTGCGGGTAGATCTCGTAGAAGACAGCTTTCTCCAACCAATCAGGCATGTTTTTTCCTCACGTAGTGGGTAGTGGCTTGACCGGGCGCAGGCGCGACATACCGGCGAAAGCCAGCAGATTCAGCACCAGGCTGCCGAAAACCAGATAGACCATGGCGCGCGGGCTGCTGCCTTCGATGACCTGGCCAACCAGTGTCGGCAGGATCATGCCGCCGAGACTATCGCCGAGCAGGATCACACTGCTGATCCTACCGGTCAGGTTGATGGACTGCCCGGCCAGAGTGAATCCGGTTGGCCAGATGGGAGCCATACAGAATCCCAGTCCGATTGCCAATACCCATAGCACTGCGCCAAAGCCTGCAAAGATAATCCCTATGGTCAGGATGGACAGGCAACTGAACAGTGCTGCCGAGATAATCTGTTTCGGCGTGAAACGGGTGGCGGCAGGGATGGAGAGTAGCCGTCCGATGGTGAACGCCAGCCAAAAAACCGAAGTCAGGTAGGCTGCCCCGACCGCGCTGGCAAGGTTGAGTGTCACTGCGTAGGTGTAGACCCATCCGCCGAAGGTGATTTCTGCGCCGACGTAGAAGAATAGGAAGAGCATCGCTGCGATCACCAGCGGGTAGGAGATTGGGCCTTGGGCACCCGGGACCGTTTTACCCTTGTCTGCGTAAGCGGGCTGGGGACTACCCGACAGCGTCAGCATATGCAGGCCAACCAGTGCGGCGAAGGCTGCCAACGCCCAGAAAGCCCAACGATAGCCGCCGGCGATTTCCACGACCTGTGCAACGAGTAACGGGGAGAGAAATGCCCCAAGGCCAAAGAAGAAGTGCAGTCCATTCATAAAAGGACCGACTTTCTCGACATGCGTCCAGACCAGCAAGGTGTTGGCCCCCGTGTTGATCAGACCCTCGGCGAGCCCCTTGCAGACCAGGATTGCCAGCAACAGCCAAAACCAGGGTGTGAACGGGACGAGGACGATCAGGGCAGCCACGAACAATTGGGCAATTCCCATTATCGGATGACCGCGCACCCGGTCGAAGATACGTCCACCGATCATCGTCCCCAGGGTGTAGCCAGCCGAACCTGCCAGGAACAGTAGTCCCATTCGACCCAGGCTGGAACCGGTCTGTTTGGCCAGAGCGGGTAAGGTCGGCCCGACGATTGCCATATCTAAACCCAGGCAGATGAAAAGGAAATAATAGCCAAATGTCTGGCGGATGGCGCCATTTTTGGTAAATGCAATCAATTTTTTGAACATTGGAAGTGCGCCTGTCCCATCAGCTTTCTTCGGGCCGGTAAGCAGCCTGGTTTATGTCACCCACGAATTCGGGCAGGTCAGTGTGTCCCAACATCTGTCGGACGGCGGAGGCTTCGCCGTTGTGGTACCAGTAGTGGTAGATATTCTGCATCAGCAGTGTGCCGACGCTTTCGTCCACTGGTTTTCCGTCGCGCAACAGGTATGTCTGCATGATTTCGGGCGTCAGCGTGTCGAGATAGGCGTCCGCCGCGGCGGTGACTTCCCGCCAGGCAGTCCACATTTCTGCCAGCGGAGGCGTGCTGGCGGGCTTGCCGTAGCCGACCAATTCATACAGGTCGGGGGCGACATTCCTTCCCTGCGCCAGAACCACCCAGTAGCGGTGCTCTTGATTGGCGAGGTGACCGACCATCCAACTGATGCAGTTCATGGGCATCAACCGCCGGGTGGCGTCTTCTGCGGAGACGCCCTCCAGGCAGCGGACGAATTCGCTGCGGGCGAAGCGCAGTTGGGCAACAAGCAGGTGTGTGGACATGGGAGACTCCTTGTATTTTTGAAAGGAAACCTTATCCGTATTTTACCCGTTTAAACAAATGTTCAGGGATGACAGGCGCGACATCCCTGAACTTGCGTTGTTCTTCTTTTGTTTATTCCCAACGGAATGTTTCTACAGAGATGATAATTCCCAGCAGGAGCATCCCGGCCAGGAGGATGGTCGTCAGATATGTAATGCGCGTCCCTCCGCTGCATGAGCGGCTTCCATTAGCACTTCCGAGAGCGTCGGGTGGGCATGGACGTTGCGGGCGATCTCGGCGGGTGTCAACTCCATCATTTGGGCCAGGGTCAGTTCGGGCAGCAGCTCGGTCACCTCCGGGCCGACCAACGTCGCGCCCAGGATTTCGCTGTACTTTTCGTCCACCACTAGCTTGACCCAGCCGGCGTAGTCCGCCAGGCCGAGGGCCTTGCCGTTGGCCTGGAAGGGGAAACGCCCCACCTTGACCGTGAAGCCGCGTTCCTTTGCCTGCGCCTCACTCATACCGAAGGAGGCTACCTGCGGCGAGCAATACGTGGCGCGCGGCATCATCTCGTAATCCAGCGTGACCGTCTCATGCCCGGCAGTGTTCTCTGCGCAGACGATCCCCTGCGCCGAGCCGACGTGCGCCAGCATCAGCTTGCCGGTCACGTCGCCGATGGCCCAGATGCCGGGCACGTTCGTCGCCATGCGTTCGTCAATCTCGATGAAACCGCGCTCGGAGAGTTTGACGCCCACTTCCTCCAGCCCTAGTCCCTTTGAGTTGGGTGTGAAGCCAATGGCTATCAGCGCTTGCTCGGCTTCCAGAACTTTCGTCTCACTGCCGGCGGAGACCGTCACTTTGGCGCCAGTCCCAATTGCTTCAATTGCCTCGACCTTGTGCCCGGCCAGAATCTTCACGCCGCGCTTGCTGTAGGCCTTGGCCACCTCGGCGGCGGCTTCCTCGTCCTCCAGTGGCAGGATGTGCGGCAGCATCTCGACGATGGTCACCTCCACGCCATAGGAATTCCAGACGGTGGCGAATTCCATCCCGGTAGCGCCCGCCCCGATGATGATAACGCTTTTTGGCAACCTCTCCTGTAATATAGCTTCCAGGTAGGTAATCACCTTCTCGCCGTCCATTTTCCAGGCGGCCGGGACGGCCGCGCTGGCGCCCGTGGCGACGATGATATTCTTGGCGGTGAGCTCCGTCAGCTTACCATCTTTATCGGTAACGGTAACAAGCTGAGGGGCGGAAAGCTTCGCCGTCCCCATGTGGACGGTGATGCCGTTCTTCTTCATCAAAAATTCGATGCCCTTGACCAGTCGCCCCGAAACCTGTCGCGAGCGTTTGACTGCCGCCGGGTAATCGAGTTTCAAATTCTCGAACGAGAAGCCGAACTCCTTGCCGCGCTCGCGCAGGGTGTGGGCCACTTCGGCGTTCTTCAGCAGCGCCTTGGACGGAATGCAGCCCACGTTCAGGCAGACGCCGCCCAGCCACTGCTTGTCCACGATGGCCACCTTTTGACCGAGTTGCGCGGCGCGGATGGCGCAGACGTACCCCGCCGGCCCAGCACCGACAACGATAGCATCATATGATTCCATAGTAGATCTCCATCAGAGAATATGTCGGTCACAGACCTGGCGAAAGTGATAACCGTAGATCGCCAAGGTGATCGCCAGCGGGAACAGGCGTGGGCGGCGAAAGAGAGTCCACAGGAAAAGTTTCCAGTAGTGGATGCGCTCCTTGCCGGCGATCCCGAGTTGGACAATGGAGCGGAAAAACGCCCTAAGGTATTTGAGGTCAAAGGGAATGGTGACCTTCGGCGGCTTGTATTCTTTCAGAAAAGTTATGATGCGGGCATAGTAATTTTTAGGGGCGTACAGATACCCAACAACGGCCCGGTAACCCTTCTGCAATGTCTCGAGACTCATCTTAGGGATAATATTCGTCGCGCCGTCTACGTTATCGCCTGAGAACGCCCCAACCAGGCGCTTCTCACGCTTCAAGCGCTCGTAGAGCCGGGTGCCGATAGGGGCTTGCAGCAGCCCGACCATGGCGGTTACAATGCCACTTTTTTGAATGAAGTCAATTTGCCGTTGGAAAATGGAAGGGGTGTCGCTGTCGAATCCGATGATGAACCCCCCTTGGACTTGTAGGCCGGCGCGCTGGATGCGTTTCACGTCCGCAACCAGGTCGCGGTGCCGGTTCTGTTTCTTGTTGCACTCGGCCAGGCTTTCATCGTCTGGCGTTTCGACGCCGATAAATACTGTAGTAAAACCTGCCTGGAACATCAGGCTCATTAACTGCTCATCGTCAGCCAGATTGATGGAAATCTCGGTGTTGAATGGCATGCCGACTTTCCCTTTGCGCCATTCGATCAATGCAGGCAGCAGATCGTCTTTGAGGTGCCTCTTATTCCCCATGAGGTTATCGTCAACGAAAAATACGCTCTCACGCCAGCCAAGCTGATACAGCCCATCCAACTCGCGAGTGATCTGCTCGGCAGTTTTGACACGCGGCCGGTGTCCGAAAAGCGTGGTAATGTTGCAGAATTCGCAATCGAAAGGGCAGCCGCGCGAATACTGGACCGACATGGTTGCGTAGTGCTTCAAGTCCGCCAGTTCCCATAGCGGTGCGGGGGTTTGTTGGATATCGGGAAATTCCGTCGAGGTGTAGACGCGTCTGGCCTGACCCTGTTCGAGGTCAAGCAGGAAAGGCGGCAGTGTCACCTCAGCCTCATTCAGCACGAAATGGTCTACGTCCTCGAACTGCATGTATTCTGCGGTAAATAGCGGCCCTCCTGCGACGACTTTCAGTCCAGCCGCCTTGCAGCGGGCAATGACCTGGTGAGTGGATTCCCTTTGGACGACCATGGCGCTGACGAAGGCATAATCAGCCCAGGCCAAATCCTTGTCCTTGAGTTTTTGTACATTCAAATCAACCAGACGCTTCTCCCATTGAGAGGGGAGCATGGCAGCTACCGTCAACAAGCCAAGAGGCGGTGTGGAGGCCTTCTTGCGGATAAATTTCAGAGCATGTTTGAAACTCCAGAAGGTATCGGGAAACTCAGGATAAATTAAAAGAATTTTCATCTCGATCTCCATTCCAAGATTATGACGAAGCCGTGATTATCCGGTGATCTTCTCTGCCTGGCAACATGATGATAGCAGGTTTATCGAAATCCCATGCTGGTCAGCTTGCTGCATTCACCGGGGTGACGTTCACGAACGACGGTTTGGGCTTTCCTCTCGCCTCCGCCTTCTCACGAATCTGGAGGCGGATATTGTGTCCCATTGACCTCGTCAGTTGTCATCAATAGTTCCCATTATAGCGCAAGAGACAACACAAGGGACGATGACAGTCGCCATTCTTAGTACCTTACAGGTGAAATTCTTGCTTTTTGTGCAAGAATTTTGACCTATTTGGTTTCGGCTCGTCCGAGTTAGGGGTTTGCCCCCGGATCAATAAATCCCGCTTGCAAATCACTCAATACCTCTTCTACCAGCCGCTGCTTGCCCTCGCTGAGCAAATCGGGGTTGATGTCGGTCAGGAGGAGCGGGGTGGAGAGGTCCTGTCCGCCCCTGCCGGCTGCCAGGTCGGGAAAGATTTTTTGGATGGCGGAGATGACCTCCGGCTGGATGCTGACGATCCAATCCGGGCGCAGGTCTTCGAGCGGCAGGGATTCGCTGATAATCTTGATGTCTTTTTGGTAGAGATAATCCAGCAGATCGGGGGCGGCAATATCTGGATAGACGAACGCGACTTCGTAACGCGCCAGGCCGTTGGCGTAGGCCGGGTACTGGCCCTCGGGGGTGTTTGCGGGAATCTCGATGTGCAAGGGGTAACCGTAGAAGGGTGCGAAGGCAGGATTGCACAGGCCGCAGTAAAAATGCACGCCGTTGATGAAGGCGGCCTCGGCCGCCAGAGCGCTGGGATTGTCTTCCTGTGTGAGGATGCCGACGCGATAATCGGGCGAGAGCATGGCCGCGATGTAACCGGCCAGGAAAGCCTGCTGAGCCACCGGCTTGCCGGATGAGCCGATCAGGGACAGGTTCGCCGCGGCGGTCAGTCCGGGAATGCTGACGCCCAGGAACTGCACCTGGGGTGCGGCGGCTGCCAGTCCGGTCAGACCCGGATCGGGCGGCAGGGCGATGACCACCTTCAGGCCGGGTTCCGTGCTGACGTCGCTGGCCGTCAGCACGTTGCGCACCTGGAAGCGCATCCCAGCCTGCTGTGCCAGGTCGTAGACTGTGGATTGGTACAGACTGGATTGGTCGGAGGGCATGTCCGCCGGGATGACGAGGATCGTCAGGGGGCTGACCGTCGTGGACTCTGGGGTTGGGCTAGTGGTGGATAAGGAAACTGTTGGCTCTGTCGTCGCGGGCGTCGGTGTTGACCGGCCAGGGATGGTGCAGGCGGCAAGTAAGATGAGTAGAAAGATGGAAGCGATGCGAATTCGCACGGCGAGTCTCCGCTGAAGGTTTCCAGTATTTTACCTGAAAAACCTTTTTACCACGAAGGCCACGAAGTATCACGAAGGGAAAACCCAAAAAACATAGAGACGCCGGTTCAGGGCGTCTCTACAAGGAGGAGGAGAAACATGAAATGTTTCGGCGGACGTTATTTCGCGGCAACCTTGATCGTCTTCGGGCGAGCGGATTCGGCCTTGGGCAGGCGCAGAGTCAGAACGCCGTCGGTGATCTTGGCCTCGGCCTTTTCCGCGTCCACGGGCGCGGGCAGGCGCAGGGTCCGACTGAAGGAGCCGTGTGGCAGTTCGCGCATCAGATACTCGTTCTCGTCTTGCTTGAATTCACCTTCGATGGTGACCACGTCGTCGAGGATCTGGATGTTGAGGTCGTCGGCCTTCAAACCGGGCACGAGCGCGCTCAGCACGAACACCTCGTCTTCGTCGCGGATATCCACAGCCAGGGTGAAATCTCTCTCGGCCTCACAATAGGCCTGTCTGGCCCAACGACGCGCCATGCGGTACGGATAAGGGGAAACGTAGAAGGTCATTTTTTATCTCCTTTATGTGTCTCATTGCTTACGATATTGGCCTTATCTTATCCAGTTTGTATAAGAATCCCGAAATTGAAAAGTAGGATTTGCGTTAGAAGAATCCAAAAGGTGTATATAATGGGAGCCGATAGGCTGCTGATCGGACCATGCAAAAAGGCTTGCTTTTTGGGATCATCTTCGCTGGTGCGCTGCTGGGCGGCGGGTATTACCTTTACCGGACGCTGCGACCCTCGTTGGTGCGCTCGGCGCGCGTCGCCGAGTGGATTCGGAATCCGCGGGCACACCCCGATTGGGTGGTACGGGCCGGGACCCGCTGCGGCGCGGACGCTCCGTTCATCCTCCCCAGTGACGGTTTCATCGGCTACCTGTGGGACGACTCGTTCAAGTTCGGGCACCGACACCAGGGCATTGACATCTTCGGCGGGGCGGATGTGGGCCAAACGCCGGTCGTCGCGGCCTATTCCGGCTACCTGACCCGCTTGCCGGACTGGAAATCGTCGGTCATCGTCCGCGTTCCCGAAGACCCGTTGCAGCCGGGACGCCAGATCTGGCTCTATTACACCCACATGGCCGGCCCGACAGGGGACTCGCTCATCTCGCCCGATTTTCCGCCCGGCATGTATGAAAAATACGTCGAGGCCGGGACGCGGCTTGGTTACCAGGGCGACTACTCCGGCGATCCGAACAATCCAGTGGGCGTACACCTGCACTTTTCGATCGTGCTCGACGATGGGCAGGGCAATTTCCGTAATGAGCTGGAGATCCGCAATACGCTTAATCCGTCGCCGTATTTTGGGCTGCCATTGAATGCACGCCAGAGTGATGGACAGGTGGTAGTGTGCGGCGGGAGAAACGTGACGAGTGGCGAGTGACACCCGCCACCCGTCACACGGCACCCGGCACATGACACGTGACACTAGCTTTGCGAGGCAACATGACTGATCTCAAAGATAAGGTTGTTTTAGTCATCGGCGCGGGGAAGGGGGTCGGCCGAGCCGTCGCCGAGGCATTCGCGGCGCGCGGAGCAATCGTAGCTGCCAACGACATCACGCCGGTCAACCTGGACGAGACGGTAGCGCGCATCACAGCCTCCGGCGGACGGGTGAAAGCCTACGTGGAAGACATCGCCAAGAAGATGCCCGTGCAGGCGCTGGTCAATCAGGTGTTGGATGATTGGGGCCGGATTGATATCTTGGTCAACTGCGCCGAGGTTGCCCCCTCCGCCTCGCTGCTGGATATGGACGACTGGGATTGGCAACGCACTCTGGATGTCAACCTGACCGGCGCGTTCCTGCTGACGCAGTCCGTGGGGCGGGTGATGCGTGCCGCGCCTCCGCAGAGGGCTGTGTCCCTGGAGAGGGTCACGTCCGCGCAAGGAGGAAAGGGAGGGGTTATTATCCACATCGGCTGGCGCGCCCGCAGCCCGGAACGGAGCGCGGCGTATTTTGTCAGCAAGGCCGGGCTGACAGTGTTCGTCAAGCACGCGGCGCGCGAACTGGCCGCATTTGGCATCCGCGTCCACCTCGTCCTGCCAGCAGAAACGGATGATGTGGTCGGGAAGGTCGTTTCATTGGTGGAGGCGGAGTTGCCCCACTCATAGGAGACAAGATGGAAGAGTTATGGGAATATCGTCAGCGCTTTCTGGATAAGCTGGCCGCCGCGCCGGATGAACTGCGCGCGGCCCTCGCCGCGATTCCCGATCTGCGCGCCCCGCTGGAAGAGGGCGGCTGGAACGCGCACCAGGTTCTCGTCCACATGCGCGATGTGAACGCCCAGGTCTACCCACTGCGCCTGTACCGCATCCTGGAAGAAGAGAATCCCACCTTCGAGAACTTCGACGGCGAGGCGTGGATGGCGGCGCATTACGACCCGAATGAGCCGCTGGAGGCGATCCTGACGGAGTTCGCCCGTCAATGCAGTGAGGCTGCCGACCGGCTGCGGGGGCTATCCGCCGAGGCCTGGAACCGCCCCGGCACGCATCCATCCTTTGGGACGCATACTCTGCAATGGTGGGCTGAGCGGATGCTGGCGCACATCGAAGAGCATTTGACGCAAATTCGGCACAGGTGAGCAAATTCGTGATGACGCTCACATCTTTTACCGCCATCAAGGCCATGCAACCTTTGCCGTACGCCGCGCCGGCCCATCTATCCCGCCGCTGATTGTCGAACAAGGGTAGAATTGCCGAAAACATCACGGAGAATCTTATGCCAAAAGTCAAACGAATCCACCACGTGGCCGTCGTCGTGGACGACATGCAAAAGTCGCTCTCCTTCTGGCGCGACGCCTTGGGGTTAAACCTGTCCGGCGTCTTCGATGTGCCGGAGCAGCAGTCGCAGGTGGCCTTCCTGCCGACCGGCGGGAGCGAGATCGAACTGGTGCGGCCGACCAGCGCCGATTCGGGCATTGCCAAATACCTTGCCAAGCGCGGCCCCGGCTTGCACCACGTCTGCGTGGAGGTGGACGACATCCACGCGATGCTGGCCCGGCTCAAGTCCAGGGGCGTGCGCCTCATCAACGAGAGACCGTTCACGGCCGCGGGCGGGAGGCAGTATGCCTTCATCCATCCTGAATCCACGAGCGGTGTGCTGGTGGAGCTTTACGAGATCGCCGGATGAAAGCCAAGTTCCCTCTCCACGGCTGGATCGGCCTCGCCCTCGTTGCCGTCTTCTGGACGCTCAATTGGACCCTGAGCGGGCTACGCACATACTGGGCTTTCTTCCCACTCTGGCTAGGCTACTGCCTGACGGTAGACGCGCTGGTCTTCTATCGCACTGCCACCTCGTTGCTGGCGCGCGGCTGGCGGAAATACGTCGGCCTGTTCCTCGTCTCCGCGCCGGTTTGGTGGCTGTTCGAGGCGCTCAACCTGCGCACGCAGAATTGGGTCTACGTAGGCATATCAAGTTTTACGCCGCTGCAATATGACCTTTGGACGACTTTGAGTTTTACCACCGTCATTCCGGCCGTCTTCGGCAGCGCCGAACTGGTTGCCAGCTTTGGCTTTGTCAAGCGCTTAGGCCGCGGACTGGTCATCCGCCCGAATAGACCGACCACGATTGGCTTTTTCATCGCCGGCTGGGTCATGCTGGCCTCGATGTTGACCTGGCCGCGCCTTTTCTTTCCATTCCTCTGGCTTTCTGTCTACTTCATCCTGGAACCTCTCAACATTTGGCTGGGCAACCGCTCCCTGGCCGAATACACCCGTCACGGCGACTGGTGCCCGGTGGTTTCGCTCTGGCTGGGCGTGCTGTTGACGGCTTTCTTCTGGGAGATGTGGAATTTCTACTCGTATCCGAAATGGATTTATCACGTCGCCTTGGGCGGCTGGCTCAAGGTTTTTGAGATGCCCTTGCTCGGTTACGGCGGCTACCTGCCGTTTTCGCTGGAGCTGTACGCGCTCTATCATTTGGTCGCCGGGTTGTTTGGCCGTAAAAAGACCGATTACGTGCGGCTGGCTTTTTCACAATAGACTTAACCCATGTTTGATCAGCTTGACTTGATTTTGCGCCAATCTTGTGGCTTAACCCCCGGCTTACCCGTTTTGGCGGGCATTTCGGGCGGCCCGGATAGTCTGTGCCTGCTGAACGTTTTGCATCAGGCGGGATATCCGGTCGTCGTGGCACACTTCAACCACAAGCTGCGCCCCGAAGCGGACCTGGAAGCGACAGCTGTCGCTGAACTGGCGCGCAGCCTGAACCTGCCCTTCGAGACCGCATCTGCCGATGTGCGCGCCTTTGCGGAACGTGATATGCTCTCCATCGAAGAGGCTGCCCGCACGCTGCGTTATCGCTTCCTCTTCGCGCAAGCTCGCGAGCATGGCGCCCAGGCCGTGGCCGTCGGTCACACCGCCGACGATCAGGTAGAGACGGTGCTGATGCATTTCTTGCGCGGCGCTGGGCTGGCTGGCTTGAGGGGCATGACTTACCGCAGCATTCTTCCGAGCTTCGATCCTGAGATTCCCATCGTGCGGCCATTGCTTTCCTTGTGGCGCAGCGAGACCGAATCCTATTGCCACGACCACGGCCTGCAACCCCATTTCGACCCTTCCAACGCCGATCAGACTTATTTCCGTAATCGTTTGCGCCTGACTCTGATCCCCGAACTCGAAGCCTATAATCCCCGTTTCAAAAAGACCCTCCTCCGGTCAGCGCGCGCCTTGCAGGGCGATTACGCCGCGCTGGAGGAGATGCTGGACAAAGCCTGGCAGGATTGTCTGACGGAACGCGGCGCTGGATTCATGGCTTTTGACCGCGAGAAGTTGGCAGACGTCTCGCTGGGCTTGCGGCGGAATCTGATCCGCCGCGCGGCCGAGTTGCTGCGCCCCGATAGCCGGGATCTCGGTTTCGAGGCGCTGGAGCGCGCGGCAGTGTTCGCCGAGGCTCCCGGTGGAAAACAGGTTGACCTCGTAAACGGGTTGTACCTTTTTTGGGAAAGCGGAAAGCTCTACCTCGCCGCTTACGAGGCGGATCTGCCTTTTTCACAATGGCCGCAAGTCAGTGGTCAGTGTTCAGTTATCAGTAATCAGTGTGAACTTGGGGGTGGGTGGGTGTTGAAGGTCGAAGAATGTCCGCTGAACACTGAACACTGTCCACTGAACACTGACAACTGGACAGCGTGGCTGGATGCCGATTTAACCGGGAGCAGACTCCAGGTTCGACCGCGCCGCGCCGCTGATCGTTTTCAGCCGCTCGGCATGGAGGGACAGTCTATCAAGCTATCCGATTTTTTCGTCAACGTTAAATTGCCCAAGAGGGCCAGGGCGCATTGGCCGCTGTTATGTGTGGGGGATGAGATCGCCTGGGTGCCGGGCTTTCGCCTGGCGCATCCTTTCCGCGTCACCGAGAAGACGAAGCGGGTTCTTCGACTCACCTTGGGGAAGTAACTCTCATTGGAAAGCCCACGCTCGCGTCGCAGCCTTTCCCGATAACTGCCGCAACTTCATATTGATCTCTCGCCACTGGATCTTCGAAATGCCCAGTTTCTGGCGGATTTTCTCTGGCTCGATATTGTTCATGGTATCCAGCAAGGCGCTTGTCCAACGGCACATGTCGAAGGAGAGATGCTTCGTCAGACCAGCTTCTTTGCCGATATCTTCTAGCAGGTACTCCAGCCGCCGAGGCGACCAGGGGAAGAGTTGATCCACCGGGTCGTATTGGCTGAGATATTCCTCATAAACAGGGATCCAATCGTCTGGCAGAGCAATCTTGCGTTCCTTGTAGCGATTGGCCGGGCTGGCATAACGGATGAAGACGAGCGGCCCGCCGGGTGCCTCCAGGTCAATGTGGTTCAGGTGGATGCCCAGGCATTCGGACTTCTTGACGCCAGTGGCGAGCAACAGAGCCAGCAACGCGTAGGGACGGGCGTCCGACTTCGGCTTGCGGCGGTGACGGTCAGAAGCCAGCATCACGGCCTCGACCTCGGTCTCGGTCAGCACCTCGGGCAGGGGGCTGATGACCGAGTGTTGGACGACTTTCTCGGCCGGGTCAACCAGCAGGGCGCCTCCCTTTTGCAGCCAGCGGAAGAAGGATTTCAGGGCGGTGATACGCCGGGCCAGCGTCTTGGGGCTGCACGGCACACCGCGCTCTTTTTCCAGCCAATTCAGGAAGCTGTTCAAATCATTGGTGGTGATGGCACCCAACGTGCGATCGGGGGGCAGAAAATTCGTCAGCAGACGCACGTCGGAAAGAAAGGCTTTGATGGTGTTAAGGGAACGCCCCTGATCGTTCAAGTAAATCTCCCAGGCATTGATGGCCGGGATGAGGGCTGTCTGGGCCGAGAGGTGGGCCGTGGAGGATGGATCGGACATAAGAACCTCCTTACATCCGTGTCAGGTATCAAATTTTGCGTGTTATGTATCACGTGTTATATGGGTGCTACTGC
>Ga0209609_10000240_pt1 | contig 33096 bp, 27 predicted proteins | sample LakKivw325mmetaG_FD_184136 | JGI IMG/M metagenome (GOLD analysis project Ga0209609, IMG submission 184136) | Anoxic lake water microbial communities from Lake Kivu, Rwanda to study Microbial Dark Matter (Phase II) - Lake Kivu water 325m metaG... | ecosystem: Environmental > Aquatic > Freshwater... | reverse complement strand
GGAGGAGGATCGATGAAGCTGTTCCTGGATTCTGCCAACCTCGACGAGATCCGCGAGGTCGCGAGCTGGGGCGTCCTCGACGGCGTGACGACGAACCCGTCGCTCTGTTCGAAGGAGTCCGCGTCCTTCGCGGACAACATCCGGGCCATCTGCGCCCTGACCCCGGGGCCGGTCAGCGCGGAGTGCGTCTCGCTCAAGGCCGAGGACATCCTGCCCGAGGCCCGGGCCCTGGCCAGGATCGCCCCCAACATCGCCATCAAGATCCCCGTCGGGATCGAAGGTTTGAAGGCCGCCAAGCAGCTTGACGGCGAAGGCATCGCCGTCAACATGACCCTCATCTTCTCGGCCGGCCAGGCCCTCCTCGCGGCCAAGGCCGGGGCCCGCTTTGTCAGCCCGTTCATCGGCCGCCTGGACGACATTTCCGAGGACGGCATGGCCCTCATCGAGGAGATCGCCCAGATCTTCGAGAATTATCAGTACAAGACCGAGATCATCGTGGCCAGCGTCCGCCACCCGCGCCACGTCATCGAGGCGGCCCGGCTCGGCGCCGACATCGCCACCGTCCCCTTCGCCGTCATGCAGAAGCTCGTTCGCCACCCGCTCACGGATCTCGGCGTCGCGCGCTTCCTGGCCGATTGGGGGAAAGTCAAGAAGTGAGGCTCCATGCCGTGGCCCGGGTCCGCGAGCAGGCCCGGGCCCTCGCCCGCAAGGTCCGGCGTGCCGCCGTCCTCGTCGTCCTCCTGACGATCCTGGCCGTCAGCCTGGTCGTGGGCAAGAACATCCTGCTCAAAGAGGTCCGCGCCGGCGTCCACAAGGCGTTCGCCTACGACCGCCTGACGCTGACCTATTTGCCTCCGGCGCTCGTCCTGACCAACGTCCGTTCCCTCGACGAGCCGCCGACCCTGCGGGCCCGCAGCGCCCGGATCGAGGTCCCGTACCTGTCGATCCTCCGCAACCGCAAGGCCATTTCCATCGTCCTCGACTCGCCGGAGGTGCGGGTTCGGAAGCGGCCCCGGCCCGCCGCCGCCCCCCCGCGCAAGCCCCGGGCGCCCTTGTCGCTGCTCAATCTCCCGTTCATCGTCGAGAGCGGCCGGATCGTGAACGGCACGGTCGTGGCGGATCTCGGGACCGTGACCCTCGAGGCCGGCGGCATCGACGCCCTCGTGACCCAGAACGGCGAGGCCTTCACGCTGCGGGCGGCCTCGGCGACGAGCGGGTTCGCGACGCCCTCCCAGAGCCTGACCGCGCTCGGCGCCCTGACCATCCTCGTCCAGGGCCGCGGCCAGGACCTGACCATCGACCGGCTCGAGGTCGACGGCCCCGGGTTGACGTTCCTGGCGAACGGCACGGTCAAGAATTTCCTGGACCCGACGATCGATCTCCAGTCGCGCTTCGATCTCGAGACCCGGATCCTCGATGACGTCCTGCAGATGCCCTTCGGCTGGGGCGGCCGGGTGAGCGGAGAGGGGCGCCTGGCGCGCAAGGACCGGCGCCTGACCTTCGGCACGACCGTGCTCTCGAGTGACCTGGTCATCAGCGACGTCGTCATGGGCCAGGTCAACGGCCGCCTCGACATCGCTCCCGAGACGGGGGGCCATGTCGAAATGGGGTTCCAGAAGCCCGGCCGTCCGGCCGAGCGCCTGACGCTTGATTTCCTGCGCGGCCGGGTCGAAGGCCGGGCCGCTCCGATGATCCTCGATCCGCTCTTCAGCGACATCAAGATCCCCTGGCCCGTCCTATCGCCGGCCTGGGGGACATTCACCCTGGCCGACCAGGTTCTCGAGGCTCGGGCCGATTTCCAGGACGGGCCGCTCGCACGGCGCGGCGACCTGTTCGCCTTCCGCGGCGGCGTCCAGGTCAAGGTCGATTTCGCCCGCGACATCGTCACCGTCGACACGCCGGGACTCGAATCGGACTTCGGCAAGCTCGAGGCGACGGCCCGGATCGACCTCAAAGGCGATATCGACGCCCGGATCCAGGGCCAAGTCGCCGACGTCAAAGAAACGCGGGAATTCGTGTCGCTGGCGATCCGCCAGAAGTTCGACTTCGGCGAGATCCGCGGTCGGGGCTACGTCGATGCCCATCTCACCGGCCGCTCCGCCGCTCCTTCGGTCGCCTTCAAGGCCACCCTCTCGCCCGGCGGCTTCGATGCCTTCGACGCGGCCTTCGTCGAAGCCGATGTCCGCGTCGCGGGCGGCCTCTTCGACGGACAGTTCGACGTCGACGATCCGGCGCTGAAGGGCCGGATCCGCGTCCAGACGTCGGCCGGCAACCTCCAGGTCGACGTCGAGCGCGGCGAGGGCGAATTGTCCAAGGTCCTGCCCAGCCTCGGCATCCCGGTCGCCCTGTCCGGACGCGCCGCCGGGGATTTCCGGATGGTCCAGAAGGCCGGACAGACCCAGGAATTCGCCGGCACGTTCACCGGTCCCGAGCTCAAGGGCTATGGCCAGACGGCCACCCGGGTCTCCGGCCAGCTGGCCTGGAAGGACGGCGTCCTCCGCTTTCCCGAGCTGGCCATGGACTTCTACGGCGGGCGGTTCGAAGGGCGCCTGCTGATCAACACCCTCAACGGCGATTTCGACATCGACGCCCGCGGCGAGGAGCTCGACTTCGCCCGGCTCGTCCCGGCCGCCGCGGGACGGCTGTCCCTCTCGGCCGCCGGCCAGGGTGTCTTCGGGCGCGACACGCTGCCGGGACTGTTCGCGATCAAAGACCTGTCGCTGTCCCCCCTCAGCCGGACCGAGGCGCGCGGCTCTCTCTCGATCGGGGTGGCGGGCGGCCATGTGAGCCTCGGGCTCAAGGGCGCCCTGGTCCCGGGGGAGAACCCGTTCGACGGCTCCTTCGACTTCCCGCTCGGAGGCGAGCCCTGGCGCGGTGTCGTCAAAGGCCGGATCACGGACCTCGACCTCGTCGTGCCCTGGAAGGGCGCCCAGGGCCGGACCGATTTCGCCGCCGACGTCCGTGATGTCCCGCCGACGACCCGGGTGGCGGTGGATCTCACGATCGCGGCCTCGGTCATGCCCCTGCCGGGCTTCCCCTACGCCGTGACCGATTTCACCTCTTCGATGAGCTATCTCGATGGCGTCCTGACCGTGACCGCTCTCGACGGCCGGCTCGGGGGAGGGCCGCTCAAGGGGTCGGGCCAGGCCGGCCTGGAGGGCGGCGGCGTGTCGTCGATGGACATGACCTTCGAGGCCAAGGACATGATCCTGTCGCCCATGGCCCGGATGCGGGCCCAGGCCGACGCGACCCTCCGCATCCTCAAGGACCCGAGGCGCTTCGTGACGGAGGGCGAGATCCTCTTCAAGCGGCTGGACTGGCGCCGCGAGGTCTACGAGCCCTTCGAGTTCTCCTCCCAGACGCCGACGGCGGCGCCCTCGGGCCCGTCCTTCTTCGAAGGCATGGCCCTGAACATCCGCCTCCGGGGCGAGGAGAACGCGGTCATCGAGAACTCGCTCGGCCGCTTCAACGTCCGCTTCAACCTGACGGTGTCGGGACCGTTCGCCGAGCCGGTCCTCCTCGGCGACATCGACTTCGTCAGCGGCGACATGTATTTCCAGGACCGCTCGTTCCGCGTACTCCACGGGCGTCTGGGCTTCGCCGACAGCGTGAGCGCCGAGCCCCTCCTCGATTTCCGCGGCGAGACCTACGTCAAGGACTACCGGGTGACGATCAACCTCGGCGGACCGATCAGCCGCCTGAAACCCGAGTTCACCTCCTCGCCGCCGCTGCCGCCCGAGGAGATCCTCTCGCTCCTGGCCCTCGGCGACTCCTTCCGCCGGATGTACTATTCCTATTCCGGCGACCGCAGCACGGCCCTCAACACGGCCTCACTCCTGACCTACCAGATCGCCGACCTGGCCAAGAAGCAAGCCGGAGGCCTGTTCTCGCTCGACCGGTTCCGCATCGATCCCTATATCCCCGAGGGCGCGCCGGGCGGGATCGCGGCCCGGATCACGGTCGGCAAGAAGATCTCCCAGAACCTCCTCGTCCTGTATTCGACCATCCTGGCCAATTCCAGCGTCCGCCAGGAGATCGATGAGTTCCCCATCTTCCGCGCGGAGTGGGATATCAGCCGGCGATTCTCGCTCGTGGGCGGGCGGGACGACCGGGGAAGGCTCGGTTTCGATGTCAAGTTCCACAGGCGCTTTTAGGCGGCGGCGGGCGGCCGGGGCCTTCCTGGCCGGGGCCCTTGCCGCGGCCGCCCTGGCCGCGGCCGGGGCGGTCTTCGCCGCCGCGCAGGAGGCGCCCGTCCCGGCCTCCGTCGGCCGGATCGTAATCATGATCGACGGCCGGCCCGGCGATCCCGGCCTGCTCGATCTCATCCCGTTCCGAACGGGCGACCCCTACTCGCCGCGGCTCGTCGATCAGGCCGTCAAGCAGATCTTCAAAACGGGACTGTTCGCCGACGTGCGGGTCACCAGGGCCGGCGAACAGCCTGTCGATCTGACCTTCGATCTTGTCCGGAAGATCTTCATCAACGCGGTCCGCTTCACGGGGCCCCGCGTCTCCTCGACCCGTCTCGTCCAGGGATTGACGGCGCTGCGGCCGGGCGGTTTTCTCCAGGAGGAGCGGATCCCGGACGCGGTCCGGGAGGTCCAGGCGGGATTGCGGCAGGTCGGCGACTTTGACGCTGTCGTCGAATGCGACGTCCTTCCGAAAGGCCCGGCCATGGCCAACCTCGTCTTCCGGGCCCTCGATTGGAAGACCTTCCGGATCGGCGGCCTCGAGGTCGAGTGGAAATCCGAGATCCCCGAGCGGACGCTGCTGAAAAAGATGAAGACGCGCATCGGCCAGGTCTATGTGCCCGGCCGCCTCGAGGCGGATCTCCAGGCTCTGGCCGACGGGCTCGATCAGGCCGGCTATCCCCGGGCCGAGGTCCGGCTCGCCGGAGAGAGCTTCGACGAGGAGAACCGCCGCGTCGACCTCCGGCTCGAGATCGTGCCGAACGAGAAGATCCTGATCATCGTCAACGGCGCCAAAGTGCCGCAGCGGCTCCTCGCGCCGATCTGGAAGGAGCGCGTCTTCGACCAATGGGGGATGGCCGAGGGCGAGGCGCGGATCCTGACCTATCTCCGCCGGCGGGGCTATCTCTTCGCGGCCGTCCGGAGCCGCATCGAGAAGGACCGCAACCTGATGCGGATCGTCCATGACGTCGAGCCCGGCGATAGGTTCAAGATCTCGGGGATCGATTTTCGCGGCAACCAGGCCTTCGCCGGCGTCGACCTCAGGACGCGGCTCGCCCTCCGCGAGGGCGTGCCGATCTTCTCGCTGCTCAGCTACGACAAGATCTTCGCCATCCCCGTTGAGCTCGCGGACTTCTACAAGCAGAACGGGTTCGCCGACGTCCAGGTCAAGCTCGATCTGGTCCGGCAGCCGCCCCGCGGCGTGAGGGCCGTCTTCGAGATCTCGGAAGGGCCCAAGACCTCGGTCGAGGCCATCCGGATCGAAGGCGCCGCCCTCCTCGCGCCCGACGCGATCCGCCGCGAGCTCGTCAGCCGCGAAGGCGGCCCGTATTTCCCGCCGAACGTCCAGCGGGACGTGGGCCAGATCGAGACGTTCTACCTGAACCAAGGGATCCGCGGCACGGAGGTCGCCGCCCGGGTCGAGCGCGAGCCCGAACGCCAGTCGGCGACGCTGGTTTATGAGATCACCGAAGGCGCCCGCGTCACGGTGCAGGACGTCTTTGTCACCGGCAACCGGACGGCCCGGAACCGGATCATCCGCCGGGAGCTGCGGATCCAGAAGGGCGACGAGGCGGAATACGCCAGGATCCAGGAGAGCAAGCGCCGGCTGGAGCGGCTGGGCATCTTCTCCGAGATCAACCTCGACGAGGTCCAGACCAGCCCGAGCCAAGAGGTCGTGGTCGTGACCGTCCGCGAGGGGGATCAGAACTACGCCGGCGTGGGGCTCGGCTTCGAATCCCGGAATCCGGTCGTCGGGCCGATCGCCGACTGGCTCGATTTCCGGCCGCGGGGGACGGCCGAATACATCCGGAGCAATGTCTTCGGGCTCGGCGCCCAGGCGGGCATCCTCGGCCAATACAGCACGATCGAGCGCCGGGCGGTCCTGTCGTGGAACCAGCCCTATCTCCTCGGCCTGGCCCTGCCGACGACCCTTCTCGGCTGGGCCGAGCGGGAGGCGCGGACCGGCTTCACCTTCGACCGCGTCGGCCTCAGCCTGAGCGCGGCCAAGTCGCTCACCAGGGCCCGGCTCCTGCTGGGATCGCTGAGCGTGACCCGGACGTCCATCGTCCAGCCCGTCGACCTCTCCCAGCTTCCGCCGGACATCGACCGGCAGTTCCTGCCGTACTCGGCCGCCCTGGCGTCCTTCAGCATGAGCTGGGAGCGGCGGGACGACACGCTCAACCCGACGCGGGGCTGGTTCGGGAGTATCGTGACCGAGATCGGCGTGCCGCTCTTCGGCACGGAAGCCGATTATCAGAAGATCTTCCTCAAGGGGCAGTACTTCCATCCGCTGCTCAGCACCCTGAACCTCGGACTGACGGCCCGGCTCGGGCTCGGCAACGGCCTGAGCCACCTGCCGGAGCGGTTCTTCGCCGGCGGCAGCAACACCTTCCGCGGCGAGGAGTTCGAGCTCCTCGGCCCCATCGACCCGACGACGCAGAAGCCCTACGGCGGCGAGGCCGTGACCCTCGTCAACACGGAGTTCACCTGGGCGGTCTTCCCGGCCTGGAAGGAGTTCCGGCTGGCCTCCTTCTTTGACCTGGGCAACGTTTATGAGAGCCTGCAGAAGTTCCGCCCGTTCTCCCTCGAGGGCGCGGCCGGCGCCGGCCTCCGCTACCGGACGCCGCTCGGCCCCGTGCGCGTCGAGATCGCCTGGAAGCTCTGGGGCTTCGACGCTCAGGACCACAAGGGCCATCCGCTCATCTTCCTGACCATCGGCAACATCTTCTAAATGGATCTATCCATGAAACTGCAAGAACGGATCGCGCTGGCGCTCGTCGTTGTCGCGGCGGCGGCCGCCGGCCAGACCGTCAATTGCGTCACGGCCGTCGTCAACGGCCAGATCATCACCCGCCTCGACGTCGAGATCGTGGCCGCTTTCCGTCTCGGAGGGGCGGCGGGCGAGGAGCCCGGGGCGGACCCGCGCCTCGCCGCCCTCGACGCGCTCATCGACCGCAAGCTCGTCCTGGACCTGGCGAGGGAGGCCCGGTCGGTGACGAAGGACGAGCTCGACGCGGCCCGGGCCGATCTGTCTCGGACGCTTGGGGACGCGGCCTTCGGGGAGTCACTGGCCCGATTCGGGCTCAGGCCCCAGGACCTTGACCCCTATCTCCAGGATCGCATTCTGTTCGACCAGGCCACGGGCCTGCGCTTCAGCCAGTCGATCCCGGTCTCGATCACCGAGGTCGAGCGCTTCTACCGCGATATCTACGTCCCCGAGCAGGCTCGGGCCAACGCCGCGGCCGACCCTTTGGATAAGGTCGGGGCCACGATCGAAGCCCGGATCCGGGGGGACCGCCGGGCCAGCCAGATCGAGCGCTGGGTCCGCGACCTCCGCAAGAACGCCGATATCCAGATCAAAAAGGACTGCCTCAAATGACGCTCGCTTACCTGTTCCCGGGCCAGGGCTCACAGGCCGTCGGCATGGGCAAGGACCTCTTCGACCGCTCGCCGGAGGCCCGCGTTCTGTTCGAGCGGGCCGACGCGGCCCTCGGCTACTCGATCGCCAAGCTCTGTTTCGAAGGGCCAGAGGAGGAGCTGCGTCTGACCTTCAACACGCAGCCTGCGCTCCTCGTCGTCAGCACCGCGGCCTGCCTGGCGCTCGGCCGCGACCCCGACGTGGCCGCAGGCCACAGCCTCGGCGAGTATTCGGCCCTTGTCGCGGCGGGCGGCCTGCGGTTCGAGGACGCGGTCGTCCTCGTCCATCGGCGCGGCCTCTATATGCAGGAGGCGGTGCCGGTCGGCGCGGGGGCCATGGCCGCCGTCCTGGGGGTGCCGGGGGACGAGATCGCGCGACGCCTGGCCGAGGTCCGCTCGGGCGTCGTCGAGATCGCCAATTGGAACAGCGACGATCAAATCGTCATCTCCGGCGAGAAGGCCGCCGTCGAGGAGGCCCTGGCCGTGATCAAGGCCCCGCGCTCGGTCATGCTCCCAGTCAGCGCGCCCTTCCATTCGCGGCTGATGAGACCGGCCGAGGAACGGCTGGCCGCGGACCTCGACGCGGCGGACTTCGCCGACCCGCGCTTCCCGATCGTCACCAATGTCGACGCCCGGCTCATCCGGACCGGTGCCGAGGCCCGCGACGCCCTCAAGCGGCAGGTCAGCCGGTCCGTGCTCTGGACGCGGTCCATGGCTGTGTTGAGAGAGATGGGCGTCGACGCCTGCGTCGAGTGCGGCCCCGGCAAGGTCCTGGCCGGCCTCCTCAAGCGCGCCGCCCGGGGTTGGCCGAAGTCGCCGACGATCCACAACGTGGAGAACGGGGAGGGTGCTTCGACCGCGCGGGCGGCCTTATTCGGCCTGCTGTGAAATGACCTGCGGCCCGAAACGGACGAAGTATTCGAGGGCCGAGACGATCGCCAGGGCGAAGACGAGCCACAGCCCGACCTTGGCCACGACATAGACCTTCCCCATATATAGGGGCCCGAGGACAAGCGCCCCGACGATCCAGGACTCGCTGCCCATCTTGGCTTTGCCGAAGGCCGAGGCCGGGATGTTGACCCCCCTGGAGGAGGCCATGGCCCGGAAGCCCGTCACGGCGATCTCCCGGCCGATGATGACCACGGCCGCCCAGGCGGGCACGCGGCCGAGCTCGACGAGGCAGATCAGGGCCGAGGCGATGAGGAGCTTGTCGGCCGTCGGGTCGAGCAGCTGGCCAAGGACCGTCACCAGGCCCTTCTTGCGGGCCAGCCAGCCGTCGAGCCAGTCGGTCAGGGAAGCGAAGACGAAAATGGCGCAGGCGACGAGGTCGTGACCCTGGAACTTGAGCAGCATGGCTGCGACCATGACCGGAATGGCCACGATGCGCGCCAGGGTCAGGTAATTCGGGACGTTCACTCCCCGAGATTACACCACGCCCCGGCGACTGTCAAACCCGGTTGCAAAAGCGCGGGGGCGTGGGTATAGTGAGGGTTCTCCGATGGCCAACGACACCTCCTTGACGCCGATGATGGAGCAGTATTTCCGCATCAAGGAGCTCCATCCCGACGCGCTGCTGTTCTTCCGCCTGGGCGATTTCTACGAGATGTTCTACGAGGACGCCAAGATCGCCGCGCCGGTCCTCGACATCGCCCTGACCTCGCGGCAGAAGGTGCCGATGTGCGGCGTGCCCTATCATGCCGTCAACTCCTACCTGCCCAAGCTGCTGCGCCAGGGATTCAAGGTGGCCATCTGCGAACAGGTTGAGGACCCCAAGGCGGCCAAGGGCGTCGTCAAGCGCGAGGTCATCAAGGTCCTGACGCCGGGCACCGCCGTCGAGATCGAGCTCGACGAGGCCAAAGAAAGCACCTTCATCGCCTCGCTGGCGCTCCAGGACGACGGCTGGGGGCTGGCCCTCGTCGATCTCGCCGCAGGAGAGGTCCGGACCCTCGAAGGCGCCTGGTCCGAGGCCAAGCTCCTGGCCGACGAGATCTTCAAGGCCGGGCCGAAGGAGATCCTCTATCCCGACGGGGCCGAGGAGGCCCTACGCCGGGCTTTGCCCCTCGACAGCGCGGACGGGCCCACGCTCAGCCCGGCCGAGGGTTGGCTCTTCGATCCGCCCCAGGCCGCTCGGGTCGTCATGAGCCATTTCGGCGCCAAATCGCTGGCCGGCTTCGGGCTCGAGGACAGGCCTCGGGCCGTGGCCGCCGCCGGCGCCCTCATCGCCTACGTCAAGAAGGTGCGCCAGGGGTCGCTCGGCCTCGTCAACCGCATCTCCTATCTCAACGCCGGCGACCATCTCGTCCTCGACGCCACGACCGTCCGCAACCTCGAGCTCGTCCGCAATCTCCGCGACGGCAAGGCCAAGGGCACGCTCGTCGACGTCGTCGATTTCACCGTCACGTCGCCGGGCGGGCGGCTCCTCCGGGCCTGGCTCTTGCGCCCGTTGCGCGACGTCGCCGCCATCCGGGCCCGCCAGGACGCGGTCGCCGAAGGCCTCGACGCGACCATCGCCCGGCGCGAGATCCGCGAGACGCTCAAGACCGTCCACGATCTCGAACGGCTGGTCGGCAGGATCGCCCTGGCCGCCGCCCATCCCCGCGACCTCGTCGCCCTCAAACGGTCGCTCCTGGCGCTGCCTGCCCTCGAGCGCGAGGTCCGGACCTTTGCCTCCGGCCTCTTGAGCGACATGGCCGCCCGCTGGGACAACGCCGTTGACGTCGCCGGTCTCATCGACCGGGCCATCCTCGACGAGCCGGCCTTCCTTCTCACCGAGGGCGGCCTCATCAAGGACGGCTGGAACGCCGAGCTCGACGACCTCCGCTCCGTGAGCCGCTCGGGCAAGGGCTTCATCGCCGGGCTCGAAAGCCGGGAGCGCGAGCGGACCGGCATCGGCTCGCTCCGGGTGCGCTATAACAAAGTCTTCGGCTATTTCATCGAGGTGACGAAGCCGCACCTGGCCCGGGTCCCGGCCGATTATGTCCGGAAGCAGACCATGGTCGGCTCCGAGCGCTTCCTGACGCCGGAGCTCAAGGACTACGAGGAAAAGGTCCTCCACGCCGAGGAGCGCATCGGGGCCCTCGAGAACCGGCTCTTCCTCGAGGTCCGCGAGGCCGTGGCCCGCGAGACCCACCGGCTGCAGCGGATCGCGGCCGACATCGCCGCCCTCGACGTCCTGCTGGCCCTGGCCGAGTGTGCCGCCCGCCGCGGCTACGTCCGGCCCGCGGTCGACGACGGGGACGCGATCCGGATCGAGGCCGGCCGCCACCCCGTCATCGAGGCGAGCCAGGCCGAGCCGTTCATCCCCAACGACCTCGAGCTCGACGCCGCCTCGAACCAGATCCTGATCATCACCGGCCCCAACATGGGCGGCAAATCGACCTTCCTGCGCCAGGCGGCCCTGATCGTCCTGCTGGCCCAGACCGGCGCCTTCGTCCCGGCCCAATCGGCCCGCATCGGCCTCGTCGACCGCATCTTCACCCGCATCGGGGCCATGGACTTCCTCAGCGTCGGGCAGTCGACGTTCATGGTCGAGATGTTGGAGACGGCGGCCATCCTTCACAACGCCACGGCCCGCTCGCTCATCCTCCTCGACGAGGTCGGCCGCGGCACCAGCACGTTCGATGGCCTGAGCATCGCCTGGGCCGTGGCCGAGCGCCTCCATGAGCGCGACGACGTCCGGCCGAAGACGCTCTTTGCCACCCATTACCACGAGCTGACCGAGCTCGCTTTGACCCTGCCGCGGATCAAGAACTACCACGTCTCCGTCCGGGAATGGAAGGACGAGGTCGTCTTCCTGCGCAAGATCGTCACCGGGCCCTCCGACCGGAGCTATGGCCTCCACGTCGCTAAGCTCGCCGGGCTGCCGCGGGACGTCATCGACCGGGCCCGGGAGATCCTCTTCAATCTGGAGAAGCAGGAGCTCGACGAGGCGGGGCTGCCGCGCCTGGCCCGCCGCGGCCGGCCGTCCGGCGACCGGAACCAGATGATGCTCTTCGCCGAGGACCGGGAGTTCGCCCGGCTGCGGGAGCTGCGGGAGGAGATCGAGGCGCTCGACCTGACGTCGCTGACGCCGCTCGAAGCGTTGAATGTCCTGGCGGGGCTCAAAGGGCGGGCCGGGTCCGGCCCGTCCGATCAATAATTGTCCGTTTCATCCTCGACGGAAAAGCCGTCCTCGAGGTCCTCGTCCTCGTCCTCGTCGCCCTCGTCCTCGTCGTAGTCCTTGTCGCCGTCGCCGGCGGCGGCAGTGTGGGCCTCGCCGTCCTCGGACTTGCGCTCCTCGATCGCCGCGTCGAACTCGTCGCGGTCGTCGTAGCGGCGGATGAGGTTGGAGGAGGCGTCGCTGTAGACGAGCTCGAGATAGTCGTCCTCAACCGCCAGAAACACGGACTTCTGGTGCCCGGTCTGGAGATTGCCGACCGTCTCGACGACCTCGGCCGATTTCGATTTCCGGATCGCGTCGAGCGTCAGCCAGCTCGTGATCTCCATCTCTTCCATGACGCGCTCCTAATGATATAAATATGCATTCTCCCGGGCTTGTCAAGGGGGCTTGGCTGAGCCTTCGGAAGCTGCGACGAAAGGCCTTGACAACGGCGCACGAACTTGGCAACGAGCGCTCGCCGTCAAGAGAATTTACACCGCGGACGCATCGCGAAGAGGGCGAACGGGGATCGGCCGCGACGATCCAGGGTGAGGCCGAGCCCGGGCGGCGTGGCATGAAGGTTGCAGCAGATATCGGCGGGGAGCCGGTGCGGGCTCCGACGCTTGAAGCGAGGAGGACGTGCGATGAAGGAACGGTGGGCCGTTGTCGTTATCGTGCTGGGTCTCGTTTCCGGAGCCGTGCGAGCCGGCCAGGAGAAGAAGGAATTTGCCGATTACAAGGAGATGCGCGCCTATTTGGGCCAGCTCTTCGAACAGAAGAAGTTTGCTGAGGCGGCCGCCCTCCTCGAAAACGTCCTCGACCGCTACCCCGCCAACGTCATGGCCAACACCTTCAATCTGGCGGCGGCCCGCGTCAATCTCGGCCAGAACGCCAAGGCCGTCGACGCGCTCGAGGACGGGCTGCGGCGCGGCTGCTTCTACGGCCTCTGGGACTTCAACGCGGAGTTCTGGAACCCGCTCCGGGGAACGCCGCGCTTCGAGGCCTTCCTCAAGGCCAACCGGGCCAAGGTCGACGAGGCCTCGGGCAAAGCCGTCCTCCTGACGGAGGTCGTCACCCCCGAGGGTTACGATCCGGCCCGCAGGTACCCGCTCTTCATCGCCCTGCACGGCGGCGGCGAAAGCATGGCCGACCTCAAGCCCCTGTGGACCTCGTCCCGCCTCAGGTCCGAATTCATCACCCTTTATGTCCAGTCGACCCAAGTGGCCAGCATGACGGGCTTCCATTGGCAGGACGCCTCCCTGACCCGGCGCGACGTCGAGGCCGCCTATAAGAAGGTGCTCGCCGAATACCCCATCGACACCAGCCGGGTCCTCATCGGCGGCTTCTCCTCGGGCGGCTACGGCGCGATGGTCACGGCTTTCGCGGACCCGTTCCCCGTGCGGGGCTTCGTGGCCCTGTGCCCGTCGGTCCCGGAGTCCCTCAGCGATGACGACATCCTGGCGGCCAAGGCCCGCGGCCTGCGCGGCACGCTCCTGACCACCGAGCTCGACCACCGCGTCGAGGCCCAGCGGGCCCTGGCCGAGCGCATGGCCAAGCTCGGTCTGGCGGTCGAGTTCCATCAAACCCCGAACATCGGCCACTGGTTCCCGGAGGACTTCGCGGCCCGCCTCGACCGGGCCATCGGCCTCATCCTGGCCGGGGGAGAGGAGCCCCGCCGCTAGCCTCCCGGCGCCTTGACAGACCTCCGCGGGGGGCCTTAAATAGAGAGGATCAACCCCGGAGGGAGGACGTCTCCATGCGTTGGGACCAGTTCACCGTGATGTCGCAGGAAGCGATCCAAAAGGCCCAGTCGCTCGCCGCGGACAAGGGACACGCCGAGATCCGGCCGGAGCACCTGCTGGCGAGCTTCATCGCCCAGGACGAGAACATTGTCAACGCCATCCTGATCAAGATCGGCGCCCCCGCGGCCAGGATCCGTGCCGACGTCGAGGCCGCGCTCGACCGGCTGCCGACGGTCAGCGGGGGAGGGGAGGCCGCGATCTCGCCGGCGCTGCGCCAGATCCTCGACGCCGCCGGGAAAGAGGCCGACGCGCTCAAAGACGAATACATCTCGACCGAGCACATCTTCCTGGCCCTGCTCAAGGACCGGGGGAACGAGGCCTCGCGCATCCTGCGCGCGAATGGCGTCGACGAGGACGCCGTGCTCAAGGCCCTGGCCGCCGTCCGCGGCTCGCAGCGCGTGACCGACCCGGAGCCCGAAGCCAAATACCAGGTCCTCGAGAAATATGCCCGCGACCTGACGGCCCTGGCCCGCCAGGGCAAGCTCGATCCCGTCATCGGCCGCGAGGACGAGATCCGGCGGGTCATCCAGGTCCTGTCGCGGCGGACCAAGAACAACCCGGTCCTCATCGGCGAGGCCGGCGTCGGCAAGACGGCCGTCGTCGAGGGGCTGGCCCAGCGGATCGCCAACGGCGACGTGCCCCAGTCGCTCAAGAACAAGCGCCTGCTGGCGCTCGACATCGGCTCGCTCGTCGCCGGGACGAAGTTCCGCGGCGAGTTCGAGGACCGGCTCAAGGCCGTGCTCAAGGAGATCGGCGAGTCGGGCGGCACGGTCGTCCTGTTCATCGACGAGCTGCACACCATCATGGGCGCCGGCGCCGCCGAGGGCGCGGTCGACGCCTCGAACATGCTCAAGCCGGCCCTGGCCCGCGGCGAGCTCCGCTGCATCGGGGCCACGACCCTCGACGAATACAAGAAGCACATCGAGAAGGACGCCGCCCTCGAGCGGCGCTTCCAGCAGGTCTATGTCGGCGAGCCCTCGATCGAGGAGACGATCTCGATCCTGCGCGGCCTCAAGGAGAAATACGAGGTCCACCACGGCGTCAAGATCAAGGACGCGGCCCTTGTCGCGGCGGCGACGCTCTCGTCCCGCTACATCACCAACCGTTATCTCCCCGACAAGGCCATCGACCTCGTCGACGAGGCGGCCTCGCGCATCCGCATCCAGATCGACAGCCTGCCGGAGGAGCTCGACGAGCTCGACCGCCGGACCCTCCAGCTCGAGATCGAGCGCCAGGCCCTGAAGAAAGAGAAGGACCCGGCCTCGAAGGAGCGGCTCGAGGGCATCGAGAAGGACCTAGCGGAGCTTAAAGAGAAATCAGGGGCGCTGCGCGGCCGCTGGCAGAAGGAAAAGGAGACGATCGAGGCGGCCGGCAAGCTCCAGGAGAAGATGGACGCCCTCAAGATCGAGATGCAGGGCGCCGAGCGGCGGGGCGACCTCGAGAAGGCGGCCGAGATCCGCTACGGCCGGATGATCGAGGTCCAGAAGCAGACGGAGAAGGCCGCGGCCGAGCTGGCCAAGCTCCAAACCAAGGGCCGGATGCTCAAAGAGGAGGTCGACGAGGAGGACATCGCCCAGGTCGTCTCCAAGTGGACCGGGATCCCCGTGGCCAAGATGCTCGAGGGCGAAGTGGACCGGCTCATCCGCATGGAGGAGATCCTCGGGAAGCGGGTCATCGGCCAGGAGGCGGCCATCCAGGCTGTGGCGGCCACGGTGCGGCGGTCGCGGGCCGGGATCCAGGAAGCGGGCCGGCCCATCGGCTCGTTCATCTTCCTTGGCCCGACGGGCGTCGGCAAGACCGAGCTGGCCCGGGCCCTGGCCGAGTTCCTGTTCGACGACGAGAAGGCCATGGTCCGGCTGGACATGTCGGAATACATGGAGAAACATACGGTGAGCCGGCTGATCGGCGCGCCTCCCGGTTATGTCGGCTACGAGGAGGGCGGACAGCTGACCGAGGCCGTCAAGCGGCGGCCCTATTCGATCATCCTCCTCGACGAGATCGAGAAGGCCCACCCCGACGTCTTCAACGTCCTGCTCCAGATCCTCGAGGACGGGCGCCTGACCGACGGCCAGGGGCGCACGGTCGACTTCAAGAACACCCTCGTCATCATGACCTCGAACCTCGGGAGCGACGTCATCAAAGACCTTAGCCGGGATTACGCGGCCATGGAGCGGGAGGTCCGCAGGGTCCTCGAAGGGCACTTCAAGCCCGAGTTCCTCAACCGCATCGACGAGGTCATCATCTTCAAGCCGCTGCCGAAGGAGGCCATCCTCAAGATCGTCGGGCTCCAGATCGACCTCTTGGCGAAGCGGCTCGCCGAGCGCAAGATCGGGCTCGATGTGACGAAGGAGGCCAAGGAGCTTCTTGCGGAGCGCGGCTTCGATCCGGTCTACGGCGCGCGGCCTCTCAAGCGCGAGATCCAGAAGGACGTCCAGAACCCGCTGGCCATGAAGATCCTGTCCGGGGAGTATGGCGAAGGCGACACGGCCGTCGTCGCCCTGGACAAGAAGGGCGAGATCACGTTCGGGAAGAAATAGCGGGCCGTGACACGACCTTTCCTTTCTGGGGTCCCGTTCTTATATAATAGGTTGCACGTTCCGTCTCGGGAGTTTCGGACCATGACCAAGAAGAACCTGCTTGTGCTCGCCTTTACGGCTCTCCTATTGCCCACCCTTGCCTCGGCCAACGGGCTCAGCCTTAACGGCCTGGGAACGCGGGCCCAGGGCATGGGTGGGGCCTTCGTCAGCATCGCCGACGACTTCAGCGCCGTCTTCTGGAACCCGGCCGGCGCGGCGGGCTTCAGGCAGACGACCTTCGGCTTCTACGCCTCCGACCTGATGCCCCGGATGACCTACAGTGTCGAGTCCGAAGGACCGGACGTCAACGCCAAGACCAAGATCTCCCATTACCTGAGCTTCCTCGCCGGCTACTATAAACCGGTCAGCGACCGTCTCGTCTTGGGCATCGGCATCGGGACGCCTTCCGCACAAGGCGTCATGTGGAACGGTTCGGACCTCACCGCACTCTCGAACGGGACCGCCTATGATTGGTCAAGCCGCCTCTACGTGTTCTCGTTCTCGCCGATGGCGGCCGTCAAGATCAGCGACGCGATCTCGTTCGGCGCGGCCCTCAACATCCATTATGGCAACATCGGCTTCAAGATGCCGTATGGGATGTCGTACTTCCCTGGGTCGGTCCAAGATCCCCCGCAAAACGTGTCCGTTGATCTCGGGCAATTCGAGGAGACCGCGAATGGCTGGGGGGTCGGAGCGACCTTTGGCCTGCTGGTCAAGCCGATGAAACGGCTTGCCTTGGGCTTAACGGTCCGAACGCCTTTGACGATCGTGTTCGATGGCACCGCCAGTCTCTCAAATATGCCATTTTACGGGCTACCCGGCAGTTCCGCCCTCGAATGCCGGATCACCTGGCCGCTGGGGATTGCCGGCGGCGTTTCGTTCCGGCCCATCGACCGGCTTCTGTTGAGCGCCGACGTCCTGTGGACCCGTTGGTCCAAGCTTTATGCCGTCCCGTTGGACTTCGAAGATCCCGTTTGGGCGGACCTTTGCCAGCTGGAAGGGAAGCCGTACCCGATCCTCGATTGGCGGAATACGGCGCAGATCCGATTCGGAATGGAATATCGATTCAATCCGTCCACAGCCGTTCGGGCCGGATACTCTTACGACCCGGCGCCCGGACCGGACTGGGCGCTCGACGTGTTGAAACCGACCTTCACCGGCGATGCCTTCACCGTCGGCCTGGGGAAAACGTTCGGAGGCCTGCAACTCGATTTCGGCCTGGAATACTTTGCGGGACATAAACGCGCTCGGGATATGCCGATCTTCGTTAACTACGTCATGACCATGCACGCGGTCGTGCCGTCCGTCTCTGCCAGCTATAAGTTCTGACCGGGCCGCCGTCGACGAGATGCCGCGATCGGCATTTCGCGAGAAAAGAGGCAATCGTGCGGGCAGGGCTATTTTCTCGCAAAATGGGGGAAAAGGAAAAATGGCTAGGGACGGAATCGAACCGCCGACGCAAGGATTTTCAGTCCTTCGCTCTACCGACTGAGCTACCTAGCCATTGGCCGTCCGGCGACCGCCGAACGCCCGACAAGTATAGCCATTCGGCCCTTTAAAGTCAACGGGATATCGGTTATCATCCCCTCCGCCGGGAAGCCGCCGATGAACAGCCGTTGCCTGACCTGGACCGTTTCCGTCGCGATCCTCATTTTGGCCGTCCTCGCCCCACGCGTCCGTCCGCAGGCACCTGCTCCCCAGGGCCTCATTCGGGTCCTTATCCTCAGCGGCCAGAACAACCATGATTGGAGGTCGACGACGCCCAAGCTCGTCGAGATCCTGAAGGAGGGCGGCAAGTTCGCGGTCCAGGTCACGAACGACCCGGGAGCGCTCGCGCCCGAAGCGCTCGCCTCCTATGACGTTCTCCTCAGCAACTGGAACGCGTTCGGCCTCGATCCCAAGGCTTCGGCCTGGCCGAAGCCCACGCGGACGGCCTATCTCGACTTCGTCAAGCAGGGGAAAGGCCACGTCGTCGTCCATGCCGGGAGCGCCTCGTTCCCGGACTGGAACGACTATCTTCGCCTGACGCTGGCCACTTGGAAGAACGGCCGGACGAGCCACGGGCCGATCCACGAGTTCCCGGTGCGCATTGAAAAGATCAGCCATCCCGTCACGGAGGGCCTCGGATCGTTCACGACCAAGGACGAGCTCTGGAATGCGCCCGGTTTGACCCCGAACGCCACCGTCCTGGCCACGTCGTTCTCGGGCTCGGGCCAAGGTGGCACGGGCCGGTGGGAACCGTCCGTCCTGGCCGGAAGCTTCGGCAAAGGCCGAACGCTGACGATCCTTCTCGGCCATGACGCCGCGGCCATGGATAACCTTGGCTTCAAGAAGCTCCTCCTGAGGGCCGTCGAATGGGCCGCTACCGGCCGCGTCACGGAGGGCCGTCCAGCGATGCCGGCCGGGCCATGGCGCTTCGAGAAGACCACGAGCTCGAGCCTGGCGCTCGCCGGGCCGGCGGGGCCGCTCTGGCGGTTCAACTATGCGAACAACCTCGACGTGCCTTATTTTCACCCGCTCCGGACGACGGACGGCCGCCTCCTGACGTGGGACAGGCCGCCCGATCATCTCTGGCATCACGGCCTCTGGTTCGGCTGGAAATACATCAACAAGATCAACTACTGGGAGATCGATCCAAAGACCGGGTGTCCCGAGGGGAAGACCACCTGGTCGAACGTCCGCGTCACGACGAGCCGGGATGACCGGGCCCGCATCGACATGGACCTGGCTTACCGGCCGGCCGGGACCGAAGCGCCGGTCCTCATTGAAAAGCGGACGATCGAGATCTCGCCGCCCGACGCCGAGGGCGTTTACACCCTGGATTGGACATGCGCCTTCAAGGCCGTCTCGATGGTCTTTCTCGACCGCACGCCGCTCCCCGGCGAGATCGGCGGTCAGACTTGGGGGGGCTACGCGGGCCTCTCGCTCCGTTTGGCCCAGGCGCTGACCGACCGTCAGGCGAGGACGAGCGACGGCCTGGTCGAAACTTGGACAGAGGACCGCTACCGCGGCCGGCACGCCGCCCTCGACTATTCGGGCCTCGTCGACGGCGGGCCCGTGGGGGTCGCGATCCTCGACCATCCGTCGAACCCCCGCTCGCCGTCGCCCTGGTATGTCATCCGCTCGGCCGAAATGAGCTTTTTCACGCCGGCCGTGCTTTGCTTCCAGCCGCTCACGCTCCGGGCCGGGGACGTCATCGTCCTCCGCTATCGCGTCATCGTCCACCCGGGACGCTTCGATGAGGCCCGCCTGAAGAGAGAGGCGGCCCGGTTCGAGGGAACGGCCGCCAAGTAGCCGGGGAGGGATCGCATGAGAATGACTTCTCTGAGCCGCCGCGACTTCCTGAAGCGGGCCGCCGCCGTCGTCGGCGCTCCCGCGATCGTGCCTTCGTCTGTCTTCGGTCCCCAGTCGCCGAGCAATCGCGTCGCCAGGGCCGGAACTTCGTCGAATCCATCCGGACGCGGCGGCCGACGGTGAACCCGCTCGAATCGGCCATCCGCTCGGACACGATCAGCCACATGTCCGACATCGCCATCAGGGTCGGCCGGCCGATCCGTTGGGACCCCGTTGCCGAACGCATCATCGGCGACGCCGAGGCCTCGAAACGCCTCGACCGCCCCCTGCGCGCTCCCTGGACGTTCTGACGGCCCTGTGCTATCCTGACCGCGGAGGAACCTGCCGCATGGACGAACAGGCGCTGAAAGAGCTTCTCCTCAGGGAAAACGCCGAATTCCGCCGGGCCCACGAGGACCACCAGGCCTGCGAAAGGGCCCTGGAGGGCCTGCTGGGCAAGGGCCATCTGACACCGGCCGACGCAGACGAGGAGCGGGAGCTCAAGAAAATGAAGCTGGCGCTCAAGGACCGGATGTACCGGCTCATGGCCGAGCACGCCCGGACACGATAAGGACCTCCATGCCCACGGCCAAATCGCGCAAACCCCGCCTCGCGCTCGTCGGCTCCGATACCCTCAGAGGCAAGGAGATCCTCAGCACGTTCGCGGCCAAGAAGTTCCCGGTGGCCTCGTTCGAGCTCTTCGACCCCGACGTCGAGGAGGAATACAGCAAGCTCGGCCAGTTCCGGGGCGAGGCCCGCGTCGTCCACGGCCTGAGGCCGGAAGCCCTCGAAGGGCTCGACCTCGTCTTCCTCGCCGCCGACGAAAAAACGAACCGGCGCTACGGCCGCCTCGCGGCCGAGAAGGACTACCAGGCCCTTGACCTGGCCGAGACCTTCAACGCCGATCCCAAGGTGCCGCTCGTCGTGGCCGGGGTCAACGACGCTGTCCTCCGCCGCGACAAGCCGCCGCTCATCGCCAATCCCCATGCCGCGACCATCATCCTCACCCATCTCCTTTCGACCCTGGGCAAGGGCCTGGGCGTCGCCAAGGCGGTATCGGTCGTCCTCGAGCCGGTCTCGGCCTACGCCGAGGAAGGCATCCAAGAGCTGGCCGAGCAGAGCACCGCCCTCCTCGGCGGGGCGTCGCTCACGAAGAAGGTCTTCGCCGACCAGGTCGCCTTCAACCTGCTGGTCCGGACGATCAAGCCCGAGGCGAACGGCTTCTCGCCGCTCGAGAACCGCGTCGCCGGCGAGATCGGGCGCGTCCTCGGCCCCTCGGCGCCGCCGCTTTCGCTGGCCGTCATCCTGGCCCCGGTCTTCCACACCTATTCGATCATGACCCACTTCGAGCTCAGCCGCGACGTCCCGGCCGCCGAGGTCGAGGCCTGCCTGAAGACGAACGATATCTTCCACCGCGCCGCCCCCTCCGAGACGGCCGTGATCTCGCCGGCCAGCGTGGCCGGCAAGGACCGCATCCATCTCGGGCCGGTCAAGAAGGACCCGTCGATCGCCCGGAGCTACTGGCTCTGGTCCGTCGCCGACAACCTGACCGTGGGCTCGGGCCTCAACGCCTTCGGCATCGCCCGGGGCCTGTTCGAGGGCGCGTGACGGCCGCGGGACGGGGCGCGACGGGAACAAAGGAGACACCCCGATGATCCTGGGCATGACCGGATTCGCCGAGAAGGCCTTCGCCTCTCCGGAACTGCGGGTGAAGATCAGCGTCAAGACCCTCAATCACCGCTTTTTCGATTGGTCCTACAAAGGCGCGCCGCTCGGCGAGACCGAGAACCGGCTGCGGACGATCTGCCAGAAACGTATCCGTCGCGGCCGGGTCGAGGTCTACGTCGACGTTACGCCGCTCGGCCCCGAGAGCTGGGACTTTGTCCTCAACAAGGGCCTGCTCGAGAAGATCCTGACCTCGCTCGGCCCGGTCACGCGGCGGACCGGTCTCCGGCTCGACCTCACGCTCGACAGCCTCTTCCGCATCCCCCAGCTCGTCGAGGTCGGCCGCAAGGCGTTCGGCCCCAAGGAGACGGCCTTCATCGAGCGGAGCTTCGCCCGGACCCTCGACGACGTCCTCGTCCTGCGGCGCCGTGAGGGACGGGAGACGGCCCGCCAGCTCGGCGTTCACCTCGGCGCGGTCCGGCGCTTCGTCGCCAGGGCCGAGGCCCAGTTCCGGCGCCAGCCGGCCCTGGTCAAGGCCAAGATCAAGAAGCGCCTGGCCGACCTCAATGCCGGCGCCCCGGTGCCGGAGGGGAAGCTGGCCGAGGAGGCCTCCTTCGTGGCCCAGCGCTACGACCTGGCCGAGGAGATCGGCCGGCTCAAAACCCACCTCGACTCGTTCGAGGCCTTCCTCTCGCCCAAGGTCGCCGACCCCGTCGGACGGCAGCTCGATTTCCTGGCCCAGGAGCTCAACCGCGAGGCCAACACCCTGGCCTCGAAGTCCCAGGATATCCGCATCACCCGCGAGACCCTGGCCATCAAGGCCGAGCTCGAGAGCATCCGCCAGCACGTCCAGAACATCGAATAGGGGGGTCGCGTCCATGCTCTTCGTCATCACCGGGCCTTCGGGCAGCGGCAAATCGACGCTCATCAAGCGCGTCCGGCGGGCGATGCGCGACCTGGCCTTCTCGGTCTCCCACACGACCCGGTCCCGGAGGCCTTCGGAGACCGACGGCGTCGATTACCACTTCGTCTCTGAGCGCGTCTTCGAGCGCATGGTCCGCGAGAAGCGCTTCCTCGAGCACGCCCGCGTCCACGGCCACCTCTACGGGACGTCCCGGGCCGAGGCCGCGGCGAAGAGCCGCGATCACGACCTCCTCCTCGACATCGATGTCCAAGGCGCCCGGCAGGTCCGGGCCCGGGTCCCGGGCGCGGTCCTGATCTTCGTCATGCCGCCCGTCGCCGCCGAGCTCCGCCGCCGTCTTCTCGGCCGGGGCGAGAACAGCCGCGAGGACACGGCCCGCCGGCTGCGCAACGCCCGGGCTGAGGTCCGGGCCTACGCCGAGTTCGATTATGTCGTCGTCAACGACGACCTCGACCGGGCCGTGGCCGACCTCAAGACCGTCATCCGGGCCGCCCGACACCGCCCGGAGGCCATGGCTGCGGGCCTGGCGCCCATCCTGCGGAGCTTCGCCAGGGGACGCCGATGACCAAGAAGATCGCCCTCGGCGTGTCGTCGTCGATCGGCCTCTACAAGGCCTGCGAAGTCGTGCGCGGCTTTCAGAAAGCCGGGATCACGGTCCAGGTGGTCATGACTCCGAATGCGGCCAAGCTCATCTCGCCGCTCCTCTTCAGCTCGCTCGCGGGGACGAAGACGATCGTCGACCTCTTCGAGGAGCCGGAAACCCGCAACATCCGCCATATCGCCCTGGCCAAGGAGATCGCTCTCCTGTGCGTCGCCCCGGCCACGGCGAACGTCATCGGCAAGTTCGCGACGGGCGTGGCCGACGACTTCCTGTCGACGCTCTACCTGGCCGCGTCCGCGCCGGTCCTCCTCGCCCCGGCCATGAACGAGGCCATGTATCTCGATCCCAAGACCCAGGCCAACATGTCCCGGCTCAAGGCGCTTGGGGCCGAGCTCGTCGAGGCCGAGAGAGGTTACCTCGCCTGCGGCGACACCGGCTGGGGGCGAATGGCCGAGCCGGAGGCCATCGTCCACGAAGGGCTGAGGATCCTCGCCCGGAGCGCCAGCCTCAAGGGCCAGACCGTCCTCATCACGGCCGGCCCGACGCGCGAGCCGCTCGACCCGGTCCGCTTCATCTCGAACCCGTCGACGGGCAAGATGGGCTACGAGCTGGCCCGCGAGGCCATCGCCAGGGGGGCCAAGACCATCCTTGTCTCCGGCCCGACGACGCTCACCGCCCCCTGCGAGGCCCGGACGGTGCATGTCACCACCGCGGCCGAGATGGAAAAGGCCGTGATGAAGGGATTTCCGAAGGCGGACATCGTCATCATGGCCGCGGCCGTCTCCGACTTCCGGTTCAAGGCGCCCCGGGCGCGCAAGGCCGCCAAGGACGAGGTCGGAGCGTCGCTGGCCATCGAAAAGACGACGGACATCCTGGCCCGGCTCGGCCGGGCCAAGATGCCCGGCCAAGTCCTTATCGGCTTCGCGGCGGAGACGCACGACGTCGTGGCCCACGCCCGCCGCAAGATGGCCGCCAAGCGCGCCGACCTCATGGTCGCCAACGCCGTGGGCGAGGGGAAAGGGTTCGGGACGGACGCCAACGCCTTCATCCTCATCGCTCCCGCCGGACCGGTCGAGGAGACCGGATGGGTGAGCAAGCGCGAGGCCGCCCGCATCATCTTCGACCGCATCGAGGCCCGGAGTGAAAAAAAACGCCGCTGAGATCCGCGCAGACCTCAAAGCCCACCTCGATTTCCTGAGCGAAGCCGGGGTGGGTTTCGTCGTCCGTGACCCGGAGGCCGGCATCGGGGCCGGCGAAGGGAAGGCGCCGCACGCCTCGGCAGGGATGCCGTCCCTCCCGGAGCGCCCGGCTCAGACGGCCGCCGACAAGGAGGCCCTGTCCGACATCGACCGACGGGTCGGGGCCTGCACGCTCTGCGACCTTCACCGCTTCCGGACCCGCGCCGTCCCCGGCGAGGGGAATTGGGAGGCCGAGCTGATGTTCATCGGCGAGGGGCCGGGCCGCGACGAAGACCTCCAGGGCCGCCCCTTCGTCGGGCGGGCCGGGCAGCTCCTGCGCAAGATCATCGCCGCCATGACCTTCCGCGAGGACGAGGTCTACATCGCCAACATGGTCAAGTGCCGGCCGCCCGAGAACCGCGTCCCTCATTTTGAAGAGATCGAGGCCTGTTCGCGCTACCTCATCCGTCAGATCGAGCTCATCCGTCCCAAGGTCATCGTCACCCTGGGCAAGACGCCGACGGACTACTTCGTCCCCGGCCGGGAGGGCATGACCGCCCGGCGCGGCCGCTTCGGCAGCTATCTCGGCATCCCGGTCATGCCGACCTTCCATCCCTCCTATCTCGTCCGCAACGAGGGGAACCGGGAGCTCAAGCGCATGGTCTGGGAGGACATGCAGAAGGTCATGGCCTTGCTCGGCAGAAAATGACCCTCTTTGCCCGCGTCGTCTTCCCCCTGCCCCTCGAGCAGTCGTTCCTCTATGCCGTTCCGGAATCCTGCCGGGGCCTGGCCAGGCCGGGCGCCCGGGTCGTCGCCCCGCTCGGGTCGCGTCGCCAGAACGGCTTCATCGTCGAGGTCACGACCGAACCGCCGGCGGCGAAGGTCAAGGTCAAGGAGCTCGTCCAGATCCTCGACGACCGGCCCTTCCGCGACGAGCGCTTCCTCGCCTTCGCCGGGCGGCTCGCCGCCGAGTTCCGGTCGTCGTGGGGCGAGATCCTGCAAACGGCGCTGCCCCCGTCGCTCGCGGCCAAGACCAAGGTCGTCGTCCGCCTGACATTGGCGGGGGAGGAGGCCCTGAACGGCGGCGGCTTGGGGCCGAAGGCCCGGCTTCTCGCGGCCGCGCTGGCCATGGCCCCGAAGGGCCGCAGCCCGCTCTTCCTGCGCCGCAAGCTTGGCGGGGGGGATGTCTCCGGGCTCGTCTCCCGCATGGAGAAGGCGGGCTTCGTCAGCGTTGAGCGGACCTTCGCCGCCCCCCCTGAACCGTCCCGGCCCGCGGGCGGGGAGGGGTCCCTGCAACTGGGCCTGGCCTTCCCCGAGGCGCTCCGCGACGCGGACGCCTTGGCCGCCGTCGAGAAGGCCGTCGTCGAGGGCGGGACGGGGACCTGGGTTCTCTTCGGCTCCGATGCGCGCCGCCACGCCGCGCTGGAGAACCTGGCGCGCCAAGCGATCGGGGCAGGCGGCCGCGTTCTCTATCTCCATCCCGAGGTCGGCCCGACCGAGTCCCTGGTGGCCGCCTTCAAGTCCGATTTCGGGCGGCAGGCGGTCGTCTTCCACGGCCGCATGACCCCCAAGCAGCGGGAGGAGGCCTGGCGCGTCCTCCGGGGCGGCCGGGCCTCGCTCGTTTCGGGGACACGCTCGGCGCTCTTTCTCGAGACCGGACCGCTCCGCCTCATCGCCGTCGACGGCGAGCAGGAAGATTCCTACGTCCAGGCCGAGAGCCCCGCTTACGACGCCCGGCGCGGCGCCTGGCTGAGGGCCAGGTCGGAAGGGGCCGTGGCCGTCTTTGGCTCGTCCCGGCCGAGCGTCGAGGCCTTCGCCGGGGCGGAGCGGCGCGGCCTCCTCATCGACCTCGGGACGGTGCCGCGGCGGACGGCCGTCTCGATCGTGCCGCACGCCGGGGACGCCCCGATCGTCTCCCGAGAGCTTGAGGCGAAGCTCCGGGCCTGCCTCGGCCGGAGAGAGCCGGCCGCGCTCTTCCTCAACCGCCGCGGCTACGCGGCCCAGATCGTCTGCGCGGGCTGTGGCCGGGCGCCGCGCTGCCCGCGCTGCGATATCGCCCTTGTTTACCACAAGGCCGAGAACAGGCTCGTCTGCCACTACTGCAACTCGACGGTCGACGCCGGCCGGGCCTGCGCCTCGTGCGGCGGCGAGCTCGTCGTCCGCCGGGGCGCCGGGACGCAGGCCGTCGAGGAGGAGTTGGCGCGCCTTTTTCCAAAGGTCCGCGTGGCCCGCTTCGACGCTGACACGGCTTCGAAACCGGAGGACCGGGAGCGGCTCGTGGCCGACATCGCCAAGGGTCGGATCCCGCTCGTTGTCGGGACGCAGCTCATGGTCCGGCAGCCGGGGCTACCGAGGCTCGGGCTGGCGGCGGTCCTGCGGCCGGAATATCTCCTCGGATTCTCCGATTACCGGGCCGCCCAGAAGACCTTCGAAGCCGTCTCGGCCATTCTGGACATGGCCCGCGACGCGCCGGAGGCCGAGGCCGTCGTCCAGACGGCGCCCCCGGTCCACTTCGCCGTCGCGGCGGCCGCGGCCGGCGACTACCGGGCCTTCTACGACAAGGAGATCGAGCTCCGCCGGGTCCTGAACTATCCGCCTTTCGCCAGCCTGGCCGAGGTCGTGCTCCAGGGCCGGGACGTCCGCGCGCTGGGCGCCCGGTCGCGGGAGCTCCGCGCCCTCCTCATGAAACAGGCGCCGGCGCTCGAGGTTCTGGGGCCGGCCTTCGCGCCGGTCGCCAGGGTCCGGGACGTCAGCCGGGTCCAGTTCATCCTCAAGGCCGCGGACCGGGAGACGCTCGACCGGGCCCTCGACGAATGCCTGCCCCGGATCCGCCTCAAGCGCTCGATCCGCTTCTCTTATTCGCCGTTCCGGGAATAAAAAAGGCCCGTCCCGGCGGGACGGGCCCTGAAACGGCGCGGAATGCGAGCTACTTCTTGATGGCCGCGGTGACCGTGCCCTGATAATCCGCGAAATAGATCGTCAGGTAGCCGGTCGCCGTGACCTCGTGGTTGTTCAGATCGTGGCCGAGGATGTCGATCTTGGCCTTGCGCTCGAGAACCGTGTTGGTCCCGATGAGGCCGACCAGGGGAGCCGCGAGCTTGGCCGCCTCGAGGACGACGACGAAGGGCACCGAGACCTGCTCGTCGACCGGGCAGAGGACCGTGGAGAAATTGCCGTCGAAGGGGAAGGGCACGTCGGTGCCGGGGGTGCCGCCGCCGGCGGGCAGCTCATAGGTCACCGTGTAGCTCGTCAGGACGACGTCGTTGAACTGCGACGGCCCGCTGACGGAGTCCGGATTGATCAGCCGGACGATGATGTTGGCCGTGGCGTTGTCGACCCGGACCAAGCCGTTGCTGCCGAGGACGTCGGACTGAAGGTAGGCGACATCGTCACCCGCCACCGTCGTTCCGGTGAGGCTCTGGATGACGATGATGCTCCCGGACTTCTCCTGCTTCGAGATCGTGTTGCAGCCGGCGACCGCGAGGACGACGACCGCGAGGCCCAGGACCTTGAGGATCGGGATGATCTTGTTCATGACTCGTGCTCCTCTTACTTGACGATCCGGGGCGTGATGAAGATCAACAGCTCCCGGCTCGTTTTCGTCCGGGCGAAGTTCTTGAAGATGCTGCCCAGGATCGGGATCTGGTGGAGAAAGGGCACGCGTTCGCGCGTGACCGAATCCTCCGTGCGGTAGATGCCGCCGATGACGGTCGTGCCGCCGTCGGGGACCATGACCGTCGTTTTGGCGCTCTGCATCGTGATCGGCGGGATGCCGTTGACGAGGTTGGCGAAGTCGGCGGCGTTGTTCTGGATCTCGATGGCCATGATGATCGTGCCCTCGGCCGTGATCTGCGGCGTGGCCCGGAGCTCGAGGGCGGCGTTGACGTAGCGGGTCGTCACGGTGAAGTTGGCCACCGTCTGGACGGGGATCTGCCGGCCCTGGATGATCTCGGCCTGCTGGTTGTTCTGGGTGACGACGGACGGTCGGGAGATGATCTTGCCGTCGCCGGCCGTCTCGAGCGCCGTCAGCGCGATGTCGACCCGGAAGGTGTCGAGAACGTTGGCGAAGGAGAAGCCGAGGGCCGAATTGAAGGCCGGCGCGGGCAGGTTGACGGCGTAGCCGCCGAGGGGGCCGCCCAGGCCTTTGGTGACGATGCCTTGAGGGATGACGGCCCCATCGACGACGACACTGTTGGGGAACTGGAGGTTGGTCGCGTTGCCGTAATATTGATCGGCGATGCCGCGGAAGCCCCACTGGACGCCGAGGTTGCGGACGAAGGTCGACGAGGCCTCGACGACGCGGGCCTCGATCGAGACCTGCGGCGTCGGCGTGTCGACGACGCTGATCAGCTTTTCGAGCAGGTCGAGCTTGTCGCGAACCTCGGAGATGAGGAGGGTGTTGGTCCGGTCGTCGACGATGATCTCGCCGCGGCTGGAAACCTTGGTGCGGAGGAGCGTCGCCACGTCCTTGGCCTTGGAGTAGGACAGGGTGACCGTCTTGACCATGACCGGCCCCGAGAGCTCCTTGCTCTCGACGAGCTTCCGCTGCTCCTCCTCCTCACGGGTCAGAACGGAGATCGGGGCGATGCGGAGGATGTTGCCGTCGATCGTCTTGCCCATCTTGTTCTGCTTGAGGATGATGTCGAGGGCCTGGTCCCAGGGGACGTCCTGGAGGTTGACGGTAACGGACCCGCGGACGTCGGGATCGAAGACGACGTTCAGGCCGGCGAACTCGGCCAGGTAGAGGACGACGTCCTTGAGGTCGGAGTCCTTGATCTTCAGGCTGATGATGTCGCCGGAATATTTTTCCTCAGCCCCGGCGATCGTCCGGGGCGTGAACTTCTGGCCCTTCTCGGCGTCGGGCGGGGCCGTTTTCACTTCGGCCTGGGCCGGCGCGGCGGCCTGAGCCGTATCCTGGGCCGGGGGCGCGCAGAGCGTCGTCACCGGCACGTCCTTGGAGTCCATCTTGGGCGCGGGCTTGGGCTCGGACTTCGACGGGGTCGGCGTCGGAGCCGGCTCGGTCTTGACCGGCGCGGGAACGGGCGCGGGCGCGGCCGGCGGAGCCGGCTGGACGAGAACGGCCGACGACGCGGCCGACGGGAAGAACGACACGACAAGCCCATCCGTCCGGGAGTCCAGCGCGTAGAGGCCAGGCTCCTTGAGGTCGAAGACGAGACGGGTGATCGGCCGGGGGCCGGTGGTCTGGAACTGGGCCACCCGGACCCTCTGGACGGTGGAGCGCGGGTCTTCGACCGGCCAGACGTCGGACTTGGCGGCGAGGAGCGTGTCGAAGAGGTCGACGACGAGGCGGGGCGGGTTCTCCAGGGAGAAGACCTGGGTCACCGCGGCGCCGGTCAGGGCCGCCTTGACCGAAAGGGCCTCGGGGCCGGCGCTCGTCTCGACACGGTTCAGGAAGATCTCGCTCTTGGGGTGCCGGTCGAGCTCGGCCTGGGTCGCGGCGTCGACGACATAGCCTGTCTGGCCTCTCTGGACGCCGTTGAGCTCGACCACGGTCCGCCCGGCTTCGCGCACGAGGCGGGCCGGGACGCGCTCGCTCAGCCGGACGAGGAGGCGCAACCCTCCGGCGCCGGCCTTCTCGACCTGGACGTCGCGGACGATCCCCGTGCCGGAGGAGGGAAGGGCCGGCGCGGCCGACGTCGAGGCCCCGGCGAGGTCGAGGACAAGCGTCCGGGGCGAGTCGGCCGGATAGTAGGCCTTCTCGACAAGGAGCGGCCCGTCGGTCTCCAGGACGAGCCGGGTCGAAAGGGCGCCGGGCACGACCTGGATCTTGTTGATATGAACGGCGGGCGCCGGGCCCTGGGCCTGCAGGGCGGAGAGCATGAGCACGCACAGCCCGGCGAGGACGGCCGGAAGCATTCTTTTGTTCATGTTAGAGCTCCTCCGTGATTTCCTTGACGACGTCCCTCGGCTTGATGAGGGGGATCCCCCGCTCGTGGGTCTTCCGAATGACCACTTGCGTGTCGCTGATGGAGAGGACAAAGCCGTCCGCGAACTTGTCGCCGACCTTGGCGAAGACGGGGAAGGCCTGGGGCATGCCGATCAAGGCGGTATAGACGTTCTTGTTCTTGACGATGCCGTAGAGGACGAGATCATCGATGAAGAACTGCTGTTCGCCGACGGCCGTCTTCTCGCGCATGTCGCGCCCCGCCAGGAGGTCCTTGAACGGGTCCCGGCGGTTCTCGGGCGTGTAGGTGAAGCCGGTCTGAACGGTCAGGGCCGGGGCGGTCGAGGCCGGCGGCGTCGCCGCCGTCTCCTGGGCCAGGAGAGGGGCCAGGCCCGCGCACATCAGGCTGAGGACGAGGATGGCGGCGTGTTTCATCGTTTGGGCCTCACGGGTTGTTTCTTGGCCGGCGCCGGCACGGCGGCGGGTTCCGCGAAGAAGTACGTCTTGGCCGTCCAGTTGGCCGTGATGGTGTTCAGGTCCGTCTGGCGGCCGAGGGCTTTGATCGAGAAGTTATCGATCGTGAAGACGCGGGCGAACTTGCTCAGCTTGTCGAAGAACAGGCCGAGGTTATGATAGCTGCCGGAGACCTGGATGGGGATGGGCCACTCGGCGTAGAAGTCCTTGTTGACCTCGGCCCCCGGCGCGAAGCGGAGGACGTCGAGCCTCGAGTCGTAGGCCAGGGTCTGGATCTGGCGGAGGATGTCGGCGATCTCCTTGCGCTGGGGGATGTTGACCTCGAGGGTCTTGAGCTTGGCCTCCATCTGGACGAGGTCGGCCTCGATCTTGTCCAGCTCCCTCTTCTTCTGCTTGAGGTTCTGGACCTCCTGCTCGACCTTGACCCGCTCGGCCCTCACCGTCTTGAGCTTGTCGTTCTGGGGCTTGAAATAAAAGAGGATGGCCAGAGCGAAGATCAGGACGGCGAAGACGAGATATCCGTACCAGGGCCAGTTCTTCATGGCTGCACCCCTTTCTTGGCGGGCTTGGCCGCCGGCTCCGTCGTCGGAGGAGGCGGCGGGGGCTCCGGTTTTTTCTCGGCCTGGGCCCGCAGCGCGAACTCGAGGTATTGGTCGCCCTTGGTGGTCTTCTGCGTGGAGGAGACGAGGTTGACGTTCATGACCTGGGGGCTGGCCTCGAGCGCGGAGATGTAATCGGCGACGAGGTTGTTCGAGAGGGCCCGGCCCTTGATCTGGAGGCCCTTGGCGTCATAGGTGACCTCGGACAGCCAGACCCAATCGGGCAGGCGCCGGCTCAGCTCGTCCATGAGCCGCGGGGCGAAGTCGCGCTGCGCGTTCAGGCCCTCGATGAGCATGATCTTCTGGTTCAGGGACTCGCGGGCCTTGCGCTGCTCCTCGAGCTTGGCTTCGACATACTGATACTGGCTCTTCTCCTGGCGGGCCTTGGCGAGGAGGCCGTTCTCCCGGTCCATGGCCTTCCGTTGCAGGAAGAAGAGGGCCGCCAGGCCGATGACCAGGACGAGGAAGATGAGGCTGCCGACGTTCGGCCCCTTCTTGACCCCTTCCTCGACGGCGCCGGGAGCGACGAGGGGTTCCCGGATGTCCTTCGTTTCCGCCTTGAGGAGGTTGATCCGTATCATGGTTACTTCTCCACCTTTCGGGTTGCCAAGCCGACGGCGACGCCGAAGATCGGCGCCATGTCGGTGAAGTAGACCGCGTCGAACTTCTTGTCATCGACCCGGATATTGCGGAAGGGATTGAGGATCTCGGTCTTGATCCGGAACTTGGTCTCGAAGGCGCTGACCATGTTCGTGACGTTGGCCAGGCCGCCGCTGAGGATGATCTGCTCGATCTTCCGCTCCTTCTTCTCCGAGGCCTCGTAGAACGAGAAGGTCTTTTCGATCTCGTCGAGGAGGTCGCGGACGTTCATCGACAGGAGCGAGGCGAACTGGTCCGGCGTCGTGGACTTCCCCGGGATGCCCTTGAGGAGCTTCTCCGCCTCCTCGAAGGAGATGCTGAGCTCCTTGCGGATGTTCTCGGTGAAGAAGAAACCGCCGAGGGACAGGTCGCGGAACAACTGCGGCGTGCCCCGCTCGACGATGACGACGTTGGTGATGTTCGCCCCGATGTTGATCAGGGCCAGCGTCTTGCCGCCGAAGACCTCGGGGTGGCAGACCTCGAGCACGTTCTGGAGGGCGAAGACATCGACCTCGATGCTCTGGAGGTTCTTGCGGGCCTGGGCGATGACGTTGCTGTAGTTGGCGATCTTGTCCTTCTTGGCCGCGACGAGGAGGATGTCGAGGTTTTTCTCGTCCGTCGACCGCGACGGCTTGAGGATGGCGTAGTCGACGTTGGTCTCTTCGTAGGGGTAGGGGATGTTGTGCTTGGCCTCCCAGATGATGCTCTCGGCCAGCTCCTGCTTCTCCATGACCGGCAGCGAGATCTTTTTGATGATGACCGAGTTGCCGGAGATGGAGATGGCCACGTCCTTAGTCGAGATCTTGTTCTCCTCGAAGACGAGGCGGATGGTCTCGACGACCGCGGACGAATCGATGATCGTGCCCTCGACGATGGCGTCGTGGGGCAGAGGCTCGTAGCCGAGCTTGACCAGATCGTAGGCCTCCTCGCCTCCCTTCTCCCGGGCGCGGAGCTCGACGGCTTTGACGGAGTAGGATCCGATGTCCAGCCCGACCACGCTTTTTTCCCGAGAGAGTCCGAACATGTTTGCCTGCCTTTATGAGATTTGGGTCTTCCGGGGCCTGCGGAATCTCGTCCTGAGCGTCCGGGCGACCCGGCGCGGGACAAGGTCCTCGACCGAGCCGCCGAGGCCTGCGACCTCGCGGACCAGGTTGGAGCTCAGGAACGAATAATGGACGCTCGGCATCATGAAAAATGTCTCAATATCCGGCGCCAGGCTGCGGTTCATCAGGGCCATCTGGAACTCGTACTCGAAGTCGGAGATGGCCCGCAACCCCCGGATGACGACGCGGGTCCCCTGGGCCCGGGCGAATTCGACGAGGAGGCCGTCGAAGGCGCGGACCTCGACCCGGGGGTTCGACACAAAGATCTCTTCGATCATTTTGACCCTCTCTTTAGTCGCGAAGAGAGGGCGCTTTTTGGGGTTTTTCAAGACGGCCACGACCACCCGGTCGAAGACCGTCAGCCCCCTGTTGATGATGTCGACATGCCCGTTGGTGATCGGATCGAATGAACCAGGGTAGATGGCGCTCGTTTCGGGCATCTGGACTCCTAGTTAGCTCTGCACATTCAACTTCGAAGTGCAACGACTCGGGCGAAGACTTCTAGCGGTGTTCTGTACTTCAAGCACTTCCTGGGCCGGTTGTTGATCCGGGATTCG
>Ga0209609_10000239_pt1 | contig 33199 bp, 27 predicted proteins | sample LakKivw325mmetaG_FD_184136 | JGI IMG/M metagenome (GOLD analysis project Ga0209609, IMG submission 184136) | Anoxic lake water microbial communities from Lake Kivu, Rwanda to study Microbial Dark Matter (Phase II) - Lake Kivu water 325m metaG... | ecosystem: Environmental > Aquatic > Freshwater... | reverse complement strand
GGACAGCCAAACTTTTGCAATTGGTGTGCCCACTATGGCCTTGGCAACTTTGCTCTTTGTTATTTCCGGCATATCAAGGCGAATCCATATGTGGGAAGGTGCGTTTTATCTTTCGGTTTATATCTTATTCATCGCAAAACTTTTCAATTGGTTTTAGCCGCCAAAGAAAAACCTGAAATTGTTAATTTTCGCGGCGGAGCCGCTCATTTTTGCCCCGCCACATCCGAGCCGCGCAAAGCGCGGCGAGGAAATTCGGTTCGAGCTATTTTAAGGATACACCGCTGCCTTCGTCAAGGTTATCCGTTGCTATTCTGTCCGGGTTTTTAATGTTGCACAAAAAAATAAATTGTGGTAAACTAATCTTATGAAAATACAAAGGTATGCTCAAGTCTACTGCTAAAGAAAAAATCATTAAAAAATTCTCTACTCATAAATCTGATACTGGTTCGCCCGAAGTTCAGATTGCTCTTTTAACTAAAGAAATAGAGGAATTAGTAAAACATTTAAAAAAACATCCTAAGGATCTTCACTCAAGAAGAGGTCTTTTGGGCATGGTTTCTAAGAGAAGAAGACTATTAGCCTATCTTAAAGAGGAATCAATCAGACGTTATAATAAAATAGAGAAAAAACTTGATTTATAATATTTAAATATGGTCATTAGACACAAAAATCAACGCGCAATAGTTCTCATTGATGTTCAAAACCTTTACCATTCAGCCAAAAATCTTTATGGTGCTCGGGTAAATTTTAAGAATTTACTTTTAGAAGCAGTTAGTGGGAGAAATTTAGTTAGAGCCATTGGCTATGTGGCTAAAGCTGATGAGCCCGGAGAGGCTTCTTTTTTTGATGCTTTGGAAAAAGCAGGCATTGAAACCAGAATCAAAGATTTACAGGTTTATCCTGATGGTACCAAAAAGGGTGACTGGGATGTGGGTTTAGCCATTGATGCTGTGAGATTAAGTTCTAAAGCTGATACTATAATTTTGGTCAGCGGCGATGGGGATTTTATTCCCTTAGTAGAATATTTAAGAGTTTTGGGCAATCAAGTAGAAGTAATGGGTTTTGGGAGAACAACCTCGACAGTCTTAAAAGAACTGGCTGATGAGTTTATTGATTTAGATTCAAAGCCAGGGTACTTTTTGTTGAGGGTAGGCGAAGGAGGAATAGTTAAAAGAATTCCCAAAATTATCAAATTTAAAATTTAAAAGGAAATGGAAAAAAAGAAATATCAATTATCAGTTGGTGATAAAACCATCGAATTAGAATTTTCTAATTTAGCGGAATTAGCTAACGGTTCAGTCATGGCTAAAATAGGGGAAACAGTTATTTTAACTAATGTCGTGATGGGTAATCGAGATAGAAATGATTTAGATTTCTTTCCTCTTTTAGTTGATTATGAAGAAAAATATTATGCTGCTGGTAAGATTTACGGCAGTCGTTTTATTCGTCGAGAATCAAGGCCAAGCGAGATCGCTATCTTATTAGCCCGGTTGATTGATCATACTATCAGGCCCTTATTTTCACCATTAATGAGAAGAGATGTTCAGGTAGTAGCTACTTGTTTATCTATTGATGAAGAACATGATCCGGATGTTTTAGGGATTATTTCTGCCTCCCTGGCTTTAGGTACTTCTGATATTCCTTGGCAAGGCCCGGTTTCAGCAGTAAGAATTGGTTGGTCAGAAAAGACAGGTTTTCTTGTGAACCCTACTTACGAGGAACGAAAAGATTTAATTTTGGATATGGTAGTTTCTGGCCCAGGAGAGGATATTAATATGATAGAAGCTGGAGCTAATGAGGCTAAAGAAGAAATAGTAGCCCAAGCCTTAGAGATCGCTCAAAAAGAAATCGTCTCTTTAAATGAGCAACAGCAAAAAATTATTCGAGAAATAGGAAAACCCAAAACAGAAATTTTAATTAAAACCGTGGAGGAAGTTCTTCTCAAAGATGTTCAAAATTATCTAACTGATAAATTAGAACCCCTAGTTTACTCCCAGGACAAGAAAGAAAAAGAAAATCAATTGATTGAATTAAGAGATGGTTTAATTAATTATTTGTTAGAAAAAAAATATTCTGAAGAACAATTAAAAGATATTAATTATTTATTCCATGAAGAAATTAATAAATTAGTTCATAAAAATATTCTAGAGCAAGAGAAGAGGCCTGATTTTAGAAAATTAGATGAAATTAGACCCTTGGAGATGGCCATTGATATTTTATCGAGGACTCATGGTTCAGCTTTGTTTATGCGAGGCATTACCCATGTTCTTTCAGTAGTGACTTTGGGTTCTCCAGCTGATGTGTTGACTCTTCAAGGCATGGAATTTAGTGGTGAAAAAAGATTTATGCATCATTATAATTTTCCTGGTTATTCTTCAGGTGAAGTTGCTCCTTTAAGAGGTCCAGGAAGAAGGGAAATAGGCCACGGCGCTTTAGGTGAAAGAGCTCTTTTACCCATGATTCCTACCAAGGATGAATTTCCTTATACCATTCGGGTGGTTTCTGAGATTATGTCTTCTAATGGCTCTACTTCCATGGCTGCTACTTGTGCCTCATCAATGGCTCTAATGGCTGCTGGAGTGCCAATCAAAGAGCAGGTGGCTGGCATAGCCATGGGATTAATGAGTGATGGTCAAGGTAAAAACAAAATTTTAATTGATATCCAGGGTCCAGAAGATCATTATGGAGATATGGATTGCAAAGTTGCTGGAACAAAAAATGGTATTACTGCTTTGCAGATGGATTTAAAAATAAAAGGAATAACTCCCCAATTATTGATTGAAACTTTAGAGAAAGCCAAAACAGCTCGCCTCTTCATTTTAGAAAAAATGAATCAAATAATTAATCAGTCAAGAAAAGAACTTTCGCCTTTCGCTCCAAGGATATTTACCTTGCAGATTAAACCAGAGAAAATAGGCGAATTGATTGGTCCAGGAGGAAAAGTAATTCAGGCTATTACTCAAGCTACTGGAGTTAATATTGATATTGAAGAAGATGGAACGGTTTTTGTTACGGCTGAGGATCAAGAAAAAGCCAATTTAGCAATTCAAGAAATTAAAGAAGTAGTTAAAGATATCACTGAGGGAGATATTATTAATGGGAAAGTGACTCAAATAAAAGATTTCGGTGCTTTTGTTGATCTTGGCCATCGTAAAGAAGGTTTACTTCATATCTCAGAATTAGCTCCTTATCGGGTTAATAAAGTTGAAGACATTGTTCATCAAGGGGAAGAAATCAAAGTCAAAGTGAAAAAAGTCGAAGCCAATGGCAAAATTTCTCTTTCTTTAAAAGACGTAAAATATCCCCAGAAATAAAATTTTTCTTGACATGAATTTTTGTGGTATAATGTATTAAATAACTTTAAATTAAAAAAATATGCCAGAAAATTACTTCGAACCCTCTCAAACTCCTAATCAAAATCCTTCTCCTAATACGCCAAATTCAGGAGGCAATAATTTTGAAGAGCCAGGGCAAAAATTTCCTCCCCCAGCTCCGAATGTTTTTATTAGAACCTCAGAATCAGATTTAGAAAAGATGAAAGCTACTGGCGGAGAAACACAAAATTGGCAAACGCCATCTCAACCTATTTTTTCTCCATCATCACCTCTTAATGAATCTCGTCCTCCAGTGAATGAAATTCCTTCAGGTCCCAATTTCTCCGAACCTGCTATTAATCCACAAATTTCAGCTTCGGAATTTACTAACTTTCCTCAGTCTCAAATGCCTAAAAAGAATAATAAACTGGCCCCTTTATTAATTATTATTGGTATTGTTATTGGAGGAGCAGTTTTAGGTTATTTCTATCTTTGGCCCAAATTTTTTGCTCCCAAACTCGCGTTAGTTACTCCTACTACTCAGCCAATAATTACAACAACCACTACTACTTTGCCACCTAGCCCTTATCCTCAAGTAAGCGGTCCTTATCAAAAAGCTTCCCTCACGGTTAATCTGACTGGATCAGTAGTTGTATCTAGTATTAAAAAGGTTGCTACCCAAACTATGCAGCCAGCTGAGACTTTTTCCATCTTAACGCCCAAATATCGAGATTATTTTTTATCAGGTGAAGAGATTATTATATCGCTGATTCCTAATTTACCGGATAATTTAAAACCTTATCTTTTAGCAAGAAAATATTTGCTTTATGTTTATTATGGAGAAGTTAATCCTTCTTTAGGATTAATTATTGATGTCGGTCAAGATAATGCCGATGATGTAAAAGCAGTTTTTGCTACTTGGGAAAAAGGTAAAATTTTGGATAATTTAGCTAATTTCTGGTTGATTAAAATTCCCAAGAAAGTAGCTAAAAGTTTTAAGGAAATAACTACTGCTGGAGCAAATATTCGTTATTTTACTTATTATGGTAAAGAGGCAGCTATTAGCTATGGTTTTCTTAATGAATATTTAATTATTAGTTCTTCTTTGGAATCAATAAATAGCGCTGTTTCGCATCTCCAAGGAGTAACAGAACCGATTTATCCGTAACGGGTTTACCTTTACTTTTTCCGCATACCTTGGGAGGGGCCGTTTTACACCCCTCCCTTTAAATATATCGTCCGCCTAAGGCGGACTTTAATTCGATCCTCCCCTGAGTTCGCTCAGTAAGTAAAGGTTCGCCTCGGTTGTATTTTTCTTCTTTTTATTGTAAAATAAAAACGCTATGAATAAAATTTGGCGACAGCTTCTTTTTGTAGTTTTGCTTTTTATCTTTTTGTCTGTTCTTTTTTCAGGATTAGAAAAGACTCTGACTAGTAAAAAGCAGATTAGTCTTTCTGAATCCATCCAAATGATTAAAGAGAAAAAGGTGGACAAAATTATTGTTCATCCTGATAGCTTAGAAATAGTTGCTTCTGATAAGCAAATTTTTCTTGCTGCAAAAGAATCATATGTCTCCTTAGGAGAACTTCTCAATAATTTTGGTTTCTCTTCAGAAGAAATTAATGCTTTAGATATCGAAGTAAAAGAGCAGAGTAGCTGGTCTGTTTGGCTATGGAATTTGTTGCCCTTCGTCATTCCTATTATTTTTCTTGTTATTCTTTTCTCTTATTCTTTTCGTCGGGCTAATCAAGGAGCAATGCAAATCTTTTCTTTTTCTCGCTCCAATATCAGATTATTTTCTTCTGATAAAGATAGAATTACTTTTAAAGATGTAGCCGGTTTAAAAGAAGCGAAAGAGGAATTGCAAGAAATTGTGGAATTTTTAAAAAATCCCAAAAAATTTCAAGAGTTGGGAGCACGAATTCCGCGAGGAGTTCTTTTAATGGGTGCTCCTGGTTCAGGTAAAACGCTTTTAGCCCGAGCTGTAGCTGGTGAAGCTAATGTGCCCTTTTTTCATATTTCTGGTTCTGAATTTGTAGAAATGTTTGTTGGCGTTGGTGCTGGCCGAGTGAGGGATGCCTTTAATACTGTCAAAAAGGCAGCTCCAGCTATTCTTTTTATCGATGAAATAGACGCCATTGGTCGGGAAAGAGGAGCTGGTATTGGTGGAGGTCAGGACGAAAGAGAACAAACCTTAAATCAAATTCTAGTAGAAATGGATGGTTTTGATCGGGAGACTAGAGTAATTGTCATGGCGGCTACTAATCGTCCAGATATTCTAGATTTTGCTCTCTTAAGACCAGGAAGATTTGATCGACGCGTAGTTTTAGATTTGCCAGATATTAATGGCCGAGCAGAGATTTTAAAAATTCATACTCGAGATAAAAAAGTATCTCCAGAAGTAAAGTTAAGAGAAATTGCTGAAAGAACTCCAGGTTTTTCTGGCGCTGACTTGGCTAATTTAGTTAATGAAGCAGCTATTTTGGCTGCTCGTAATGATAAGAAATTTATTGGTCAGCAAGAATTGATTTCTTCTATAGAGAAAGTAATGCTGGGACCAGAAAGAAGAAGTCGAGTTTTTACTGAAAAAGAAAAGAAAATTACTGCTTATCATGAAGCTGGCCATGCTTTAGTTTCTTTGTTTCTTCCCGGAGCCAGCGAATTAAAAAAAGTTTCTATTATTTCTCGTGGGCAAGCAGCTGGTTATACGATGAAAATGCCAACTGAAGAAAGATATCTAAAGACTCGAACTGAGTTTTTGGCTGATATTGCTTCGCTTTTAGGAGGTTATCTTGCTGAGGAATTAGAGTTTAAAGATGTTTCTACTGGCGCTGCCAACGATCTGCAAGAAGCAACTGATTTAAGCCAGGCGCTGGTTACTAAATATGGGATGAGTGAAAAATTAGGACCCATAGCCTTTGGCAAAACAGAAGGAATGATATTTTTAGGAAAAGAAATTACAACTGAAAAGGGCTATTCTGAAGAAACTGCTACTTTAATTGATAAAGAAATAAATAAAATTATTCAGCAATGCTATAAAAAAGCCAAGCATGTTTTACAAGAAAATAAAAAACAATTAGATAAGATTGCCAAGGCTTTAATAGAAAAAGAAACCTTAGAAAGAGAAGAGATTGAACAATTAATAAAAAATTAAAAATATTGGATAAGGCATGTAGTTTAGTGGTAGAATGCTACTCATATAGTAGTACCTTATTATTAATATATGATTTTTTAATCGGCACGTAGCTCAGTGGCAGAGCATCGCTCTTATAAAGCGAGGGTCGCAGGTTCGATCCCTGCCGTGCCGACCAAAGAAAATCATAAAATCAAATTTGAGAAATGACTTTTTAACGAGGCTTACCGAAAATTCCTGAAAAAATCCAATTGCTCCACCCCGCCGCCTCGCCAGAAAGGTTGAGGGTAGAGCCGAGCAAATGATTTTAGCGTAATTTAAGAGAGATTCTTTGAAAAGAAAAATATTTTTTGATAAAATAGAATTATTATGTGGAAGAATCTTAAAACCATACTGCAACACCATAAAACCAATATCATTGTTAGCGTCTGCGCAAGCGCATTGACCGTTGCGGTTTTGATTGCGGCCGGAGGAGTTATTTTTGCTTTCAAAGGGGGTTCTTTTTCGGATGTCGTTGCAACTTTCCTGAATAAAAAAGTCGCGCCGGTCATTGGCGGCGATGGAGAAACAATCAAAACAGACACGGTCGCGGAAGAATCGCGGATTATAGATGTGGTTGAAAAGGCAAGCCCGGCCGTTGTTTCCATCATCATTACCAAAGACGTGCCGATCATCGAGCGATATTACCAGGAGTTTGATCCGTTTGGCGATGACTTCTTTAATGATTTTTTTGGCGGTAACGGTTTCAGGTTCCGCGTTCCGGTTCCCCAGCAAAAGCAAAATGGGACGGAAAAACGCGAAGTCGGCGGCGGTTCGGGATTTTTCATCTCATCCGACGGCTACATTGTTACTAATAAGCATGTGGTGGATGACGACAAAGCCGAATACACGGCGATTACCAGCGATGGGGAAAAGTATGACGCTGAAGTATTGGCTAAAGATTCAACGCTTGATGTGGCAATTTTGAAGGTGAAGGGCGCCGGTTTTTCGTACCTTTCGTTTGGCGACTCGGACAAATTAAAGCTAGGGCAGACCGTCATTGCCATCGGCAATGCTTTGGCCGAGTTCCGTAATTCCGTATCCGTTGGTGTAGTATCCGGACTCTCCCGTTCGATTACCGCCGGTGATATGTTCGGAAGGTCAGAGCAGTTGGAAGGAGTGATTCAAACCGACGCGGCCATCAACCCGGGCAATTCGGGCGGACCCCTCTTGGATATCAAGGGCAATGTGATTGGCGTTAATGTTGCCGTATCGCGCGGAGCGGAAAATATCGGATTCGCGCTGACCAGCAACGCGGTAAAAAACATCGTCGATTCCGTAAAAAAGCACGGTGAGATTGTGCGGCCGTATCTTGGCGTGCGCTATGTGCAAATAACGGAAAGTTTAAAAAAGAAAAACAATCTTTCCGTTGATTATGGGGTGCTTGTATCGCGCGGCGAAACCGCAGAGGATTTAGCAGTCATCCCCGGCTCGCCGGCCGATAAAGCCGGTATTGTGGAAAATGACATCATTCTTGAAGTTGATGGCGTAAAACTTGAGCAAGGAAAATCATTTGTTTCCATTATCAGACAAAAGCAGATTGGAGATACCATCAAATTAAAGATCCTGCACAAAGGGAGCGAAAAAACGGTTGAAGTGAAACTGGAAAAAGCTCCCAAGAGTTTATAGAAGTTTGGAAAATAAAAATCCCCCGTTAAAAGGGGGGGATTTTTATTTTCCTTTGACCTGGATTTTGACTTTGGATGAGGGCTTGACTTCGGCCTTGGGCATCACGATTTTAAGAATGCCCTTTTCGTAGGTCGCCTCCACCGCATCTTCTTTGACTGCGGCCGGCAGACGCATCATCCGCTCAAATGAACCTCTGCGAATTTCTCGACGCCAATAGCCCTTTTCCTTCTCTTCTTTTTTCTCGTCCATTGCACCCTTTACCTTAAGCACCCCATCCTCGACGGACACGTCCACTTTTTCAGGATCAAAACCCGGGATTTCCACTTCCGCGATGATTTCCGTGTCAGTCTCTTTAATGTCCATTGCCGGTTTTCCAATACTTACGCGGGGAAAAACAGGTATCAGCCAATCTTCATCCTCAAAGAATTTATCCAAGTCGGAAAATGGTCTCCATGGAATGAGTGACATATGCGCAATTTCTTAGTTTTTATATAATTCGACCTTTGTTTTATTTTACTAATTTGCGGTTTTGAAGTCAAGATTTTTAAGCGACGGCAGCTGGCGGCGGGGTGGAGCAATTGGATTTTTTCAGGAATTTTCGGTAAGCCTCGTTAAAAAGTCATTTCTCAAATTCTCCCAACAATACTATGCCAGAAGTGTTTATGCCGCTGGCTTTCTAACGGGGCTCGCCGTCCATCCGGCGAGCGGGCAAGGCGTGGAGGGGTTCAAGGAGAGGAAACGCCTTGCTCGCGAGCCATAGCCGCGCGGAGCACGGCTTGGGGTGGGAAGCGGCTCGTCCCCGCGTCAGCGGGAAAGCAAAGCCCGCAAAATTTCACTCCTTAATTGAAAAAATTTTGCGCGCGCCTCTAAAAGAAAATGAAAAGAAATTTTCGGGGTTTGCGCCGCCGTTAGGCGGCGGTTTTTCAGGCAGGCGGGGGCTTCGCCCCCGCCTGCCTGAATTTCATCTCGTTAAATTCTTTCTCCTTGATTTATGAATCAAATTTGGTAAGATGATAGAGAAAGTTTGAACTGGTTTAGTTTGAGCACGTTGGCTATTGCGCGCGTAGCTCAGTTGGCAGAGCGTCCGCTTGACGTGCGGAAGGTCACAGGTCCAAGTCCTGTCGCGCGCACAATCACTTGATGAAAATAAACAATTATCCTAAATTAATATTTGTTGAAGAATTAAAATCACCTCTAAGGATTGATAAATATTTAAGTCAAATTTTATCTGAATTATCTCGCAACGAAATTAGTAAAAATCTTAAAGAAGGCAATATTAAAGTTAATGGAAAACAAGTAAAACCGAGCTATTTATTAAAAGGCAAAGAAAAGATTACTCTTCATTTGACAATTTCAACTATAGAAAAACGAACAATTGTTCCTTTGAGTTTAATACCCGAACCAGGAATCCTTTACGAAAACCAGGATTTCTTAGTTATTAATAAACCAGCTGGAGTTAATACTCACCCCACTCTAAAAAATATTAATGAGCCCTCAATTGCTTCTTGGTTTTGTTATCGTTATCCTCAAATTAAAAAAGTAGGCGAGGATAAACTGAGACCAGGCATTGTTCATCGTCTAGATAGAGATACCTCTGGAGTTTTAATTCTGGCTAAAACTAATAAAACATTTTTTTATCTTAAAGAACTTTTTTTCAAAAAAAAGATAGAGAAAAAATATTTAGCTTTAGTCAAGGGAGAAATTAGTAAACAAAAAGGTGTTATTGAATTTGAATTAACAAGATCTTCTAAGTCTGGCAAAAGAAAAATAGTTTTACCTCAGAAGGTGAAAAACACAAAGAAGACAACAAAAAAGACAAAAGTTGCTCTTACTTCCTATGAAGTAGTAAAAAGATATAAAGGTTATACTCTTTTAAAAGTGGAACCAAAAACCGGCCGTACTCATCAGATTAGAATCCATTTAGCTAGTATTGGTTTTCCAGTGGCTGGCGATAAAATCTATGGTTTTAAAGGAGTTCCTCAAAAACTTTTTACAAGGCAAATGCTTCATGCTCAAACAATTTCTTTTTTGACTCCTCAAAGGGAATTATTAGAAGTTGAAGCACCTTTACCTCAAGATTTTGCTTTTAGTCTTCAACAATTGACCTCGATTGCTAAAAATTAATTTTTGTGGTAAATTAGATAAAATTAATAAATACAGAATTTAATCTCTTATGATAAAAATTAACGTTCAAGATATAAAACCAGGGATGCATGTTAAAATCTTTCAAAAAATAAAAGAAGGTGATAAAGAAAAAATCCAACAAATAGACGGATTAATCCTGAGCCGAAAACATCATAATGAGCCAGGAGCGACTATTACTTTAAGAAAAATGATTGATGGGGTAGGAGTGGAGTGGATTCTTCCTATTTTTTCACCCTTAATTCAAAAAGTGGAATTAATAAAAGCTTCTCGCGTAAGAAGAGCAAAATTATATTATCTGCGCAACAAATCTTCTAAACAAGCCAGAAAAAAATTAAAAATAACTACTAAAGAAAAGGAGATCAAAGAAGAAAAGGTGAGTTAGAAGCACAATATTAATTTAATAAATGGATTAAAGCCCGGGTGGCGGAATTGGTATACGCGTCGCTTTGAGGTGGCGATGGGAGCAATCCCTTGGAGGTTCGAGTCCTCTCTCGGGCACTACTTTTAATTTATGATTTTTATTTCTAATGAATATCAGCAAACTATAAAAGCAGTAGAAAAAGCCATTCCAGCTGTGGTAGCTATTTTAATGTTTAAATCTCCTGAACAAGTAAAACAAAAAATTGATAAAACTATTTTTGAGCATTTGTCCCGGGATAAAAACGGTCTTGTTTGTTTAGGTAGCTGCTCTGGTTTTTTTGTTTCTTCTGATGGCTATGTTTTAACTAATCGCCATGTTGTTGAAGATGAAGAAGCTGTTTATGAAGTAGTCTGGAAACATCATCATTACTCCTGCCAAATCTTAGCCAGAGATGAAATGACTGATTTAGCTGTTTTAAAGATCGAGGGTAAAGATTTTCCATTTTTGCCATTAGGAGATTCTTCAAAATTGAAATTAGGTCAAACTGTGATTGCTATTGGTAATGCTTTATCCGAATTTGAAAATACTGTTTCTCGAGGTATTATTTCTGGCCTATCTAGACATGTGCAAACTGATTTAGAGAATATGAATCGAGAATTTTCTGGTTTAATTCAGACTGACGCTGCTATTAATCCTGGTAATTCTGGCGGACCTTTAATTAATCTCTTTGGCCAAGCCATAGGAGTAAATACAGCTGTAGTTTTGGGGGTAGAAAATATTGGTTTTGCCATTCCTATTAATCAAGCTAAAGCAATTTTAAAAGATATAAAACAATACGGCAAAATTTGTCGTCCTAATTTAGGGGTGAGGTATTTATTAATTAATGATGACTTACAAAAAGAACATCAATTACCTTTTAACTATGGCGCTTTTCTTGTTTATGAAACTCTTCCCGGCCAAAAAGGCGTTATTTGTGGAGGAGCGGCTGAAAAAATTGGTTTAAAAGAAGGAGATATTATTTTAGAAATTAATGGCAAAAGAATAAACAAGAATTATAACTTAGCTGATGTCTTAAAAGAACACCAGCTGGGTGAAAAAATAAAAATTACCTTTTGGCATCAAGGCCTGTCTGCGCAGGCAGGCGAAATAAAACAAGAAGAAATTAGATTAGAAGACTAGCTTTGGCGGGTTTGTTTGATGAAATCTTTAAAAGCGGTTGAAAACAAAGGCCACTTTTTTAAATTGTAATCTTCCAAGAGAAGATTTTGAGCTACTTGATGAACTTCTTCAATCATTTCCTTATTAAGCAGAGAACCCATTAATAAATCCGGTATTCCAGATTGCTTGGTACCTAAAAATTCTCCAGGTCCTCTTAAAGAGAGGTCAATTTCTGCTAATTTAAAACCATCATTATATTTCACTAAAGATTCTAAGCGAGAATAAATTGTTTTGGATGATGATTCTGTAAAAAGGAAGCAATAAGATTGATATTTAAAACGGCCTACTCTGCCCCTGAATTGGTGGAGTTGAGCTAAACCAAAATGTTCTGCCCCTTCAATAACCATCACTGTAGCATTGGGAATGTCTATTCCTACTTCCACCACTGAAGTAGAAACTAAAATATTAATCTTATTTTCTTGAAATTGTTTCATGATTTTTTCTTTTTCTTGAGATTTCATTTTGCCATGGAGCATATTAACCTTTAAATCAGAGAAAATGTCTTCGCTTAATTTTTTGTATTCCTTTTTTACAGCTTTGACCTCGTAATTAATTTTTTCTGCTAAAGAAATAAGATTTTTAGCTGAAAAAGCAAGAGGAGAAATTTCGTTTTCTTCTATTCTGGGACAGATTACAAAAACCTGTCTTCCTTTTTTAACTTCTTTTCGGATAAATTGATAAACCTTTTCTTTATCTTTTGGGGGCACTACTTTGGTAATGACTTTTTTCCTTTCTTGAGGCAACTCGTCTAAAATTGATAAATCCATATCCCCATAAAAAACCAAAGCTAAAGTACGGGGAATAGGAGTAGCAGTTAAAGATAAAAGATGGGGCACTTCTTTGGTTATAGCGTTAGGAGAAAGCAATTTTTTTCTTTGTTCTACGCCAAAGCGATGTTGTTCATCAACAATCACTAGACCTAATTTATTAAAGTGAATATTTTTTTGGATTAAGGCATGAGTGCCAATAACAATAATAGGAAGATAAGAATTAATAATTTTATTCAGAGCTCTTTTAGAAATATTGCCTTCAATCCTCCGACTTTGCTCAGGATTGATGGTGAGCGAAGTCGAACTATCAAATTCCTGGTCATATATTTTTGTCTCAGAAGAAGTTAAAAGAGCGATTTTCGCTTTGTAATTTTTCGTGAAAGATTTAAATTTTTCAAAATGTTGACGGGCTAAAATTTCAGTTGGTGCCATAAAAGCCACTTGATATTGAGAATTTAGAGAAAGAAGAGAGGCAGCAAGAGCAATGACAGTTTTGCCTGAACCAACTTCGCCTTCAAGCAATCTATTCATCAGTTGATTATTCAGATTTTTGGCTATTTCCCATAAACTTTTTCTTTGGGCTTCAGTCAAAGAAAAAGGCAAAGCTTTAACGAATGATTTTAAGAATTCAATATCTAATTTGATTTTTGGATATGGCAAGAGGCTTACTTTCTTTTTTGTTTTTAAAAGATAGAGCTGTGAAAATAAAAGAGATTCGAAAATAAACCTTTCTTTGGCTTTTTGAGATAAAGCTAAAGAAACAGGAAAATGGATCTGATTCAAAGCTGTTTTCAAAGGCAAAAGATGATATTTCCTTAAGAGAAAATCAGGTAAATATTCAGAAAGATTTAGAGAAATATTTAGTAAAGGCTTGATAAAATAACGGAAAGCTCTGGAACTAAGGCCTTCAGTTTCCGGATAAATAGGCACTAAACGGCCGGTATGTTTTAAATTTTCGAAGAAATCTTCATCTAATCTTTGACTCGAAATTATCTCAAAAGAAGGGCTGGAGAGAATTAATTTTTTCCCCTTAACTTTAACTTTACCTGATAGAGATAATGTAGTACCTGGAGGAATGGCCTTTATCAGATAAAGCTGATTAAACCAAATAATGTCGATAGTACCGGTATCATCCGAAGCCTTGGCTTCAATAATAAACATTTTTTTTCTAAAACTTCGGCGAAGGTTCACTTTCGTAATAGTGACAATAAGAGAGCAGATTTCATCAGGCTGGAGATCTTTAATCTTCTTTATTTGAGAAAAATCCTCATAGCGGAAAGGAAAATGCCATAATAAATCTTTTATTGTTTTTATTCCTAACTTATTTAAATATTTTAAATAACGCGGTCCTACACCGCGCACTTTAGAAACAGGATCAGAGAGTTGTAGAAAAAGACTCATTTTGGTTTTTAAAGAAGAAAATATATTCCGAGCGACAAGTGCCCCCGGGAAGAATCGAACTTCCATCACAGGTTCCGCAAACCCGTATTCTATCCGTTGAACTACGAGGGCTTCTTTTTAAAATTATACCTAAATTTTGTCTTGAACACAAAATCCTTTATCCTGTATACTAAATATAGAATACAGATATGAATTATTATTCAACTGGAGCCTTTATTTTAAAGAAAGAAATTTCAGAAGAAAAGGATAATATTTACCACTTTTTTACCGAAGATTTTGGTCGTCTTAATCTTTTAGCCAAAGGAACAAGAGATATTTTAGCTAAATTAGCTGGACATTTAGAAATTCCAGCTTTAGTAGAACTTACTTTTTCTTTAGGCTATCGGCCGCGGCTCATTACTGCTTTAGAAAAAGAACCTTATTTAGAGATTAAAAAGAACGAAAAAGCTCTAAATACTGCTTTTCAAATGATGGAATTAATTGATGGATTGACTATTATTAATCAAAAAGATTTAGAACTTTTCAAACTCTTATTTGATGTTTTATATTTTTTGGAAAATAATTTTTCTAAATCCTTAAAAATTGTTGATTTTAGTTGGTTATATTTTGAGGCTCAATTTTTAAAACTTTTGGGCTATAGACCATTTTTAGATGGCTGTGTAGAGTGCGGGATAAGAGACACTCATTATTTTAGTTTTAAGAAAAGAGGATTAGTTTGCTTAAAACATTTTTCTAAAGGGGATCTAATCATTTCTTCAACTCAAACCAAGTATTTAAAATCGCTTTTCGATTTATCATTAACAGAATTTTCATCCCTACCCTTAATTAATCAGATTTTTGAAGAAAAGAAGCCTTTAGAAGCACTTTTAAATCAATTTACTTTAATAGTAAAATCTGATATATTGTGAATATATAAACATCTAATATGAATATAAAAATAAAGAATTTTCTCCATAGTTTTTGGGGCGGAGCAATCATAATCATCCTCGTAATAATTTTAGGTTATTTTATTTGGGGGATACTGGCAAGCGGAGGAATTATTTTCTCTCTTTTGGGACCAGATGATATGAAGTCTGGAGAAATCGGAGAATTTCACTTGAAATATGCCAATGATTCAAGATTGACACTTGAGGATTGCTCAATTGAAATAGATTTACCTGAAGGAGCTATTTTAATAGAAGATCCTTCAAAGAAAACAATAGTTTTCGATATAGATGAAGTCCTTTCTAAAGCATCAGGCGACAAAATGATTGATTTAATGATTACTGGAGAACCCAAGACAGCAAAAAATATTGAAGCAACTTTCAATTATCGTCCCAAAGGGCTCTCCTCTAGTTTTTCCAAGAAAGATATCAAGACAGTTCTTCTCAGCAGTTCAAGTTTTAACTTAGAAATTAATGTTCCAAAACAAATTTTCATAGATCAAACCTTTCCTTTTGAAATTAATTGGGCAAATTTGACTCAGCAAACATTTGAAGGCATAGAATTAAGAGCAGAATGGCCAACTGGTTTTTCTTTTGAGAATGCTAATCCAGACGTTACCAGAGAAGAAGGAAGCAATAATAAATGGGTCATGGGGGTTGTTGGTGCTTCTGGTCAAGGAAAAATTAATGTTGGCGGTGCAATTTCTGGACAGGATAGAGAAACCAAAAGAATAATATTAACTTTGGGATTAGTTAAAAATAACAGTTTTTTCCCCTTAGCAAAAACCGAAGGATTTCTGGACTTGATCTCTAATCCTTTAAAGATTTCTGCTTTTGTCAATGGAGATGTTAATTACAATGCTGATTTAGGAGAGAAGTTGGATTTTACTATTAATTATGAAAATAATTATTCTTCTAGTCTTCGTGATTTAAAAATTACTACCCAATTAAATGGTGATGTTTTTGATTTCTCTACCCTAAAAGCACCAAAAGGATTGTTTTCTACAAAACTTCAAACTATTACTTGGACAGGAGCAGGGGTAAAAGAATTATATGTCCTCAATCCTGATGAAAAAGGCACTTTAAGTTTTTCAGTTAAACTAAAGAAAGATTGGCTAATGCAAAGTTTAGCTCAAAAAAATATTATCTTGGAGGCAAAAATAACAATCGAGAGTGCAAGTGTACCGGAAGAATTAGGCTACCAAGGGTTGCCTCGAGCTCAAGCGTTGAACACGATCAAACTTAATAGCAATTGTGCTTTAAATATTGAAAGTTATTTTTGGGATGCGCCTAGTCAAATAGTGAATACTGGAAAATTACCCCTTAAAGTTGGAGAACCTACAGATTTTACTATCCATTGGAAAATTATTAATACCTATAACGCGCTTAATAACGTCACAATTCAAACTACTCTTCCGCTCTGGGCTGAATGGACAAACCAGGTTGCTGGTAATTATGGTGATTATCCCCCTGTTTACGATGCTAATAGTCGTCAAATAACTTGGACTGTAGCTACTATTCCTGTCGGCTCTGGCATAGTGCTGAAATCTTATGAAGCAATTTTTCAGGTGAAAGTGACTCCGTTATCATCGCAAATTAATCAAGGCATTGATTTGATTAATGAAACTACCTTAACAGCTACTGATGCCTTCACCTCAAAAAATATTAGTTTCACCTATCCCGTCGTTAATTCTAATGAATTAACCGATCCGGCAATGCCTCATAATGGCGGCATAATAAGACCAGAGTAAAAATTTTTAATTTTTAATTTATTATCGTGGAAAATTTAATGGATAAAATAGTTTCTCTTTGTAAGCGTCGTGGTTTTATTTTCCCCAGTTCTGAGATTTACGGAGGGTTAGCTAATACTTGGGATTTTGGCCCTTTAGGCGTAGAAATGAAGAATAATATCAAAAAAGCTTGGTGGAAAAACATAGTTTTAGAGAGAGATAATATTGTTGGTTTAGATTCAGCGATTATTATGAATCCCAAAGTTTGGGAAGCTTCTGGTCATGTTTCGGGTTTTGCTGACCCCCTTGTTGAATGTAAATCTTGTCATACTCGTTTTCGAGCTGATGATTTAATGAAAGGAAAATATGGTGAGGTGGCAATGAAGGATGGTTATCCTCATTGCCCTTTATGTGGTGGAGAATTAACCGAAGAAAAGAAATTTAATTTGATGTTTAAAACCTTCTTCGGTCCAGTGGAGGATAAAACCCATCTTGTTTATTTGAGACCGGAAACCGCCCAAGGAATTTTTATTAATTTTAAGCAAATTCTTACTACCAGCCGTCAAAAAATTCCCTTTGGTATTGCCCAGATAGGTAAAGCCTTTCGTAATGAAATTACTCCTGGTAATTTCATCTTTCGGACTAGAGAATTCGAACAAATGGAATTAGAATATTTTGTTAAACTCAAAGAAGACAAAAAATGGTATGAATATTGGCAAAAGGAGAGAATAAAATGGTACGAAGATTTAGGTCTCAAGAAAACAAATCTTCGACTGCGAGAACATACTAAAAAAGAATTAGCTCATTATGCTAAGAATTGTGTAGACATTGAATATCAATTTCCTTTTAGCAATGAAGAGGGTTGGGAAGAGTTAGAAGGAATAGCTAATCGCACTGATTATGATTTAAAAAATCATCTTGAACATTCAGGAAAAGATTTAAAATACTTTGACGAAGAAACAAAAGAAAATTACCTGCCTTATGTTATAGAACCTTCAGCTGGAGTAGAGAGATCATTATTAGCCTTTCTTTTAGAAGCTTATCAAGAAGAACAAGACGAAAAAGGGGAAAAGAGAATAGTTTTACGACTCCATTCTCAATTAGCTCCGATAAAATTGGCTATCTTCCCGCTTTTAAAAAATAATAAAGATTTGAAGAAGTTGGCTCAAGAAATCTACCAAAAATTAAAATTAAAATTGAATTTTCCTCTTGATTATGATGAAGTAGGTTCTATTGGCAGACGTTATCGTCGCCAAGATGAAATCGGTACGCCTTGGGGAGTGACTGTTGACCACCAAAGCTTAGAAGATAAAACCGTAACCATGAGAGAGAGGGATACGATGAAACAAAAAAGAATTAAAATTGAAGAAATAGAAAATTTTCTCAGAGAAAAATTAGCTAACTTTTAATTATTCATCCGGTGTATAAATTCCAGCTCAAAACTTTTCCTAACGGCTTGAGAATATTAATGGTTCCTTCAAAAGAATCACTTTCTTTTCAAGCGATGGTTTTGGTTAACACTGGTACGGACTTTGAATCGAAAAATATCAATGGGATTTCTCATTTTTTGGAACACATGTGTTTTAAAGGCACAAAGAAACGACCCTCTAACTTAGAAATTACTCAAGTCTTAGATAATGTTGGAGGCTCTTACAATGCTTTTACGAGTGATGAGATAACTGGTTATTGGGCAAAAGTTGCTGCTAAAGATAAAGATTTGGCTTTAGATATTGTTTCTGATATTTATTTAAATTCTCAATTTCCTGAAAAAGAAATAGAAAAAGAAAAAGGAGTCATTATAGAAGAAATTAATATGTACCGAGATATCCCTCAACATTATATTTGGGATTTATGGCATAAATTGCTTTATGGTAATCAACCAGCTGGCTGGTCTACCTTAGGAGTAAAACAGAATATCAAAAAATTTCGAAGAGAGAACTTTTTGAAATATCATCTAAACCAATATCGCTCGAAATCTACCTTAGTGGTCATCAGTGGTAATTTTCAAAAAAAAGAAATTATTGAGAAGATAAAAAACGGATTTGAGAATATGTCTCAAGGAGAAAGACAAAATAAAATAAGAACCAAAGAAAAACAAAATAGACCGCAAGTTCTTTTAGAAGAAAAAAAGACAGATCAAGCTCATTTGCTTTTAGGAGTAAGAGGAATTAACCTTTTTGATAAAAGAAGATACGCCTTAGATATTTTGGACGCAGTTTTTGATGGTGGGATGTCAGGAATTTTATTTCAAACCGTAAGAGAAAAATTAGGAGCAGCTTATTATATCAGTAGCATTGTTTCTTATAATAGTGATTATGGTTTTTGGGCTGTTAAAGCAGGAATTGATAATAATCGTTTAGAGACAATTTTAGAAGCTATTTTAAAAGAGTGGAAAAGATTAAAAATCAGTCTTCTTGCCCCAAAGGAAATAACAAAAGCGAAAAATTATCTTTACGGAAAAATTGCCTTAAGCATGGAAAATGTTCACGAAGTAGCTAATGATCTCTCCTATCAAGAACTTTTAAAGAAAAAAATAGAGACTCCCCAAGAATATTTGCAGAACATAAAGAAAGTTACTGCTTATGATTTGCGAAAAGTAGCTCGGGATTTGTTAATTCCTCGGCATCTTAATCTTACCCTTATTAGCCCCTATAAAAACAAAGAAAAATTAGTTAAACTTTTAAAAAATAATTTTTAATATGTTTGAAAACCAAAAACAAACAATAGATATCTCTTGGCAAAGCACTTGGCGATTTTTTATAGTTTTTCTTCTTTTATTAGCTGTCTGGTTTTTTCGTCAAATTATTCTTTTTATTTTAGTAGCTTTTATTATTGCTTCTTTATTGGAGGAACCTGTTAATTATCTATCATCCAAAATTAAAAGTCGTTGGTTGGCTACTTTAATCATCTATCTGATTTCTTTATTTTTAATAGGTTTATTAGTTTATTTAGCCATTCCTCTTATATCAGAAACGATTATTAATCTCATCCCAAAATTCAATTTAAATATTAATCCTGAAATTATTCGGAGTTTTATTCAAGAATGGGAAATAACAGAGATTCCTTTTAAAAATATTTTCTCTTCTCTTAATCCTTTGAGCAATCAATTGCTTGATTTTTTTACTAAGTCCATTAGTTTTCTTGTTAAAATAACTGGCGGGGCTTTTTCTATTTTTTTCATTTTTCTTTTAGCTTTCTTTTTAAATACTGAAAAAAATGGCGTTGAGAGGGGAATTAGATTAATAACTCCTAAAAACTATGAGCAATATACAGTTTATCTTTGGGGAAAAGCCAGAAAAAAAGTTAGTGGTTGGTTTTATAGTCAATTAATTTTAAGCTTGTTTGTTGGTGCTTTAGTCTTTATTGCTTTTAAAATTTTAGCTCTTCCTAATCCAGAATTCTTGGCTATTTTAGCAGCCCTTTTTGATTTCATTCCTTATATCGGGCCTTTTATCGTTGGCTTTATTGCTACGGTTTTTGGTCTTGGTCAGGGTATTCTTTTAGGAGCATTGAGTCTAGTAATTTTTATTGCTATTCAATTCTTAGAAAGTATTATTGCTCCATCAATACGTTCTCGAGTAATGCAGATTAATCCTTTAATTATTATGTTCGCTATTCTTTTTGGCGGAAAATTAGCCGGGGCTCCTGGTATTATTATTGCTTTACCTTTAACCGCTACTCTTATAGAGGTTATTCGAGATATCAGAAGCGGGAAAATTAACAGCTATTTACCTCAGAAAAAATTGTTGTAATGATATGAAAAAACTTTTTGTTACTACAGCTATAGATTATGTTAATGCCTTTCCTCATGCTGGTCATGCCTTAGAAAAGATTGAGGCTGATGTGATAAGTCGTTATTACAGAAATTCAGGTAATGATGTTTTCTTTTTAACTGGAACAGATGAAAATAGCTTAAAAAATGTTCAGTCAGCAATAAAAGAAGGTATTGCCACGCAAGTATTAGTGGATAGAAACGCGAAGAAATTCTTTGAGTTAAAAGAAGCCCTTAATTTAAGCATCAATGATTTTATTAGAACTACAGAAAAAAGACATATTTTTGGTGTCCAAAAATTATGGCAAGTTTGTCAGAAAGACATCTATAAAAAAAATTATCAAGGGCTCTATTGTGTTGGCTGTGAAGAATTTTATAAAGAAAGCGAATTAATCAATGGATTATGTCCAGAGCATAAAGCCAAGCCAGAATTAGTGAAAGAAGAAAATTATTTTTTCCGTCTTTCAAAATATCAAAACCAATTAAAAACCCTTATTGAATCGGATAAAATAGAAATTATTCCCTTAAGTCGCAAAAACGAGGTTTTAAGTTTTATTGAAAGAGGGTTAGAGAACATTTGTATTTCTCGATCAGCTGATCGGGCTCATCACTGGGGGATTGATGTCCCTGGTGATCCTTCGCAAAAGATTTGGGTTTGGTTTGATGCTTTAAGCAATTATATTACTAGTCTGGGTTATGCTGAGAATGAAAAAAAATTTCAAGAATGGTGGCAAGAGAATAATAATATCTTGCATATTATTGGCAAAGGTATTTTAAGATTTCATGCTATTTATTGGCCAGCTATGCTTTTATCAGCTGGTTTAAATCTACCGAGAAGAATTTTTATTCATGGTTATTTGACTTTTGAAGGTGAAAAAATGGCTAAAAGTTTAGGTAATGTGGTTGATCCTTTTGATTTAGTAGAGAAATATGGCAGAGAAACAATTCGCTATTTCTTTATTCGCGAGTTTTCATCTTTTGAAGATGGTAATTTTTCTGAAAAAAGAATTAAAGAGAGGTATAACAGTGATTTAGCTCAGGGACTAGGTAATCTTTTGAGTAGGGTTTTGGCTTTAGGAGAAAAATATGGCGAGGCTATTCCTTTAAAAGTAAATAAATTAAGAACTAATATTGAGAAAATAGAAAAAACTTATCATCAATGTTTCATTGATTTCCGCTTCAACGAAGCTTTAGTCCAAGTTTGGAATTTAATTAATATCTTAAATAAATTTATCACTGATAATAAACCCTGGGAAAGTTTAGAAAATAATAAATCGTTATTTCTTGAAGATTTATCCACCTTAATTCTTTCTTTAGGCAAAGCAGCCTTGCTTCTTAACCCGGTGATGCCAGAAACTTCAGATAAGATTTCAGCTTCTCTAGGATTTAAGAGTATACCAGAGAAAGATTGGCAAAATTTGAAAGTTTTACTTAAAACAGGAATTCCTCTCTTTCCAAGGCTGTAATAGGAATTTTAATTTTATGCTGTTTGATTCTCATACGCATTTAAATTTAGCTGCTTTTGATTCTGATCGAGGCGAACTTATAAAAAACTATCTTAAAAAAGGGCTTTTTTTAATTAATGTTGGTACTTGCTATCAAACTTCCAAAAAAGCTGTAGAAATCGCTGAAGAATATCAAAATTGTTGGGCTAGTGTTGGTCTTCATCCAGCTCATACCTTTCCTACTCCTCTAGATCAATTAGATAAAAATGAGTTTAACGATGAGGACAATCTTCAGGGTTTTTTGAAAGGAGAAGAATTTGATAGTAAATTTGAGGATTTAATTCACCGCAATAAAAAAGTAATAGCTATTGGAGAATGTGGTTTAGATTATAGCTATCTCGAGGATTTACCCTTAGAAAAGCAAGAAAAATGTAAAAAATCAGAAGAAAAAGAATTTAGGAAACAAATCAGGATAGCTAAAGAATATAACTTGCCATTGATTTTGCATCTTCGCAACTTATATAAAAAGGCATTAGAGATTTTACAGGAAGAAATCTTTAATGGTCAGCTGGTTTTTCATTTTTTTACTGGGACTCTTGAAGATTTAAAATTAATTCTTCAGAATCCCAATTATCTTATTGGTTTTTCTGGAGTGATTACTTATGGAAATAAGTTGGATGAAGTTATCAGAAGAGTTCCTTTAGAGAGAATTTTAATTGAAACAGACGCTCCTTATGTGGCTCCAGCGCCTTATCGAGGGAAAAGAAACGAGCCGCTTTATGTTAAAGAAGTAGCTAAAAAAATTGCCGAAATAAAAAATCTACCCTCTGAAGGGGTAAAAAAAACGACTTTTGAAAATGCCCTAAAATTTTTTAGAATCCAAACCTACTTATAAAGTGTGTTTTTGAAATAACTAACCGAGCCCTCGTTACACCTCTATGACTACCGGTAAAACCATTGGCCGGCGTTTTGTTCTTTTAAAGAGGTAAAGACCAATTTTATCACGCAGACTATTTCTAATGTAAGCTTCGTTAAAAGTTTGTTCTTTAGTACAGCGACTGACTATCTCAGAAATTAACTTTTTGACTTCTTGAAGCAATTCTTTGGATTCTTTCATATAGACAAATCCTCGGGAAACTATTTCCGGATTATTATAAATCAAACCAGTTTTTCTATCAACCAAAACAATAATGAGAAAAATTCCATCTTGGGATAGAGTTTGTCTATCCCGAAGGACAATTTCACCAATATCCCCGATGCCTAAACCATCAACCATAACATAGTTGGTAGGAACAAATTTTTCCGTAGCGTTTATTTTATCAGGAGTTAATTCAATAACCTGGCCATTTTGAGCAATAACAATATTTGACTTTGGGATACCAACAGATTCAGCTAATTCTGCATGAGCGCTCAACATGGAATAGTGACCAAGAATAGGCATAAAGAATTTAGGATTAACCTTGTTAATCATCATTTTTAAATCATCTTGAAAGCCATGTCCTGAGGCATGAATGTCCAACATTTTATAATGATAAACTTTAGCTCCTTGCTTGATAAGATTATCTTTTAAATTTTGAACTGCTCTTTCGTTGCCCGGAACGATGGACGAAGAAAAAATAACAGTATCACCTTTTTGAATGCGAAGATATCTATGTTCTCGGTTCACTACTCTAATTAAAACGGCTTCACTTTCTCCTTGCGCGCCAGTGCATAAAATAGTGATATGTTTTGGATCAGATTGGCTTGCTTCTTTCCAACTGATGAGGGTGCCTTTTTTTATTTGAAGATAGCCTAATTTTTCAGCGATTTTAACGTTAGTTTTCATAGCGAAGCCCTCAATAGTGACTTTACGATTATATTTTTCTGAAAGCCAGATAGCTTGTTGCAGTCTCGAAATTAAAGATGAGAAACTTGCTAAAATAATTCTTCCTGGAGCTTGAACAAAGATTTTATCAAGATTTTCCATAATAGTTTTTTCAGAAATCGAATGACCGGGATTCTCAGCACCAGTAGAATCAGACATCAATAAACTTATTCCCTTTGATGCTAAATGAGTAATTCGCGAGAGATCAGCCGGTTTATCTCCTATGGGATGAAAATCAAACTTAAAATCAGTAGCATAGAAAATATTTCCTACGGGAGTTCTAATAACTAATCCCAAAGTATCTGGGATATTATGATTTAAATGAAAAGTCTCTAATGTAAAAGGACCTAATTTAATACTTTTTAATTTATTTTTATCAAGAATTTCAATATGAAGTTTTTTGAGATGAATGAAATCCTCCTGCCTCTTTAAAATTATTCCTTGAGATAGAGGGGCAGTATAAATTGTTGGATAATTTAGTTTGTCAATCAAATAAGGGATAGCTCCAATATGATCATAGTGAGCATGGGTAATGATAAGACCAAGAATTTTTTTCTCAGGATGATGAGTTAAATATTCAACATTAGGAATAATAAAATCTATGCCAGGCATAGATTCATCTGGAAATTGAAGTCCCATATCAACGATCAGAACTTGATTTTGGTATTCAAAAAGAGTCATATTTCTTCCAACTTCTTCCAAGCCTCCTAAAGCAATAATTTTAACAGAATCAGGTACTTCTTTTACTTTAATTTGTTTACTTGGAAAGCGGGGGCTTTTGCGTTGTTTGATCATATTTGTTGTTTTTACGTTTAACGTAGTGGGCAGGGAGGGACTCGAACCCTCAAGGCTTTAGGCCATAGGCTCCTGAAGCCTACGTGTTTACCAATTTCACCACCTACCCTTGATAGAGATTCTGATAAAGAAAGAAATTCGCTCTCATTTTTTCGCCTTACCAGGGGAGGAGCATATTACAACCTCTCCCTCTTTTATTTTGGGTCTGCTAAAGCAGACCCTTTTAGATCCCTCCCCTGAGGTCGGCTCAAAAACAAGAGCTCACTTTTTTAATTTTTAAGCGAAGAGATTATACCTTAAGAAACGCTCAAGCCGACGAGCGGGCAAGGTTCGAGCAAAGCGAGAGAGCGAGGAGGCTTGACGAGTCCTAAAATCCTCGCTGGGGATTTTTGGACGTTTTCAAAAGATATATATTTCTGAGCAATTATTATTTTAATTTTCTTTTGGTGGAGGTAAACCAATTTTCTACATCAGACCACCTTTCTGATGGCAGATTGGCAAACTTGATATTCATACCCTGAACTCGTCTTGGTAGAAGATAAAGATAATAAGGGTTATAGAGAAAAATTGCTGGTCCATCCGCAACAAGAATTGTCTGAATCAATTTTATATTTTCTAGACGCCTATTTTCATCTAAAATTTGCCTTGTTTCCTCAAGTAATTTATCTAAATCGGAATTCTTATAAGCAGAAAGATTGAGTCCTGGATCAGTAATTTGGCTGGAATGCCAAAAAGAAAATAAATCTGGATCTTGGCTTATAATTTCTCCAAAAAGCAAAGCATTATAAGAACGAGTTTGAATAACATTTTTTTCTAAATCGACGAGGGGAAGAATTTGAAGTTCAACTTCAACATCAATTGCTTTCCAGGAGTTAATTAAAAATTTTGCTACTTCTACTAATTCAGGATTATCGGGTAGGGATAAGGTAAATTTTAATTCTTTTGGTCCAGATTTACTCTCGGACGTAGGACTTTTTAATTTATTGATAATTTCTAATGCTTTGGCTGGATTATACTCATCGTCAAATTTTTGATACGGCCAGAAACTAGGGGAGATGGGGCCAGTTAAAGCAAAAGCTTGTTTATTTAAAATATTATTTACTAAAGAAGGTTTATCCACAGCAAGGTTTAAGGCCTGACGAAAATCTTTAGAGCTAAAAAGATTATTATTAAGGTTGAAAAAAATAGCGTAATAACGAGGAAGATAAAGAGAAAAAACCTGATAATCTTTTTTATTTTCAAAAAATTTATAGTCTTTTATAAGGATTGGAGATATTGCTTCCACCTCGTTTTTTAAAAGAGCCTCTTTTGCTTCCTCAGAATCATCAAAAAAACGAAAGATTAAACGATTAATTTTTGGTATTCCCTCAAAAGAATTATCATTAGCCACCAAAGAATAACCACTAATTTTACCATTAGAACTTTTGTCTAAATTGTCAAAAAGATAAGAACCAGTGCCAATAGGTTTGATATTATATTCAGTATGAACAATATCTTCTGGTTTTATGTTCTCCCAAATATGTTTAGGGATAATTTTTAAAGTAAGGTTTTGAAGAAATGGCTTATAAGGATTCTTTAAATTAAATCGAACAACAACATTAGAAAGTCTTTCTACTACCACCCCTCCCCAATTCAGTAAAAGAGGACTTTGAATTTTCGGATCTTGAATGGTTTCTATAGTGAAAACAACATCGTCAGCAGAGAATGGGAGACCATCATGCCATAAGACATTATCCTTTAAAAATACTGTATAAGTTTTTCCATCAGGGCTAATTTCTGTTTTTTCTGCCAAATTTGGTTTTAAGTTTCCCTGTCCATCGATTTTGTAAAGACCGTTGTAGATGAGTTCTATTAGGTCTCGGTCGCAGTCATTCGATTGACTGAGAATGGGATTAAGGTAAGAGATGTGGCCGACTAAGCCGAATGTCAAAGTACCTCCTTCTCGTGGGACAAAAACAGTAATCTTGTTTAAAATTATTGTTCCTAACCAAATAAGACCACTAATAATAGCTAAAGAGCAGAAAATAAAAATTCCCTTTTCTCTAAAGGAAGACTTATGCCAAACTTGAATGACAAAATTGAAAAATTGCATTTCTAGATTATGAAAGAAATAAAGGCCAAAGCAATAAAAAGAACACCCAAAATAATAGTAAACCAGAAAATAATTTTTTCTAAACCTCGTCTGGTACCATAGAACTGAGTTTGGAGACCCCCTACAATACCAATACCACCTCCTCTTTGTTGAAGAAGAACGCAAGCGACAAGAACAATACTGACAACGATTTGGGCAATTCCTAAAGTTAATGATGACATAAAATTCTATTTAATTTTATAAAGAAAGGAATTTAAAATACTAATAATAATTGAAGCTGCTAACCAAGTTAAAGAAGAGTTAATTATTAACACTCCTGGAACAAAAAAACTAGCAGTTTTTAGAATAATTAAATTAATGACTAAAGTAAAAATTCCCAAGGTAAGCCAGATGAGAGGCAAAAAGATAAAATGAATAATGGGTTTAATTAAAAGATTAAGAATGGTTAAAATAAAAGCCAGAAAAATTAATTGAGAAGGAACGCCTTTAAAGAAAAAATCATTCAATAAATAATTGAGGAGTCCTTGACAGGCTAAAATACCAAGACTATTGAGAATTACTCCCCAAAAGAGTTTTCTTAAAAAAGTTCCCATGGATTTCTTCAATTATACAAGGAAGAGAAGAAAAAAGCAAATACTTGAAGCAGATTTTGTCTTTCATCTGATACCTAAGAGAGGCAATAAACTTTGACCAGTCATTTCTTGAGGAATTGATAAACCAAATAATTCTAGAATGGTTGGGCTAACATCAGACAGCATGCCACCAGGAGAACGCTCAATCTCTTTTATTTCTGATGAAGACCGTGGCGAAGATAATTTCCATCTGTTGTCTATTAAATAGAAAGGAATCAAATTGGCATCGTGTTCAGTTTCTATTTCGCCGGTTAAGGGATTTAACATAACTTCTAAATTACCATGGTCAGCAGTAATCAAAAGAGTGTAATTAAATTTTAGAGCTTCATTTATTACTCTTTGAATTTCAGTATCAATAATTTTAGCACATTCAATGCCCGCCTCTAAATTGCCAGTATGACCAATTAAGTCAGGATTGGCATAATTTACTAAAATAAAATCATAGATATTCTCTTCAAAGGCCTGCAAAAGACGAGTAGTAATTTCTGGTGCTCGTAATTGAGGATAATCTTCAAGATGCAAAGTTTTAATTGAGGGAATAATTACCCAATATTCACCTGGATTGGGTTTTTCTTGAAGACCATCGAAGAAATAAGTCACATGAGCATATTTTTCCGTTTCTGCTAAATGCAATTGTCTTTTATTATTACTTGAAAGAATTTGCGCTAGATTAATAGAAATTTGCTGAGGAGGAAAAGCTATTGGAAAAGGAAAATCATCGCGATAACGAGTAAAAGTTGCAATTTTTAAATTTTGAAATGATTTAATGGGAAAAACATTAAATTGGGGATTAGCAAAGATTTCAGCTAATTGTCTCATTCTTTCTTCTCTAAAGTTGAAAAAGATAATACTATCATTGTCATTGATGGTTGTCGAGAAAAGAGAGTTTTGATTAATAGCGGGAATAATAAATTCATCAGTAATTTTTTCTTTATATGATTCTTCTAAATATTGACTAGGATTATTAAAGGTTTTTCCCTTGCCAAAAACTAAAGCGTCATAACATTTTTGAATACGATTATAATTTTTATCTCTATCCATAGCATAAAAACGGCCGGAAATAGTAGCTATTTTTCCTTGACCGCGAATTTTTAAATCTTCTTCAAGTTTTTTGATCATTTCTTTGCCATCAGTTGGCGAAGAGTCACGACCATCAGTAAAAAGATGAAGACTGACTTTGTCTATCTTTAACTGATTAGCCATATCTAAGAGAGCAATTAGGTGATTATAAGAGCTATGGACAATATTACTAGATAATAAACCAATTAAATGAAGAGTGCTCTTATTTTCTTTGGCATGATGACAGGCTTCAAGAAGACTAGGGTTTTGAAAAAAGGTTTTATTTTTAATACTTTGAGAAATTCTCACCACATATTGATATAAAATCTGACCAGTGCCTAAAGTTAAATGTCCAACTTCACTATTTCCTGTTTCATTATACGGTAGACCCACTGCTATACCCGAAGCTTGCAAAGTGGTCATTGGATAATATTTTTTTATTTTCTCCATGTTCGGCGTATCAGCTTGATAAATAGCATTGGAGAAATCTTCTTTGCCAATTCCCCAGCCATCTAGAATCACCAAACAAATTTTTTTTACTAAAGTCATAAACAAAAATTTATCTTTTCCTTAAGTATATAAAAAAAACTTTGACAAAACAAGTTTAGATTTGTTATACTAAAAAGATAGAATTTATCATCGGTTTTCTAATTTTAACTTCTTGCTAACTATTATTTTTTCTTGTTTAGTTTTGGCGTTAATTTAATGAATTTTTCACTTTTTTTCCTTAACCATCAACGTTTTGTAACCATTACTCTGAAAAGAAAGGAGGAGTTTTTCGTTAATTAAACATTTTAAACAGGAAAGACAATAGTTAGCCAAATTAAAACTATGGCTACATTTAATATATTAATCATTTTAGGAGCCTTAGGAGGTGGCGTTATTTTTGGTTATATTATTCGCCAAAAGCTTGCCCAAAAACAAGCTAATTCTATTGAAGCTACTTTAAAAGAAAGGATAGAAAAAGTTAAAGATGAAGCAAAGAACATTGTTTTAGAAGCCAAAGAAAAAGCAGAGAAAGTTTTTGAAGAAGCAAAGGATGAAGAAAAGAATAGGAAAAATCAAATTACCAAATTAGAAGAAAGATTATTAGAAAGAGAAGAATTATTAGATAAGAGACAATTAGAAATAGATGAAAAGGAAAAAGAAACTAAGAGAATTTATGACAAAATTCAACAAGTGAAGGCAGAACTAGAGAAATTGCAACAGAGCGAGTTAGAAATCTTAGAAAAAATGGCAAAATTGACAATGACTGAAGCAAAAGAAGAACTGTTTAAAAGAGTAGAAAAAACATATCAAGAGGAACTGATTGAAGCCATGAGAAAGTTAGAATCAGTTCGAAAAGAGGAAATTGAAAAGAAAGCTAAAGAAATAATAGTGGATGCCATTGAAAGATATTCTCACACTAATATAAGTGAAATTACCACTACTTCACTTGATTTACCTTCGGATGATATTAAAGGAAAAATTATTGGTCGTGAAGGAAGAAATATTCGTCATTTTGAAAAACTTACTGGCGTAGAATTGGTTTTGGATGATACTCCCAATACTGTTATTTTATCTTCTTTTAATCCCGTGCGTAGGGAAGTAGGCCGCTTGGCTTTGGAAAAATTAATTAAAGATGGTCGGATTCAGCCAGCAAGAATCGAAGAAAAGGTGGCTGAAGCTCAGGCAGAAGTTAGAGACATCATTAAAAAACAAGGCGAAGAAGCAGCTTATGAAACTGGAATTTTAGATTTACCACCAGAGTTAGTGCATCTTTTGGGTCGTCTCTATTTTAGAACAAGTTATGGTCAGAATGCCTTAACTCACTCCATGGAGGTCTCTCTATTGGCAGGAGCTTTAGCAGAAGAATTAGGAGCTAATATTGAAGTGGCTAAAAAAGCAGGGCTGCTTCACGATATTGGCAAGGCAGTAGATCAGGAAATAGAAGGTACTCACCTAGAATTAGGGAGAAAAATCCTGATGAAATACAAGATGCCAGAGGAAATTATCAAAGCCATGCAGTCCCATCACGGAGATTATCCAGTAGAAATTATTGAAGCAGCTATTATCAATGCAGCTGATGCTATTTCAGCCTCTCGGCCAGGAGCGAGAAAAGAAAGTTTAGAAGCCTATTTGAAGCGTTTAGCGAATCTTGAAGAAATAGCAACTTCTTTTGAAGGAGTAGAAAAAGCTTATGCTATTTCCGCAGGCCGGGAAGTGAGAGTTTTTGTTTTTCCTAATAAAATAGATGACATGGAAGCTATTAAATTAGCCCGCGATATTGCTGAGCAAATAGAAGAAAAGTTAAAATATCCTGGAGAAATCAAAGTGACTGTGATTCGGGAAACTAGAGCCACAGAAATGGCTCGATAGAAAAAATTCATTCGATTTTAATCTTAAGGGTGAGCGAGAGTTGACAGTTGCTTTTTTTTGGCTTTATTGCTATAATGAAGGCATTGAAAGGTCGAAGCCTTATAAAATTAATTTTAATAATAAAATAATCATGACTAAAGAAGGATTAACTGATGTTATTGTCAGCCGCATTAATTGCTCCAAAAAAGATGCTGGTGAGGCCTTGGAGGCAATTATTGATGCTATTACTAAGTCTTTAACTAAAGGAGAGGATGTTACTATTACTGGTTTTGGCACTTTTTCTGCTAGGAAGAGAGCTGCTCGTCAGGGAGTAAATCCTAAGACTGGGGAAAAGATTAGCATTCCGGCAATGACTGTTGCTAAGTTTAAAGCTGGAAAGGGCTTGAAAGAAGCCGTAAGATAGAAGCAAAAAGATTGAAAATTAAAAAGATCGATTTGAATCGATCTTTTTAATTTGTTTGGTACCTGATTAATTTTCTTTTTTGATTTCTGGATCTGTATGATTTTCCTTTTCTTTTCCACTAAGTTTTTCTTGTATTTCTGGCTTTAAAGCTTTGAGAGACAAAGAAATTTTTCCATCTTCGATGGCAATAATTTTTGCTTCCTTGATTTCATCTTCTTTCAATTCCTTATTAAGATCAGCAACTGGTTTGTGACTGATTTCAGAAATATGAATCAAACCATCAACAGGAGTATCATCTACTTTAACAAAAGCGCCAAAACTGACAATTTTAGTAATTTTCACTTTGACTATGTCCCCAACTTTATATTTATCAGCAATTTTTTTTAATTGATCCAATTCAACCAATTTTTCTGAAAAAATTAATTTATTAGTTGAAGAATTAACATCGAAAATTTTCACTGATAACTCTTTACCAACGAATTCTTTTAATTTTTCCAAAATTTTTGTTTTTGAACCTCCATCTACTTTTGGATAATGCTCACTAGAAAGTTGAGATACCGGCAGAAATCCTTTAATGCTATCCATTTTTCCTAATAAACCGCCAACATTAGCTTCAGTAATTAAAAGCGGTACAGTAATATTTTTTTCTTTTAATTTTTTGATGGTATTCCAACTTTTTTCCTGAGAGAGATTCTTTAAAGATAGTTCTATTAATCCTTCTTCATTGTTCCAATCTAAGATCTTGACCGTAACTTTATCTTGCATTTTGAGATCCTTAATATAATCTTTTGCTTCTAAATAATGAGAGCCTCGGATAACTCCAGTGCCATAAGGAGAAAGATCAATAAAGAGTGATTTCTCTTTTTTTTCTAAAATAACTCCTTCCAGAAAAGTATTAACTTCTGGAAGATTAATGGCTTGAATTTTCTTTTTTAATTCATCAGTTTGCATATGATTTATATTTCTTGGTGCCGAGGCGGTGAATCGAACACCGGACGCTTGGTTCTTCAGACCAACGCTCTACCACTGAGCTACCTCGGCCTTGTCGCAACCTCTGAAATATCTTTTAAAATATATTTTTGTATTTTAGTATATTTTCTATTTAAAATCAAGGAATTCTTTGAATAATATATCTTTTGGAATAATATTTGTGTATCTCTTTTTGTGTATCGAAGTTCGTAGATCCCCTTTCCTTTATGAAAAAATCCATGAGTTTTATATAAATCTGATAATTTATGTTTTAACCATTTAAGAAAATTAAGACTTGCAGATGCAAAAGATAGTTGATATACGAAACTATTTTTCCACCTTTTATCATAGAAAGTATAAAAAGAACCATCTCCTTCGAAGACTCCTCGAAGAAAATCAGCGAAGAATTTATCAGGCACCTCGACTTGTTTAATTACCTTGGATTTGGCAGAAGTTAGTCCAATTTTGTTTAAAAAACGATAGAAATTTATATCACCAAATTGTATCTCAAAACAATCTTTTCGAGAAAGACTTTTAGAAGAACGTCTTTTAATTTGATTCGTTAAGTTGAGGGCCTTTTTGAGATTATTGGCTAGTTGATAATCAACGGACTTTAAACCTATATGTCTTTTATCTTTTGATAGATATCCATCAGTAGTGATTAATCCTATAGCATAAGCAAAATTGGGCGTCCATAATAACTTAATTTTGTTTTGGGGCATGAATTTCATAGATTATTCTTTCATCCCTACTATTTCGTGGGCGATAGAGGATTCGAACCCCTGGCCTCCCCCACACCAATTTGTGGACGATGCAGGACTCGAACCCGCGACCTCGTCGATGTAAGCGACGCGCTCTAACCAACTGAGCTAATCGTCCATTTTGGTGTGGGGGTTGCTCTAACCAGTTGAGCTAACCGCCCATAATAAATTAATTTTTAATGAGGTGGACCCCGTTAGAAGTTCCACCTGAGTTCTCAATAATAGATAGGTTATTAGGCGAAGCCGCCTTTCGGCTTTAGTTATCCAATATAGAAAACCTTACTTAAACTTTTAACGGGGTGGACCGGATGGGAGTTGAACCCACGACCTCTGCTATGCCATAGCAGCGCTCTGCCAATTGAGCTACCGGCCCTTAAGTCTGTAT
>Ga0209609_10000238_pt1 | contig 33217 bp, 27 predicted proteins | sample LakKivw325mmetaG_FD_184136 | JGI IMG/M metagenome (GOLD analysis project Ga0209609, IMG submission 184136) | Anoxic lake water microbial communities from Lake Kivu, Rwanda to study Microbial Dark Matter (Phase II) - Lake Kivu water 325m metaG... | ecosystem: Environmental > Aquatic > Freshwater... | reverse complement strand
CACTTCCTGAGCATCCTGAGCCTGCTTCTTCGTTATCCCGAATCCTGGCAGGCCCTGGTCTCTCAGGAACCATCACTGGACCCTTTTCGAAGGGAACTTCAGAATCGAAAGCTTCTTGTCGTTGAAATCTCCCTGGTCCAGCATCGGGGAACGGAATTTTTGGAGGACATCTTCCTCAAAGAGATCTTCCGGAAACTTTCTCTCCAAATCGGCAAACCCTTTGAAGGCGGAGAATCGAGGCACGAAACCTTTCAGGAGATCAGAAAGGGCTTGAGGGATCTTGGCTATTCCGGAGTGGTCTTATTGGTGGATGAACTCTCAGAGTTTCTCCGGTCAAAAACGGATGGTCATGCCTATCGAGAAGATATTCGATTTCTTCAGTATCTTGGAGAAGAAACCTCCTCCTTTCCCCTCTGGATTGTTGCCTCCCTTCAGGAATGGATTGAGGAGACAGGGGAGATCCATCAGGATACTTTTAATAAGATCAAAGACCGATATCCCCTGCGAATCAGCCTTGGCCGTGCCCACATCGAAGAGCTTATCTCTCAGAGATTGATCCATCAGCGACCAGGAGCGGACCAGGAGATCCGCAAAATCTATCATTCTCTCAGGCGCTATTTCCCTTCTTTTCCTGTTGAAGAATCGAGGTTCCTGAAACTCTATCCTGTTCATCCAGCCACAGTCACCCTTCTTGATCGTTTGAGGCCGCTTTTCTCCGAGCATCGTGGTGTCGTTGATTTCATTCATTATAGGTTGAAAGGGGATGTGGATCGCGGAATCCCCACTTTTCTTGAAAGGCCCGGTCAGGATCTTCTTGGTCCATCAACCATCTTCGATCATTTCATTTACCGCATCCAGGAAATGGCAGAAACACAGCCCTTTGTGGAGAAGGGTTTCGATTACTACAAGGATGAGATCCCCCGGATCTTCGAAGATCCGGACCAGCAGAGAGTGGCCATCGAAGCCATAAAGCTCCTCATCTTATTTGCGATTTCGCCGGTGAAGTTCAGGTATACCGCACGCCATCTCACAGAGATGATCCTTTTCAGGGTGACCGATCTCGAGGCGGAGATCAACTACCAATATCTCAGGGATATCCTTGAACGTCTGGTAAAAGAGAGTGCCCATCTATCCGTGACACCCGGTAAAGATCCTTTTGATGACCAGTTTTCCATCACCCTCAAGCCTGACACTTCAGGTATCCTTCGGCGGAAGATTCAACAGGGAGTCAGGGAGATCTTTCCCGGCGATCGCCGCCTCTTTGACCGCCTCCTTCCCTTTGCCGAATCCATTCACCTTCCTTTTGCGGGATGGGCAGAGCATCGGGAGCAGAGGGTATCGATCTCCTGGGAGTATACTCGGAGAAGTGGAATCATCCTCCTCCGTCAGATCGATGAATTCTTGCCTGCTGAGGCAGATGCGTTGATCGAAGAATGGAAGCATACAGAGGAAGATTATTTCATCATCATTGGGACTACCCATCAGGTTGAAAAGCAGTATGAACATCTTCACAATCTTATTCTTCCACACCTCAGGGAAAAGTGCCCTGGCCTCTTTCTCTTCTGGGTGCCTGCGGAGATCAAAGAGGAAGAGGAATCGTGGATGAAGGAATTTCTTTCAGCCCTTCTCCTCTCTGACAGAACCAGGGAGGAGTCTCAAGAATCAGGTCTTCAGGCAATGGAATTCCTTCAGACCTTTCTTCAAACCGGAAGGAAGAAATTGGGAGAGATCCTGACGAGGGCCTATTTCAATGGCCCCCTCCTCTGGGACGACAGACAGATCGAACTTTCTCCCTATGGGTATCTCTCCCAGGACAAGTTCCTTCAGGAGTTCGTCCCTCCTCTTCTCTCAAGGAGGTTTCCAAAGCACCAGAGGGTCCATCCTTATCTCGAGGCCTTGGCTCCCACCACGATCCCCAATCTCCTAAAGGATTTCTTTGCCACGGGCGCACTCGAGGTGGATGATCGGACAAAATTTGGGCTTCGCACCATCCTCGAAGGGTTCCTCAAACCCATGGGCCTGATCAAGAAGAAAGGAAACCATTATGTTCTCCATGTTGATCCTAAAAGCAATGAACTGGCAGGCCATCTTCTTTCTCTTCTTGAAAAAGGGCCCCTTTCTCCGGAGACCCTCTACTGGTCTTTTCGAAAGGGCGACTATGGCCTTTTGAAACACCAGTTCGAAGTGCTTATCTTTGCCCTCCTCTTCTCGGGGAATATCCTGGCCCTTCAGGGCCAGAGAAAGAAAGGGTTGGAGGATATCTTGCGAACCGGTCTTCAGGGAATAACCGCCATTACCAAAGGGGAGATCCTTGGCGAGGAATTTCAGGAAATTCTTCGAAACCATCCTCTTATAGCGGAGAAATTCCAAAAAGGCCCTTTCACCCTCTCATCGCAGGAGACCCTCTGGGCAGAGATCAGATCGAAGAGGGAAAAGGAGGTCGAATCTCTCCAGAACCTTCTGAACAGATTGAATTGGGCCTCATCTTTTCAAGCCTTTAAGAACCTTCCCTGGGACTCTTTCCGCCGGGATGCGCAAGACATCCTTTCTCAATGGGAAGAGCTAAAGGTGAGTTTTTCTCCAAAGGAGGGACTGGAGCGATTCCTTTCGGCCCTCTCTAAGGAACCCTTTCTTTCGGAGAAGCTTCGCCGTCTGGAGGAGGTAAGGGTCTTTTTCGAACATTCAGAAAGGCTTCTCTTTGTCTACCAATATATCAGTGACCCCCGCCTCTCCCTTCCTGATAAAATCCCTTACCGATCCCTTAGGGACGAAAAGGATGAAATCCTACGTTTCTTTGAGACTGGCAATATCTCGATCGATCTTGATTCAATCCAGAGACTCCTTGATCGCTTCCAGAATTTCCGAGAGAAATACATCCAGGTCTATGTTGAAGCCCATCGTCGTGCCCGTTCAGGAGAACAATTTGCCCCCTATGAAAAGATTCGCCATAGCCGACGTTACCTCCTTCTTGCCAGGCTCGATCAACTCGAAATGATCTCCGTCCATCACAACCGTAATCTTGTGGATCGCCAGCTTGCTGAAGTCCTGCTTTCCGAATGCAATGCCCCTGCCATCGACCTTCTTCAAAGCAATCCTATCTGCTCCTGTGGATTTCTTCTCACAATGGAACCAAGATTCATCCCCCTTCGAGAGATTGAGGAGGCAATTGACCTCGGGATTCGAGAAATGATCGAAGCCCTTAAAACCCCTCCCTATCAGGAAAAACTCCTTCCTTATTTGAAGGGGCTTGAAGAAGTTGGAGAGAATGAAAAGGTCTCCGCAGTTAAAAGACTCCTCAGCCTTTCTGCTGAAAAAGGGGAGGTGTTTCTTCCGAAGCTTGAAGAGGCCTTGACTCCAATGGCCATCAAGGGGATCAATGAGGCATTTAAAGGAAGGGTCGTTGTGGTGAGGCGTGATCTCGACCAGCTTTATGGAGCTCTTATTCGGCGGAAATATAGCCTTTCCCAAATCCGAAAGATCTTCCGGGAATGGTTGAAAGAGGATGAAATTTCCGAGGGAACCTTTGTCCACTTCATTGGAAAGGGTGAGTCAGGAGATCAAGCTCAGGAACAGGAAAGATTCCTGAACCTTATCAGGTCAGAATCTTCCCATCTCCTGCCATTTTTGCAGGAGGAGGGTCAGATCGCCTTTAAAAAGGCCCTTCTTCTTTCTCTTTGGATCGAAGGATATGGGATACCTTCTAACAGGCTTTTTTCACTTCTTCCATCGCTCGAGAAAGGAGGGAAGGAGAGAGGGGATTTCCTGATTAAAGAGCTCTCCCTAGCCGCGAGGTTCCTCTCCGAGAAGGAACCTGACCTTTTTGAAAGGGTCGTCCAGGAGGTTGAAGAAGGAGGAGAAATTTTCCTCGAGGTCTCAAAACTTCTTGAAGGCCAAAGGCCGGTGGATATCTTCCGCCGTGAGGCCATCTTCCCTTCCATCCTCCGGGAAACATTCGAAAGGCTTCTGGCCGCTCCAGAAGAGGAAAAGAAGGGAGGCATCCTTACTCCACTGGAAGATCCAAAACTCCCACTAAGGACCTCTGGATTTATTACAAAACAGACCGAGATGGTCAAGACCTTAGAAGATTACGGTACACTCCGACAAAAGTTTCTTGTCCTGAAAAGAAGGCAGTCCAATCCACCTCAGGAATTCGAGAAATGGGAATCTCTCTATATTCAGCATTTAAGCCCCCTCTCCTTCCTTCTTGCCACATTGCCGCCACGGTTAGAGCGAATAGAAATCAGTCTTCCCCCGCCCGTGAAAGATCGATTGGATCAGATCGAAGACCTCAAGAACCAATTCTCAGAGAAATTCTCTCAATTCTACCGAAATGTTCTTTCTTTATGGGAGCCAGGAGAGGGAAAAAGGCCCAGGATGATCGAGGACCTTGAGAAGATAAAGCTTTCTGAAGGACCACAGAAAATCTTTATTCTCATGGATGGGATGCGTTGGGACTTGTGGGAATATCTGAAGGAGAGTCTCTTTACCCCCATGGCCAATCAGCTTAGGATCATCCAGGAAGGAGCCATCTGGGCCCATCTTCCCTCAACGACACCCAGACAGATGGAGTTTTTTACCGGTGGAAAAAAACTTTTAAAGATTTCCGGTATCGACGAGAGGGTTCATACGGAAAGGGGAAACCTTGAATATCTCTTCCGCAACATCCTTCAATTCTTACAACTGGAGCTCACACCTCGCCTGAGGGAGCTTTCACCCCGAACCCAGATCATTTTCTTTTCAGACCATGGTTTTATCGAAAATCCCCATTTCGAAAAATCGGAGAAGTATCGCCTCTCCCGTTACATCCACGGAGAGGCTTCACCTTTCGAAATCATTGTCCCCTGGGCAGAACTCATAAAAATCTGATAATCTCCGTCCTTAACAACATGGCAAAATCCCTCTCAGATCCTGGACTCTGGTTTGATTGGGCCTCGTTAAGTGTTACCCTTTGAAGAATTCGACACTCACAATGAGATTTAACGGAGGACGCCAGACTGCCAGATGTCAAGAAGCCAAAAATCGGTTGGAATGATCCCTGCCCCTGCGGCAGTGGAAAGAAATTTAAGAAACGTGGGGTTGATTTTTCTCAGCGACACAAAAGACCTGATCTCTTCAATACCCTCTCTGACCATGTCTGTGCCTGCTCTCCAACACCTGCCCTTTGCAAAGGATCCTCCCAGATTTTCTCCCAGGAGCGTTGCCAACAGGCAAGTTGAAGCTGTAGAGCAACTAACTCCACCTTCAGGTTGATCTCGGTTTCGGGGGCTGTCCATTCAATAAAGAACTTGCTTTCATCCAGCAGGCTTTCAACGACATCACGGTGACTTGAGTGATCTGAGAAGGATTTGATACGGGCGAGGTTGGCCGCCAATCCACCCAACCGAATGGGCAAGGAGTCTCGCAGGTATCGCTCCCGAATGGCCGCCCAGTTTCTCATACGCCTCCCAGTAATCGATGGACGATTTCATTAATTTGAGAAGTGAGGGAGGGATCAAGAATTTTCATGGAGGGATTATTCTGGTGGGGACGGATATTGATCAAAGCCTCATAGCGTATCTGTTGGGTTAATGGAATCCAGTCAGCACCCCAGATATCTTCCTGCCGGCTACCCTCATCGATCAGAGCGGCCTCGCAGTCGGCATGAAGAGGACCGCCACCTGCCAGAATACCCCGATGGATGTCTACGGCCAACTTTACATAAACACCAAGTGTCTCAAGCATTTCATCGAGTTGCTTCTTGGTTGCCCGTGACCGTAAGATATGGATCATCCTTCCAGCCTTCCCCTCAGAGAAGATTCGCTTGAATAGAAGTCTATTATATTGAGGGTAGACGAGTCAACAGAGGAGCAGTCCGAGCACAGGGTAACGTCAAAGTCAGGAAAAGGTAGAGGTGTCCTCATTGTGATAGGGCTTACCAATAAGCAACAGCGTCCATTTATTCAGCTTACCAAATGCGAACCGGATCAATGTGTGGGAGTGAGGCATATGATTACTATGTTAACTGGTATTAAAAATATCTGAGTCTTTGTATCAAGGTTATTTACCGGGGAATATACACCTTTTTTAAAATTTTTGGAAGCGAGATGTAGTTAAGGAAGACGGGTCGGCAGGGTGAAAAGGAATTTTAGAGACTAAAACCCCAATGCAAATAGAAGGGCGGACCTTAACTCTGACAACTTATCGGAATTCAGCATTGTGATCAAAGGACCGATCTTTCCTCTTGAAACCGTTTGAATGTGATCGAGATTTACAGCGCAGTCTTTGGGCATTCCGTCTTCTTTTGTCAGTAATACTTCACTAGGGATATCCCGGATCGTGGACGTGATTGGAGCTACGGTCACCTCACCCAGGAACTCTAATGCGGAATTCCTTGTTAGAATAACAACTGGCCGATTCTTGTCTGGCTTCGAGAACTTATACCAACGGACTTCTCCTCTTTTCATAGCTCCACCCAAATCTGTTCTGCCTCCCAATCCCCGAACTCTCCACGCTTAACAGGTTTCCGCTTATAGCCCTCACGATGCTTTTGCTCTAATTCGTTCATTCGAACCTCTCGAAGGGCAGTCTTAAGAGCTTGCCTTGTAAATGCAGAGCGAGTTGTACCGAGGCGTTTAGCAACTTTGTCAACGGACGCAATAAGATTCTCATCCAAAGTCATCTGCACTGGCCTCATAATACCTCCTATTCCAACTAATAGCTATATTTATATTTATGTTAATCCATATCTTTTCAAAAGTCAAATTAAATCCTCAATTTTTTTAGAAAAACGTCGGGAGTATCTGTCTGCCGGCCCCGGTCTCGACCGAGGGCAGGGCAGGCAAGAAATGCCGACGCTACACTTCTCTATTAAAATTTGAAATTACATCAGACCTGCGATCGATCGCTGGGCGAAGGAGAGGACATTCGAGGGAAAGATCCCCATGTAGAGTGTCCCGATCAGGGCGAGGAGGAGGGCGATCACAGAGGCCGGTGAGAATTGAAGACCCGTGATCTCCCGTTCGGATTCCCTGAAATACATGAGCACCGTGACCCGAAGATAATAATAGACCGAGACGGCACTGTTGAGGACTCCAAGGATGACCAACCAGTAGAATTTCGACTTGACCGCCGCGCTGAAGACATAGAACTTGGCCATAAATCCGCCGAGAGGCGGAATGCCTGCCATGGAAAGAAGAAAGATGGTCATGGAAGCAGCCAGGAGAGGGTATTTGAACCCGATGCCCGCATAGTCGTTGATCAGGGTATTCTCCTCACCCTTCTTTCCGAGGAGGATGACACAGGTGAAGGCCCCGAGATTCATGAAGGCATAGGCCATGAGGTAGAAGAGAATCCCCGAAGTCCCCAAATCGTTCCCTGCGACAAAGGCAACCAGAATGTAGCCGGCATGGGCAATACTCGAATAGGCCAGCATCCTCTTGATATTGGACTGGGAGATGGCAACGATGTTTCCCACGGTCATCGTGGCCACGGAGAGGAGCCACATGATCGAAGTCCAGTCCGGACGAAAACCTGGAAGGGCGGAGAAGAAGACCCTGACCAGGGCTGAAAAACCGGCGGCCTTCACCCCTGTCGCCATAAAGGCGGTGATGGACGTCGGAGCCCCTTCATAGACATCGGGTGTCCACATATGAAAAGGGACAGAGGCGACTTTAAAACCAAATCCGATGGTGAGAAAGACGAGGCTCATCATCAGCATGGGATTCTTCAGAAGATTTTTTGAGGCAATGTAAGAGGCGACATCCTTCAGGTAGAGTGAACCCGTGGCCCCGTAGATGAGGGCGATCCCGTAGAGGAGAAATCCTGTTGCAAAGGCACCCAAGAGAAAGTATTTCAGAGCGGCCTCCACGGACCTTCGGTCTTCTCTCATCATCCCGGCCAGGATGTAGATGGAGATGGACATGATCTCCAGCCCGAGGAAGATGACGATGAGATGGGTCCCCGAGGCCATCAGCATCATTCCGAGGGTGGCAAAAAGGATCAGGGCATAATATTCCCCGAAGGCGATCCCCTCCCTTTCGGTGTATCCGATGGAGATCAAGAGGGTTAAAAAGGCAATGATCAAAAAGGTGACCTTGAAGAAGAGGGCAAACCCGTCGGAAGTGAACATCCCTTCAAATCCGCTCTTGACCGATCCCATCAGGGGAAGGGTATAGAAGAAGGCGACCACCACCCCGATCAGGCTGAGGATTCCGAGATACCCCTTCTTCTCCGCTCTGGATGAGAAGACATCCACCAGAAGAACCAGAAACCCGAAGGCGGTGATGATGATCTCCGGTGCAATCAGATAAAGGTCAATCTCTGGCAGTTTCATCTAAAAGCCTCCACTCATTACCTAACAAATCCTCCTTCCTCCCCCTTTACTAAAGGGGGAATGAGGGGGATTATTTTTTAGCTTCTATCAGCACCTTCGGCGCGGACAGGTTCGCTTTCATCTCAACCCTTCCCTTAAAATCCTTTAAAAACTTTTCCACGCTCATATCCATCTTGCTGAAGAAAAGCTTGGGATAGATCCCCATCAGGAAGATCATGATCACCATGGGAACGAGGATAATGACCTCCCGCGCATTGAGGTCCTTGAGCCCTTCATTCTTTGGATTGGTGATCTTTCCAAACATCACCCTCTGGAACATCCAGAGCATATAGGCGGCACCCAGGATCACGCCGGTGGCCGCCAGGACGCCATAAACGATATTCGATCGGAAGGCCCCGAGCAGGATCAGAAACTCTCCCACGAATCCGTTCGTACTCGGGAGCCCGATGGAGGAGAGGGTGACGATCATGAAGAAGGTGGCATAGATCGGCATCACCTTCGAGAGCCCTCCAAACTCCGCAATCATCCGTGTGTGGCGCCGTTCATAAATCATCCCGACAATTAAAAAGAGCGAACCCGTACTGATCCCGTGGTTGAGCATCTGATAGATCGATCCTTCCACCCCTTGGGTATTGAAGGCGAACATCCCGAGCATCACATATCCCAGGTGGCTGACGCTCGAGAAGGCAACCAGCCTCTTGAGGTCGGGTTGCATCATCGAGACGAGGGCCCCGTAAATAATTCCGATGAGGGCCAGGATCGAGATGAGGGGCATGAGGTCATAAGCGGCATTCGGGAAGAGGGGGATGGCGAATCGAATGAACCCATAGGTTCCCATCTTCAGCAGGACCCCTGCGAGGATGACACTTCCGGCAGTCGGAGCCTCGGTATGGGCATCAGGCAACCAGGTGTGGAAAGGAAACATGGGAACCTTAATGGCAAAGGCCAGGGCAAAGGCCGAAAAAAGCCAGTATTGCGTGCCCACGGGAACACCCAGTTTATAGAGCTCAAGGACATCAAAGGTGGCCTTCCCCGTGGCCTTCTGATGGATGAAGTAAAGGGCCAGGATGGCGACGAGCATCAATACACTTCCGGCCATGGTGAAGAGGAAGAACTTAATGGCGGCATAGATTCTTCGCTTGGGATCTCCCCAGACACCGATGAGGAGATACATCGGGATGAGCATCACCTCCCAGAAGACATAGAAAAGGATGAGGTCCAGGGCAACCAGGGCGCCCACCATCCCTGTCTCAAGAAAAAGGAAGGAGATCATATACTCTTTCACCCTGAAGGTGATCGCTGTCCAGGAACAGAGGATACAGAGGACCGTAAGGAAAGTGGTGAGCAGGACGAGCAGAAGGCTGATCCCGTCGACCCCCAACTTGTAACTGACCCCGTAGGATTCAACCCACCACCAATCCTCAACGAATTGCATCGCCGCAGTGGTGGAATCGAAACCGAAGAAGAGGGGCAGGGAGAAGACAAACTCCACCAGGGCAAAGAATAAGGCCGCCCACCTCAGGGTCTTCTCGCCTTTGATGAAGAGGAGAACAACAGCCCCCAGCAGGGGGAAGAAGATCAGCAAGGATAAGATGGGAATTCCCAATATTGTCATGAAACGGACTCCTTCTTCTTTAATCCCCCCACCCCCCCTTTATGAAAGGGGGAAGAAGGAGGGATTTTAATAAAAAATGGCACGCAAGAGATAGTAGATGACCAGAATCAATCCTCCGATGACCATCGAAAAGGCATAGTTCTGGACCAATCCGGTCTGCATCCTCCTCATCACACCTGAGAGCCAGCCAATGAGGTAGGCGATGCCATTGACCGTCCCATCGATGATCAATTCATCGAATCCTCTCCAGAGGCCGGTCCCCAATCTCTTGAGGGAGTTGATGAAGAGAATTTCATAAAGTTCGTCCACATAATATTTATGGAAGACCAGTTGGTAGAGGCCCTTCTGCCTCTCCGCCAAAAGCTTGGGTAATGCCGGATTCTTGATATAGAAAAGATAGGCGATCCCGATCCCGATCAGGGCAATGGCCACAGAGAGTGCCATCATCAAGAGTTCGAGGATGGCGGAGTGCCCCCCCGTCTCCCCCCCTGATGCCCAGGCCTGAGCAATCAGGGAGATCCCGGCATGGGCCTTCGAAGGCTCTGCGCCTCCGACCACGGGTGCTAAAAATTCATGGATGTGATTCGCTCCACCCAGGACATGGGGAACCCCTACATATCCGCCGATGATCGAGAGTATGGCAAGAATCATCAGCGGGACGGTCATCATCCTGGGGGATTCATGGATGTGGTGAGCGACATGGGGATCTACCCTGGACTCACCGAAGAAGGTCATAAACAGGGCCCGGAACATATAGAAGGCCGTCATCCCGGCCGCCACCGCAGCCACCAGCCAGAGCAGGAAATGACCATGGGAGCTGGAGAAGGCCTGCCAGAGGATCTCATCCTTGCTGAAGAATCCGGAGAGTCCGGGGACACCAGCAATGGCGAGGGTGGCGATGAAGAAGGTCCAGAAGGTGATGGGGATCTTCTTTCTCAGGGCCCCCATCTTTCTCATATCCAGCTCTCCGCTCATGGCATGCATCACACTCCCTGCTCCGAGAAAGAGGAGCCCTTTGAAAAACGCATGGGTCATGAGGTGAAATATTCCCGCGCTGTAGGCTCCTACCCCTACCCCAAGGAACATATAACCCAACTGACTGATCGTTGAATAGGCGAGTACCTTCTTGATATCGTTCTGACAGAATCCGATGGAAGCAGTATAGATGGCCGTGACCACCCCGACAATGGCAATGATCGCCATGGAGAGAGGCGCCATACTGTAAAGAACATTGCAACGGGCAACCATATAGACCCCTGCGGTCACCATCGTAGCGGCATGAATCAGGGAACTGACCGGTGTTGGACCTTCCATGGCATCGGGAAGCCAGACATAGAGAGGGATCTGTGCCGATTTTCCGCAGGCCCCCACAAAGAACAGAATGGTGATGGCGGTGACGGTGGTACTGTCCAGCTTGGCGGCATTGGAAAAGACCTCGGTGAAGTCAAGGGTCCAGATCCCATGTTTCCCTAAACTGGTAAAGAGGAGAAACATTCCGAGGATGAAACCGAAGTCCCCCACCCGGTTGACGACGAATGCCTTCTTTCCTGCATTGGAGGCGGAATCCTTTTCAAACCAGAAACCGATCAGGAGATAGGAACAGAGGCCGACCCCTTCCCATCCCACAAACATCAACAGGAAGTTATTGGCCAGGATGAGGTTGAGCATCATGAAGACAAAGAGGTTGAGATAGGCGAAGTATCGAATGTAACCGGAATCATCATGCATATAGCCGACGGAGTAGATGTGAATAAAGAAGCTGACGCCAGTCACCACCAGTGCCATCAGGATGGAGAGGGGATCGATCTGGTAGCCGATCACGGTCTGGAAGGAGCCTGAGACGACCCAGTCGAAGAGGACCTTCTCGAAGAGCCGTTCCGAAGGGGGCCTCCTGATGAGCTCCAAGAAGATGAGAATGGAGGTGAGAAAGGCGAGCCCGATGGCGGAGGGGCCCACCCAACTGACAGCTTTCCTTCCCAGGCGTCTCCCGAATAGACCGTTGAGGGTAAATCCGATCGCCGGAAATAGAGGGATCAACCAGACATACTCAAGCATGTATGACTCCTCTCATCATTGCGGATTTTGGGTTGCGGATTTCGGAATTTTATTCCTCATCCCGCATTCTGCATTCCGCAATTGGGTTACCACTTCAAGAGATTGATTTCATCCACATTGATGGTCTCTCTCGAACGATAGATCATCACAAAGATCGCCAATCCCACCGCCGCCTCCGCCGCGGCCACGGCCATGACAAAGAAGGCGAAGAGAACTCCCTCGATCGATTGGAGAAAACGGGACAGGGTGATGAAGGTGAGATTGACCGAATTGAGCATCAATTCAATGCACATGAAGACCACAATGGCATTGCGCCGGGTGAGTGCCCCAACCACTCCGATCGTAAAGAGGATGGCGCTCAAAACCAAATATAGAGCCGGAGGAACAGATGGTATTGTCATAAGTACCCTCACAAAACAGTCATTGTTTCATTGTTCATCGTCCATTGTTCATGGTTCATCGTTCCCTAACTCCTCTTTTTACTCAGGATCACCGCACCGATGATAGCCGTAACCAGAAGGACCGAAATAATCTCAAAGGGAAAGAGATACTGGGTGAAGAGGGCCTCACCCACCGCCTTCACATTGGCGCTCATCTTCTCCGGAGTATAAGAACCGGCCTTCCCCTTCAGGGAGGTCGCCGCCAGTGAATAGATGAGCCCGAAGAGAAAGAGGACAGCGAGCACACTTCCGATCACCTTGGAATAGAAGAGCTTCAGCCCGGACCGGAGCTCCTCTTCCAGATCGAGAAGCATGATGACGAAGACGATGAGCATGACAATGGCACCCGCATAGACAATGACCTGGATAATGGCGATGAACTGACTTTGAAGCAGGAGGTAGAGCACCGCCACACAGAGAAAATTCAGTACCAGGAAGAGTGCGCTGTGAATCGGATTCTTTCGGGTGATCAAGAGCAAGGAGGCGAGGATGGAAGTAAAGGCCATCCCCAGGAAGACCAGCCACTGAAGTATCGTCCCAATATTTTCAGTCATTCCTACCCCCTTATCTCCTTTATCCGATTGTCATTGCGAACAAAGTGAAGCAATCTCCGTTCCCTTTAATTGTTTTATGCTTTGGGCTATGCCCTCTGCTCTATGCGTTTTTAATTCACGGGTTGACTTTCTTCTCCTCCAGGAGTCTTTCGGTAGTCATGAGGTAGACCTTCCGGTTGTTCTCCACCCATTCATAATTCTTTCCCAGGAAGATCGCCTTGACCGGACAGGCCTCCTCACAGTAACCGCAGAAGATACATCTCGAAGCATCCAGTTCATAAGTGAGCGGGTAGCGCTTCCCCTCGTCATCCTCTGCCGTCTCAATCGTGATGCACTGAGAGGGACAGACCGCCATGCAGAGCCCGCAACCCACACACTTTGTTTTTCCTTTTTCATCGGGCTCAAAATATTGAACTCCCCTCCATCGTTTTGCTGGAGGGATCTTCTCTTCCGGGTACTGGGTGGTAATAGGTTTGGAGAAGAACCGGCTTAATGTCAGCCCCAGGCCTTTCAATAATGGAAGTATCATCTTTCGCTCCGTCCACTCATCTTCAAAAAAGGAGTTTCGTCAAGGAGATCCCCTCCTGAATAACCCATGACCAAGAACCAAACACCAGATAAGCTCCAATCATCAATCATCCAATTGGGTCATTGGAGTTTTGTTATCATTTGATTATTGGAATTTGGTCATTGGTTATTGATCTCCTTTCTATCACCCTTTCAACGAGACGACCAATCCGGTGATCAAGAGATTGATCAGTGTTAAAGGAAGAAGAATCTTCCAGCCAAACTTCATGATCTGATCATAGCGGAGCCTCGGGAAGGTCCCCCTCTGCCAGATGAAGAAAAAGCAGAAGACAAAGACCTTTCCGGCAAACCAGACCACACCCGGAATGAAATCAAGAAATCGGAAAGGGGGTTGCCATCCGCCCCAGAAGAGGGTCACGGCAACGGCCGCTATCGTGATGGTATGAATGTATTCTGCCATGAAAAAGAGAGCGAACTTCATACTGCTGTATTCAATGTTAAACCCGCAGGCCAGCTCTGCCTCTGCCTCAGGCATATCAAAGGGGGTTCGGTTGATCTCCGCCAGGCCACAGATAATATAAAAGACAAAGGCAGCAGGCTGATACCAGATATTCCAGTTCCAGAATCCCCCTGACTGATGGTTGACGATCTCCGTAAGCCTCAGGCTCTGGGAAAGGATGATGACACCGATAACGCAGAGCCCGAGGGCCACTTCATAACTGATCATCTGGGCTGCGGCCCGGAGGGAACCGATCAGACCATATTTATTTCCAGAGGACCATCCCCCTAAAACGATTCCAAACTCACCGAGGGAGGCAATGGCAAAGATATAGAGCAATCCGATGTCAATATCCGCTATCCGAAGCCTGACGACCCAGTCTGTCCCGGGAACGGTGAACTGATTTCCAAAGGGAATCACGGCGAAAAGGCTGATGGCCGATATAACGGAGATCATTGGGGCGAGGACGAAGACCGCCTTATCAGACCTGCCCGGCACGAGGTCCTCTTTAAAGAAAGCCTTGACACCGTCGGAAAAAGGTTGAAGCAATCCGAATGGCCCACAACGATTGGGACCAAAACGAACCTGAATGTGTCCTAAAACCTTCCGTTCCAGCCAGACCATATAACAGAAGGAAAGCATCAAACAGGCAAAGACCGCAATACATTTTACAATCATTTCTATGAGAAGATATAAGAGTTGCATCCTGCTTCTCCTCTATGGAAGCCCCACAGCGCAGTGTTTCTGAAACAGTATAATCGCCTAATGCTCCAACTATCCTTTCTCTATCCTTCCAATAAAAGCCTTGTAGATGGGTTGGGGATGGATGGAATCCCGAAAAGAGGCAAGGAGGTTGTTCACAAAGACCGGGAAGAAGCTGGTGGCAAAGTAAGCCACCCCTCTGGGCAGATCCTTCGAAATCCGGCAAACCGTCACCACCTCTCCTCTGGGTGAAATGACTTTCACCCGATCCCCTTCGGTCAAGCCTGCCTTTTCGGCATCATCGGAATGAACCTCGATCCTTGTATCGGGAAAGACCTTTGCCAGCCCCTCTGCCCTTTTCGTGGTCGTGCCCATTGCGTAATGATAGTGAAATCCTCTGGGGATGATCCAAAGGGGATACTGATCATCCGGTTTTTCAATCGGCTCCCTTGGCTCTGCCGGATGAAACCTCCTCTTCATCCCGTTGCCCAGAGGCCACTGAAGGCCACCCCCCTCCAGTCTGGAATAGGTCATGCCGGCATAAAAAGGGACCAGAGAGGAAATCTCCTCCATCACCTCCGAAGGATTCCGATAATCCACCGGGTAACCCATCCTGTTTGAGAGGTCGCAAAGGATCTTCCAGTCAGCTCTTGAATCACCCACAGGAGAGATGGCCTTTCTCACCCTCTGGACTCTCCGCTCCATGTTGGTGAAAGTCCCGTCCTTTTCTGCAAAACTAACTCCGGGAAGAATCACATGGGCATAGCCTCCGATATGGGTCATAAAAAGGTCCTGAACGACTAAAAATTCTAACTGATGGAGCCCGATTCTGAGACGCTCCTGATTGGGAAGAGTGATGAAAGGATCTTCCCCGAATACATAGAGGGCCTTGATCTTTCCCTCTGAGATTTGATCAAAGATTTCCAGGTATCTCAGGCCCGGTTTCTCCGGGATCTCTTTCTCCCAGGCTTCTTCAAAAGGCCTCCTCCCCTTTGGATCATCGACCCTCACATAACCGGGAAGCCATTCGGAGAGAACCCCCATATCCAGAGCCCCCTGGGCATTGTTCTGGGCAAGCATCGGGTAGAGTCCACCTCCCCCTTCTTCTGTCTCTCCGGTTAAAAGGGCAAGGTTGCAGAGCGCCCTGACCGCCTCCAACCCATTCAGATGTTGAGTGATCCCTGAACCGAAGACAATCGCCCGTCTCTTTGCTCCCCTATAGAGACGGCCAAGGGTCTCCAGGTCAATGGGAGAGATCCCCGTCACCTCTCTGACCTTCTCGGCAGTGAATCTCTCCACTGAAGCCCGCATCTCCTCAAAACCCTCTGTCTTCGAATCGACGAACCCTTTTGAAATCGTCCCTTTCTCAATCAAGAGCCGGATCAGGCCATTGATCAAAACAAGGTCCGTCCCGGGAGAGGGTCTCAGCCAGAGGTCTGCCCAATTCTCCCACTGGTTCCTGCGGGGATCGATCAGGATGATTTTAGCATTGTTCAAACGGATCGCCTCTCTCATCTGATTGCTGAAGATGAGGTGATCATCATAGACATCCGTGCCAATGAGAAGAATGAGATCTGCCTTTTTCACATCCTCAAAGGAATGGGTCATGGCGCCCCATCCAAGGGACTGCATCATGGCGTGAAGAGAGGATCCGCTCGAGAGCCGGGCTCCGTTATCAATGTGATTGGTCCCAATGCAGGCCCTCATCCATTTTTGGAAGAGGTAGTTCTCCTCATTGGTTGCCCTGGAGGAAGAAATCCCTCCGATGCTCTGACCGCCATACTTCTCTTTTATTTCCTTAAACCGGCCAGCAATCAGATCGAGGGCTTCTTCCCAGGAGACTTCTACAAAAACTCCTGATTTTTTCACAAGGGGTTTTTGAAGCCTTTCGGGATGATGAATGAAATCAAAACCGAATCTCCCCTTCACGCAGAGGCTACCCTGATTGACCCCGGCCTCTCCCTTGGCGGTGACTTTGACGACCCTTCTTTTTCGGAGGGTATTGAGCTCCAACTGGCAACCACACCCGCAGAAGGTACAGGTGGTCTGGACCCTTTCCAGTTGCCATTTCCTCCCTTTCATCCTGCTCAGGTTCTCTGTCAGGGCACCTACCGGACAGACCTGGAGGCATTCGCCGCAGGAGATACAGTTCTCTTTTCGTTCGGCCCGGATATAAGAAGAAAATCCGCGCTCTGCCACTTCCAGCACATCTGCCCCCGGGATACCGAGGCAGGCATGGACACAGCGGAGGCACATCACACAACGATCCCGCCACTGTCGGATCAGCGGGGTCCCATACTCCGAGACCGGTTTCTCCACCTTCTCGGGAGGAAACTCATTCTTCTCTATTCCAAACTCATAGACTCGGTTCTGAAGCAGGCATTCCCCTCCGGCATCGCAGACCGGACAGTCCAGGGGATGATTAACGAGCAGGAGTTTTAATGCCTCAAGTCTCATCTTCTTCACTCGCTCGGTCCCGGTATGGATCACCATCCCCTCCACCGCAGGTGTGGCACAGGAGGCCACGGGCATCTCATAACCTTCCACATCCACCAGGCAGATCCGACAGGATTTGATCAGGGTGAGTTTGGGGTGGTAGCAGAGGGTGGGGATATAGATGCCATTTTCCTTGGCAATCTCAAGGATCGTTTGATCCGGTCTTCCAGTCAGTTCCTTTCCATCAATCGTCAGCTTCAGCATGCCTTATATCAGCCTCCGGCTTCAATCTTTCCGAGATGCCGAAACAAGTTCGGCATGACATGAAGGAACCATATAGCGGTGTCATTCTGAACTCGTTTCAGAATCTGGTTTATTTAAACTGCAAATAGCCCAACCCGGACACATCGGAGACAGCGATCTGCTTCTCTGCGGGCCAGAGGAATCGAAAACCCTTCTTCGACCTCATCGAAGACCCATTTTCTCCTGTCCGGTGAAAGCATCTCCAGCACGGCCCTCTTTTGGCCTCCTGGAACCCCGATCTTCTCATCCCTGCTGTAGACCTTGATCTTCTCAACCATGGCCTCCAGACGCTCCGCCTCTGACTCTTTCACTTCCATCCCTCGGAGGAAGAGATCAATCTTTTCAGCCGCCCTCTTCCCGTGACCGGCTGCACGGACCAATACATCCGGGCCGGTCACACAATCGCCGGCAGAGAAGATCCCGGGCCGGCTGGTCAGGAATGTCCCTTCCTGAACAGCAAGGGTGGACCGTCTCGTCGTCTTGATCCCATCCTTCTCCTCAAGGAAGGAGAGATCAATGGCCTGGCCAATGGCGGGAATGAGGATATCTGTTTCGATGAAGAACTCCGATCCTTTAATCGGGACAGGTCGCCGTCTTCCGCTTTCATCCGGCTCTCCCAGCTCCATCCGGATGCATTCCACTCCGACCACCTTTCCCTCTTTTTCAATGATCCGAACAGGATTACAGAGGTAGTGAAATTTCACGCCCTCTTCCTCTGCATCATGGATCTCCACCCGATCAGCGGGCATCTCTTTTTTGGTCCGGCGGTAGACCAGGTTGACATCCGGTTTGCCAATGCGGAAAGAGGACCGCACGCAGTCAATGGCCACATTTCCGCCCCCGACCACTACCACCCTCTTTCCTGCGGGATAGGGGTCTCTTCCCAAATTGATCTCCAGGAGATAAAACACTCCGGGAATAAATCCCTTATACCCTTTGTCCTCTCCCTCCACTCCCATGGGGGTGTTGGTCTGAGCACCCACCCCGATAAAGATAGCTTTATAACCCTGCTCAAAGATCTGAGAAAGGGTGATATCCTTACCCACCTGGGTATGGTAACGAATTTCTACCCCCAATTTTTCTACAATCCCGGCTTCATATCTCAGGATATCCCTCGGAAGCCTGTAGTCCGGAATTCCAACTGCAGACATTCCCCCTGGTTCGCCCAATCGTTCAAAGAGGGTGACGGCGTAACCCTTCAGGGCAAGGTAGTAGGCGCAGGAGAGACCCGAAGGACCTGCCCCGATGACAGCCACCTTTTCCGACTTCGCTGCCTCCTTCCTGATCGAAGGTTCCCTCCTCTTCTCCAGTTCATAATCTGCTACGAACCGTTTCAGCCATTTGATGGAGATGCATTCGTCCACATTCTGCCTGCGACAGTTATCCTCACAGGGCCGGACACAGACCCTGCCGAGAACACCGGGAAGGCAGGTGGCCTCACGAATGGCAGAGAGGGATTCCGCAAACCTCCCCTCCCTGATCAACTCCACATAGCGGGTGATGGGAAGATGGGAGGGACAGGCGCTTTCACAGGGAGCCGTGACCTTCACCTTATATTCCTCTCGGGGGATCTTCTTCTTCGATTGAATGACATCAGAAAAGTGGGCACTAAAATGGTCGAGGGCGTGAAGGATGGGTTTGGGCCCGGTCTGGCCCAGGTTGCATTTAGAACTCTTCAGGATGGTTTCGGCCAGATATCTTAATTGGCCCAAATCCTCCGGCCTTCCCTGACCATCGGAAATCCGATTGAGGATAGTTGCCATCACCCTCGTTCCGACCCGGCAGGGAGTACACTTTCCGCAGGACTCCTTCTGGACTGCCTCCATATAAGCTCGAACGAGATCGATAATATCGACCCCGGGGTCTTTGATGGCCACTCCATCCCACCCGATGAAAGCCCTGATCTTCTTATCCTTATCGAATTCTTCGGGAAGATTGAGATTCGAGACAGGCTTTCTTTCCCCTTCGGGCTTTCCCCGATTATCCACAACCACTCCACCCCAGCTGCTAAAAAGAATGTCGGTCATGCCCACACCTCATCGCAAAGTGCAAATTTAACAATTAGCAATGCAAAATTGTTTTTCGTAACATTTGGGCTCTTCACTTAATTCAATGCAGGTAGAAAAATGCAAAATATTATTTCTCAAATTTTGAACTGCTAATTTTGCAATTTTCAATTTGCAATGTTCTTTTATCGATCAATCTCTCCCAGAACGATATCAATACTCCCGATGGTTGAGATTACATCAGCAATCAAACTCCCTTCGATCATTCTGGGAAGAGCCCCAAGATTGAGAAAAGAGGGGGGCCGGATCCTCAAACGGAAGGGATGGTTTGATCCATCGCTGATGATATAGAATCCCAGTTCCCCTTTCGCGGCCTCTACGCTTTCGTAAACCTCTCCCTCGGGTGCCGTAAACCCTTCGGAGGCAATCTTGAACTGCCGGATGAGGGAGGCGATATCCGTAAGGACCATCTCCTTATTCGGCAGGACGATCCTTGGATCATCGGCGAGGATCGGACCTCTGGGCAACCGTTCCAGGGCCTGCTTCACGATGGCATTGGACCACTCCATCTCGCGGAGGCGAACCGTGTACCGGTCATAGACATCTCCGATCGTCCCGACAGGGATATCGAAATCAAACTCCTCGTAACTCGAATAGGGAAAGGCCTTCCTGACATCCCATTTCACACCGGACCCCCGAAGGGTGGGGCCGGTTACGCCCCAGTTGATTGCATCCTCTTTGGAGAAGATTCCGATCTCTTTGGTCCGTTTCAACCAGATCACATTCTGGGTCAGCAGGGTTTCATATTCCCTGACATGTCCGGGAAAAGTCTGGACAAAGGTCCTGATCTTTTCGGTGATCCCATCCGGAAGATCCTTCGAAACCCCGCCGATTCTCAGGTAGGTAGGCGTGAGCCTTCCGCCTGCAACCTCTTCAAAGATTCTCAGGACCTCTTCCCTTTCTCTAAAGGTGTAGAAGATGGGGGTGGTCGCGCCGATATCTAAGACATGGGTTCCCAGCCAGATGAGGTGAGCAGCGATTCTCTGAAGCTCGGCCATCATCACCCTCAGATACTGGGCTCTCTTTGGAACGTCAATGCCCAGGAGTTTCTCCACAGCCAGGACATAGGCCAGGTTGTTTCCCATGGCATTGGTATAATCGAGGCGATCGGTGAGAGGGATGACCTGATGATAGGTCTTGCTCTCAGCGAGTTTCTCCACTCCCCTGTGAAGGTGTCCGATATGGGGGACCGCCTTAACAATGATTTCTCCATCCAATTCCAACACGAGTCTCAACACCCCGTGCGTTGCGGGGTGCTGGGGTCCCATGTTGATGGTCATCAATCGTGTCTCTGCCATTTCAGACCTCTGGGATAAAGGGTTTGTCAGAGTCCGGACCTTCCACCGGGAAATCTTTTCTCAAAGGATGGCCTTCATAACCCTCCCAGAGGAGAATTCTTCTCAGGTCGGGATGGTTCTCAAAAGTGATTCCGAAGAGATCGTAGGCCTCCCTCTCCAGCCAGTTGGCTGCCTTCCAGATGGATTCAACACTTAAAATCGGTTCCCCTTCTCCAACTCTGATCTTTAATCTCAGCCGATGATTGAGCCTGAAAGAGTAAAGAAGGTAGGCCACTCCAAAACGGGGGGTCTGGGGGAAATGATCAATCCCGCAGAGATCGGTCAGCATGTGGTATTGGAGCTCAGGATCAGTATAGAGAAACTGGCAGATCTCATAGATATCCTTCTTTAAAACGGTGATGTTAATCTCCCCGCGAAAGGCCTTTACCTCCAAGATGGAGGTTTGAAATCTCTCTTCCAATCTTTTCACTGCAGGATGAATCTCAGTCATATCCTATCCTTTCAGTTCCAGGGTGCTCCGGACATCCTTTCGATCCCGAAGGGATTCCGTTTCGATCTTCTTCTGGAGTTTGACCAATGCGGCAAGGAGTCCCTCGGGTTTGGGCGGGCAACCGGGGACATAGAAATCGACCGGAAGGATCTGATCGACTCCCTGAACCACATTGTAGGTTTTGAAGATCCCTCCTGAGCAGGCGCAGGCGCCGTAGGCGATGACCCATTTTGGCTCCGGCATCTGTTCATAGATGCGCTTGACCATGGGAGCCATCTTCTTGGTCAGGGTCCCTGCCACGATCATCAGATCCGCCTGTCTCGGTGAGGGCCGAAAGACCTCCGATCCAAATCGTGCAATGTCCCAGGTCGCCATACTGGCAACCATCATCTCCAGGGCGCATCAGGCCAGGCCGAAGGTCACAGGCCAAATCGAGTACTTTCTGCCCCAATTGACGATCTTGTCGAGGTAGGGCAAGAAAGGGGTTTTCTCAAGATAGGTTTCTATTCCCATTCCAATGCTCCTTTTTTCCAGATATAGATATAAGCAATGATGAAGATGCCGATAAAAACAGCCATTGAGATGAAAGCAAAGATTTTAAATTCTTTGAAGACCACTGCCCAGGGGTAGAGAAAGACCACTTCAATATCGAAAAGGAGAAAGAGCATGGCGATGATGTAATACTTTACCGGTATTCTCCGGAAGCTTGAGCCCACTGTTGGCATCCCGCACTCATAAGGGGCCTGCTTCACAGCAGATGGTTTTTTTTGGCCTAAAAGATGGGAAGCGAGAACAGTAAAACAGGCAAAGAAAATGGCAATGGCTATAAAAATGCCTATTGTGAAATATTCAATCAGCATAGCCCCCCCCTTCCTTATGAACCTGAATTTTATCTCAATAGAGATAGAATTAATTTGTGAAAAGTTTCTTGTTCTGGGTAAAATTACAAGATTGCCTCTCTTTTGTCAAGAGAAATTTTAAAACAAATTGGTTTTTTTAGATAAATCATAACTTTATGTTTTTATTAGTTATTTAATTATCAACAACCATTTAAATTAAACTCAGAAAATAATTAGTGAAATAAATTACATTTAATCTCCAAAACCCATGAACCGATTAAATATCGATTAAGAAGGATCATTTTTCGGCATAGTAATCAATTGGCGGAAACCAAGAGGGATTTCAATTTAGGGATTATCTTTTCGACCCTGACGGCGCAGACCTTGTATTCCGGGATTTTGGCAATCGGATCAAGTTTCGGATTGGTCAGGATATTGGCCCTGCTTTCCAGAAAGTGAAAGGGCATAAAAACGACCTTTTTGCCTACCCCGGCGGTCAACTTGATTCTTGTCAGAACAGAGCCACGCCTCGATTCCACTTTGACCATCTCGTTGTCCGTTAACCCGATCTGTCTGGCATCCTCAGGGTTCATCTCTAAAAAGCATTCCCCGATCTCCTGTTCCAGGGATGGAGAATTTCTTGTCATCGTGCCGGTATGATACTGGGCATGAACCCTTCCGGTGGTCAGCCAGAAGGGATATTCCGCATCTACGACCTCTGCCGCAGGCTTATATTCGATCGGAGCGAAGAGACCTTTTCCCCTGGTAAAGCGGCCCTGGTGTAAAAATTTCGTTCCCGGATGCTCTTGATTGGGGCAGGGCCAGTGCAGTCCCTCACCCTGGAGTCTATCATAAGTGATCCCCCCGTAGGAGGGCGTCAGCCTGGCGATCTCCTCCATGATGACCCGGGGAGACTCGAAATCCATGGCATAGCCCAGACGATTCGATAACTCCTGGATGATCCGCCAGTCCTCTTTTGCCTCACCGGGTGGCTCGATCGCCCTTCGAACCCTCTGGACCCTTCTTTCCGTGTTGGTGAAGGTCCCATCCTTCTCTGCAAAGGATGAACCCGGAAGAACCACATGAGCAAGATCCGAAGTGGGGGTCTGAAAGATGTCGATGACCAGAAGGAAGTCGAGGGCCCGGAGTGCCTTTTCCACATGATGGCTATCCGCATCGCTCACCACAGGATTTTCGCCCAGGATGATCATCCCTTTGACCTTGCCTTCGAGGATCGCCGGGAAAACCTCTGTCGCGGTGATCCCTGCCTTATCCGAAGGCCTTCGTCCCCACGCCTCTTCGAACTTCTGTCGAACCGATGGGTCGCTCACCGCCTGGTAACCCGTATAAACATTCGGCAATCCTCCCATGTCACAGGCACCCTGAACATTGTTCTGGCCTCGAAGAGGATTGATGCCTGTGGATTCCCTGCCGAGATTTCCGGTCAGCATGGCGAGATTGGCAAGGGACCTGACATTGTCCACCCCGGTCGTGTGCTGGGTGATCCCCATGGTGTAGAGGATACTGGCCCGTTCAGCCCTGCCATAGTATTCGGCAGCCTTCTCCAGATCAGCCACCGATATGCCGGTGAGCTCGGAGACTTTTTCAGGTGGATAATTCTCAACGACCTTCTTCAGCGCCTCAAAGTTTTCCGTCCGCTCATCCATGAAGGCCTGGTCCTGCCACCCCTTTTTCAGGATGATGTGCATGAGGCCATTGATGAGGGCGACATCGGTTCCGAGATTCTGACGAAGATGAAGATCACTCACCAGGGTGACGGGGATCTTCCGGGGGTCGGCGACAATGATCTTTGCCCCTTTCGCCTTTGCACGATAGATGCGGGTGGCAATTAGGGGATGGGCAACGGAGGTGTTGGAACCGATGATCAGGATACAGTCCGCCCGCTCAATCTCTTCGATAGAATTGGTCATTGCACCACTGCCAAACGAGGCGGCCAGCCCGGCCACGGTGGAGGAGTGTCAGAGACGGGCACAGTGATCGATATTATTGGTACCCAGAACAGCCCTTGTAAATTTTTGAAGGAGGTAATTCTCTTCGTTCGTACACTTGGCTGAAGTCAATACGGCGATGCTGTCCGGTCCGTATTTCTCCTTGATCTCCTTCAGTCTTTTAGCAGAGAGATCCAGGGCCTCCTCCCAGGAGGTCCCCTTCAGCACTTCGTCCCTTCTCACTAAAGGTCGGGTTAACCGACTCGGGCTCATGATAAATTCATGAACCGTCCACCCTTTGACACAGAGTCTGCCTTCGTTGACAGGACTGGTTTTTGAGGGAAGGGTTCCGATGACTTTTCCGTCGAGGACCTCCAAAAGCAATCCGCAGCCGCAACCGCAATAAGGGCATGTCGTTAATACGGTTTGAAACTCCATGGACCTATTTTACCTCAATGACATTGAAGGGCGATTTCTCCCCCACGTTGTAACCTGTTTTATAACCAAATTCCTCGTTCACGATCTCCGCAATCTTCTTATAAAGCGTCCTCAGGGGGATATCGGCCGGACAGGCCTCCTCACAGAGTCCGCAGTCGATACACCGACCGACCATGTGCATGGCCCTCACCAGATGGAACGTGGGATTGTCAGGGGGGATCTCCCCTTTCCCCACGAGGAGTTCCTCCTCAAGGCTGCACTCATTGCAAAAACACATGGGGCAGACATTCCTGCAGCCAAAGCATTTGATGCAGCGCTTAAATTCTCCCAGCCAGAAATCGAGCCGGGCGTCCAGATCCATCCCATCAACGCGGTGAACCCGCTGGCTGCGAGCTCCCTCTCCTTTCAGCCCGTCGATCAGGCAGTCCGGGAAAGGCTTCTCGCATTCGCAGGCCTTTGCCAGTTCGTCAGGACAACCCACTCCGATGGGAACGACCTTTTCCTCCGCCAACTGATTCCACTTGAAAAGTTCCCGAAGCCCCCTCTCATCACAGCCCCGGACTAAAACGGCGAAGGTCTCCTGAGGATATTTCGTAGCCAATTGGATCAATATCTGATTGAGGGGATAGCGGGCATCCCCTGCCTTTTTCCAATCGCCCAGGGAGAGAGATTCAAGTTCTTGAGGATTGCAGAAGAGGTGGGGCAGGATATGCCCCTCCAACTCCCTTAATCCCAGAAAGCCTTTGATCCTCTTCTCTTCCAGTAATTTTTGAACCTGCTCCTTGATCTTATGACCCATCACTTTTTCAGGCGGCCTCCTTCACTCTCAAAGGATTGGGCCCTAATTGTTTGATCTCCTCCGCAAAGTCCGAGATCTCGTGAACGAATTCAACCGCTTCCGCTGAAGAGACCCATTTCATCCGGAGTCGCCGGGGATTCATCCCGGAGAATTCCAGAAGGCGCTTCAGGACGGTCAATCTCTTTTTCGCCATGACATTACCAGACTGGTAATGACATTCTCCGAGGCGTCAGCCAGCCACAAAGACACCATCCGCCCCTGCCTGCAAGGCCTTCAGGACATAATGGGGCGATATGGTCCCTGCGCACATGACCCGGATTGTCCGAACAGATGTTGAATACTGCATTCGACTGACCCCAGCCAGGTCAGCAGCCGCATAGGCTCACCAGGTGCACAGGAAAGCAATGATCCTGGGTCTGAACTCCTCTGCCATTAAGAAACTCCCTTCAACCGCGTATCAATAAAATCCGAAATCCGAATATCGAAATTCGAAACGAATCCGAAATTCAAATATCTAAATTCTAAACTTTTTATTAGGAACATTTCTATTTTGAACCTTTGTGCTTATTTCGGATTTCGTGCTTCGAATTTCGAATTTGCGATTTAAGCTACCATAGCCTTCTCAATCTGAGCATAGATCTGCCTGCTCGTAAATCGTTTAAGTTGCGCACTGGCCGATGGACAGGTGGCCGCACAGGCGCCGCATCCCTTACAGATCACCTCATTGATCTCGCAGATCTCCCGATCCTCCAGATATCGAATGGCCTCATAAGGACAGACCTTTAAGCACCCCTGACATCCCACGCAACTCTCGGGATCAATCGAGGCCACAATGGCATTGCCGAACATTTCCTTCTGAGAGAGAAGCGTGACCGCACGGGCCGAAGCGCCCAGACCATGAGCAATCGATTCATCAAGAGGTTTAGGGGAGTGGGCCAGGCCACAGACAAAGACCCCATCGGTTGCAAAATCGATCGGCCGGAGCTTCACATGAGCCTCTACAAAGAACCCATCCGTATTCACCGGAACCTTGAACAGTTTGGCCACAGGATTCTCTTTGGGCATGACCATGGCCGTTGCCAAAATGAGGATCTCCGGCCGGATTTCCATCTCCCGGCCGAGGACATAGGAGGTGAAAAGGGCGCAAAGGTCATTCCCCTCCTTGGTAACTTTAAGCTCTTTTTGATCATCATAACGAATGAAGATGACCCCTTTCTCCCTTGCCTCCCGGTAGAGATCCTCTCTCAACCCATAGGTTCGAATATCCCGATAGACGATAAAGACATCCATTTGCGGATTGATCTCTTTCAGTTTAAGTCCACTTCGAACCGAATGGGTACAGCAGACTTTAGAGCAGTAGGGTCTCTCTTTGATCCGGGATCCAACGCACTGGATGAAGAGAGCTGTGCGAATCTTACTTAAAGAGGAATCTTTGTTGATCAATCGCTGATCCAACTCCAGGCCGGTGAGAACCCGGGAATCATTTCCATAGAGGTACTGATCCGGTTTTAACTCGGAGGCCCCTGTGGCGACGATGGCAATCCCGTGCTCCAGAGTTTTTAATTCTCCGTTGGTCTGAATGGTGGATTTAAAATTGCCGACAAACCCCTCCACCTCTTTCAATTCCGTATTCAAATGGACCTCGATCTCTGGGTTGGACCTTACTTCCTCAATCAGTTTTCGGAGATACTTCTGAACGTCCTCCCCCCTCCAGGTCTGATAGAGGCTCCGGGCCTGGCCCCCTAAGACATCCTCCCTTTCGATGAGGTAGGTGTGATAGCCCTGCTCGGCCAGATTCTTGGCTGAAACCATACCGCTGATCCCGCCGCCAACCACCAGGGCCTTTGGATTGATCTTGATTAAAGGTTCGGCCATGGGTTCAAAGAAGGAGACCTTCGCCACAGCCATTCGCACCAAATCTTTGGCCTTCTCTGTTCCTGCCTCCTTCTCTCCGCTATGGACCCACGAACATTGATTCCGTATGTTGGCCATCTCGAAGAGGTACTTATTGATTCCTGCATTGACCACGGTCTCCTGAAAGAGGGGCTCATGGGTCAGGGGGCTGCAGGCAGCGACCACCACACGGTTGAGCTTCTGCTCCCGGATGATCTTGGCCATCTTCTCCTGGGTGTCCTGGGCGCAGCTGAAGAGGTTTTCGGCCACATAGACGACACCCGGAAGGCCTTTCGCATACTCGGCAATCCCCGGGACATCCAACACCCCGGCGATATTCGTTCCGCAACGGCAGACAAAGACTCCTATCCTTGGAGGCTCCCCTCGAACATCGATCTCCTCCGGAATCCTCTTCTTCTTCGTCAGAGACCAACGGGAATCGGCCAGCAGACCCTCTGCCATTGCCGCAGAGGCGCTCGATTCAATGACGGAGGTGGGTATATCCTTGGGACCCTGGAAGGCGCCGCAGACGAAGATACCGGGTTTTGAGGTCTGAACAGGCTCAAAACTGCTGGTGGCCGTGAAATGATAGGGATCGAGACGAAGATCCAATCGCCTGGCGAGGTCTACCGCCTCCCTGGCTACGGTGAATCCAACCGACAAAACGACCATATCAAATGTCTCTTCGATCCTCCTCCCCGCTTCATCCGTGTAGCGGATGAGCAGGTCACCCGTCTCCTTCACCGGAAGGACATTGGTAATCCTCGATTTGATAAAACGCACCCCGGCTTCTTCATGAGCCCGATTGTAATATCGCTCAAAGTCCTTGCCGTAAGTCCTCATATCGATGAAGAAGATAGCGGCATCCAGGGGTTCTTTTGAATGTTCTTTGGCAACGATGGCCTCTTTGATCGCATAGGTGCAGCAGACAGCCGAACAGTAGGCCCTCGCCCCCTCATGGACATCCCTCGAACCCACACACTGAATCCAGCCGATCTTCTTCGGCTCCTTTTTATCGGAGGCCCTGACCAGATGCCCTCCTAAGGGGCCGGAGGCGGAGAGCATCCTTTCAAATTCAAGGCTGGTGACGATATCGGGAGATTTCTGGTAACCATAGAGATCGTAGACCTCCGGATTAAAGACCTCGCATCCCGGGGCAATGATGATGGCCCCTGCCTGAAGGGTCAACTCCTTCTCCTGGTCTTCGAAATTGATGGCCTTGGCAGGACAGAGCTTCTCACAGACCTTGCACTTCCCTTTGGTCAGAAAGATACAGTTCACCGGATCAATGGCATATTTCAGAGGGACCGCCTGGGCGTACTTTACGTGGATCGATTTTCTTTTGGCCAGGCCGGCATTATATTCGCTGTCGACCTTGGTAGGACATTTTTCGGCACAGAGACCACAGGCAATGCACTTCGCCATATCCACATAACGGGGATACTGGGTGACCCTGATCTCAAAATTTCCGGCTTCCCCGGAGATACTCTTCACCTCCGATAGGGTGAGAAGCTCGATGTTGAGATGCCGGCCGACCTCGACCAGCTTGGGCGAGAGAATTCACATGGCACAGTCATTGGTGGGAAAGGTCTTATCGAGTTGGGACATCACTCCACCGATGGAGGAGGAACGCTCCACGAGATAGACATAATAGCCGGAATTGGCCAGATCCAATGATGCCTGCATCCCGGCAATGCCTCCGCCCACGACCATGACTGAACCGAACTTCTTGTCTCCCATTTTTTCTCCTGCACTTATTTTAAGAGTGAAATGCTGATATGAAATTTTATTAAATCCGAAGCACGAAATCCGAAATTCGAAACAATTTCAAATTTTTAAACTCAAATGTTCGAAACATGTTTCGAATTTTGGTCATTTGGATTTAGGATTTGTTTAGGATTTCGATATTCGAATTTCGTATTTACGAGCTCCATTCCTCTACTGCGATAGCAGTTCCTCAATCCCTTTTAGAGAAATTTCATTCATGTTCAATCCCAGAAGGTTCTCATCAATGCCCATGCTCAATCCAAGAAGCTGGGTATAGAGAATAGGGGGAAGGGGATGGTTTAAATTCCTTTGAGAAAGAATCATCTTCTGGACCTTATCGAACTGGAGATGGCAGTAGGGACAGGCCGTGCAGATGTATTCAGCCCCTGATTCCCTCCCGTTGACGACTTTCTTCAAGGTCAAATCCATGGAAAGTCCGTCATTGATTCCCCAGAGCGGGGCCCCGCAGCACTCCAGTTTCATCGACCAATCCATACTTTCAGCTCCGGTGGCCTCAACGAGTTGATCAAACAGGGAGGGTGCCACTGCATGATCGAACCCGACCACCTGGCTTGGCCTCAGGACATGGCATCCATAATGGGTGGCCATCCGGAGTCCACGATAATTTTTCACCATCTTCTCTTTGATCCGGTCGATACCGATATCCTGATAAAGAACAGAGAGAAGATGTTTGATTTCAAGCTTTCCCTCATATTTCAGACCTTCTTTTTGAAGCGTCTTGTTCACCTCTTCCTTTAAAGAAGGATGCTCCTTTAAGAGGTAATCCGCTTTCTTCAGTGTGCCGTAACAACATTGACACAGGGTCAGGACATTGAGATTTCTCTTTTCAGCCAAAGCCAGATTTCTCGCAGAAGAGAGAAGAAAGACCCTGAATTCGATATTCCTCAGGGGATATCCGCAGCAGTTGAATTCTCTGAGATCGACCAATCCCACTCCCAGTCTGCCCAAGACAGCCCTGGCAGAGGATTCATACTGGTTCAACCGGGCCGGGATCTGGCAACCGGTAAAGAGAGCAAATTCGGTCATGGCCTCTTCTCTCTCACATATTGGACCGCTAAATTCTTCAACTCATAAAGGACATCGGTCACCGCTACCCCCTGGGGACACTGTTCCTGACATTGATAACAGGTCAGACAGTCCCAGAGCATATTTGAGCCGAAGGCAAGATCCCTCAACCCCAGTCCGGTCGCATGCATGATCTGATGGGGAAGAAGTCCCAGGGTTTCCTGGGGATTTTCATAATTGGCCACAACCGGACAGACCGCCGTACAGGTCTGACATCCAAAACAGACCGAAAAGTTCTTTGCCTGGGCTGAGAGGTTGAGCCCACTCTGAAATTTTTTGTCGGTAGGGGTGAGAGGTAAAACCTTATCCTTCGCCTTCATCAGATCACACTGGTTAAAAATCGCCTCTCTTGCCCGGATCAGGGGTTTTTGATAGTCTCTCAAAACCGTCTCCTCCCTCATCAAACCACGATAAAAGGAGAGGGGAGAGAGAACGAGGAATTCTGGGTATCCCTTTTGAAGGAGAGCCTCTCTTACGTTGAACCACAAATCCTGCAAGTTGATCCCCACTGGGCAGACTACTGTGCAGCGGTAACAATTAGTACAGAGATAGACTCCCTCTTGAAGATGCCTGAGTTCCTGGGAGCTCAATTTCTTGCCGGAGATCAGTGCCTTGATAGCTGCGATTTTCTCAGAAGGAAAGATATTGATATTGGGAATCTCATGAAAGGCCACGGCCACAGAGCATCTCAAACTGCAAGTTAAACAATGCATACAGGCATCGAGCTCCATCCCCTGTCTTATAGCGATATGGGTGGGATTTGATTTTCCATTCTTCATGGCCACGTCAACAAGCAGGGTCAAAGGGCTGGCAAAGAAATGAACCAACTTTCCCAGCGGGAGATAGATCAAAAGGACTTGAGCCAAGAGGAAATGCATCAGGAAAAGAGGGTCAGCCGGGGGAACTACCGCGCGCAGTTGAAGAAGGCTAAGAAAGAATGCTCGATAGGTTTTAATATTAACATCACTCCAGAATCGCATGGCCATCCCTGATAATCCGATAGCCAAGAGCAGACTTAGGGCGAAGTAGTCGCCGAAAATCGAAAGAGGGCGTAAATTCTTTTTTGAGAGCCGCCGGAATAAAAGCGCACATGCTGCCACAATAAAAATCACGCCAAAAGTAGAACCAGTCCAGTGAGAAACCTGGTCTATATGACTAGCGCCTACCCGGAGCAAAGTCCAGAGGGGGGTAATCTCAGAGATGAGCCTGAGATGCCCTACGAGCATCAGCGCAAGGGACAGGTGCATCATCCAAGAGGCGAGCCAGAGGGGGATGCTGACCGCAGGTAATGTCGGAAAGAAAAGAATGTCACGGACTCTTTGTAAGAACGTCCTGGTTTCCCTTCGAAAAGGGAAAGCGCTTAACCCTATCGAGATGTTTTTAACCCTAACCCACCGAAATAAACGATATAAGAAACCGATGATAAGAAGAAGTATAGAAAGATAGGGCAAATAAACCGCAATCAGTCTTGCCAAAAAGAGATTATCAGCCATATTTAAGTTAATGTTTAATTTGTGAATTTTTTAATTTGAACGCCTCATTCCTAAACCAAACGATCCAATTTGTCAAGCGAAAAATACCCAATTTCCCCATGAAATTTCTTATTGACAATAAGCAAGGGATTTACATAATTAATTGTAACTTTCAATCATTTCTTCTTCAAGGATTCTGAGATGCGATTCGGATTTCATATCTCCATTGCTGGAGGATTCTCTAAAATCGTCGAAAGGGCGAAACAGAGGGACTGCGAGACGATCCAGTTCTTCTCCCGAAACCCAAAGGGATGGCGATACGAGCCTTTGGACAAGAAGGAGATAGAAGCCTTCAGCGATTCCATTCATTCCTCTGACTTATCTCCCATCTTCCTCCACCTTCCTTACCTTCCAAATATCGCCTCAAAGGATTCAAAATTTTATAAACGTTCGATCGAATCGATTGCCATCGATCTCGAAAGAGCAGAACAATTAGGAGTCCGATATCTCATTATCCATATCGGTCATCGAATGGAATCCTCTGAGGATGAAGCCATAGAAACTGTTATCAATGGAATTGACCAGGCCCTTGAGAGGATGAAGAATTCTGTCGTCCTCCTCCTGGAAAATACTGCTGGACAGGGAACAGAGATCGGCTACACCTTTGAGCAGATTAAAAAGATCATCCAGGGAGTTCATCAGAAGAAGCGAGTGGGAGTCTGCCTCGATACAGCCCATACCTTTGAGGCAGGATATGATCTCTCCAATAGAGATGGTCTTGAAAGGACACTTGAATCCTTCGATCAGATGATCGGTCTAAAACGACTCCATCTTCTTCATCTCAACGACTCAAAGACTCCTCTGGGATCGAGGAAGGATCGGCACTGGCATATTGGTGAGGGTCATATTGGGCTTGAAGGATTTCGAACTCTGATTAATCATCCTTTACTCAAACATCTTCCTGGGATCATGGAGACTCCGAGAAAAGATACAGTTGAAGATCTGAAGAATATGAAGGTGATACGGAGTCTGGTTGAGTAAGAGGTGAGGATTTATTCTGATATGAAACAATTGGAAGAGACTCGAGAAAAAGGTCATCATCTCCTTCTTGGAGTGACCGGTGGAATTGCCACCGGAAAGAGCCTGGTGGCCCAGATGTTGAAGGACCTTGGCGCCCATACAATCGACTTTGATCTCTTGAGCCGGTTCGTGGTCGAACCGGACAAACCCGCCTGGAATGAGATGGTCGCCTATTTCGGAGAAGAGATCCTCCAAAAGGATAGAACACTTAATCGAAAATATCTTGGAGAGATTATATTCTCCGATACGGAGAAGAGGAAAAGGCTTGAGGGATTTACGCATCCGAGGATTCAGGAAGAGTTTTTTAAGCTGGCACAGGAATATTCGGCCAGAGATCCAAGTGCCATCATCCAGGCCATTGTGCCCCTCCTCTTTGAAGTCCATCTGGGCTACCTCTTTCATAAGATCTTATTGGTCTATGCCCCTGAAGAACTTCAGATCCGGCGTCTCATCGAGCGAGACCGGATCTCCCGTGAGATGGCCATCAAGATCATCCAATCCCAGATGCCCATAGAAGAGAAGAAGGGTTATGCCGATTTCATCGTGGATAACTCCGGTTCCCCGGAGGCGACCCGAAGACAGGTCGAGGAGATCTGG
>Ga0209609_10000233_pt1 | contig 33596 bp, 31 predicted proteins | sample LakKivw325mmetaG_FD_184136 | JGI IMG/M metagenome (GOLD analysis project Ga0209609, IMG submission 184136) | Anoxic lake water microbial communities from Lake Kivu, Rwanda to study Microbial Dark Matter (Phase II) - Lake Kivu water 325m metaG... | ecosystem: Environmental > Aquatic > Freshwater... | reverse complement strand
GATTTCCCGCTCCGTCAACATAATACATATATCCCTTCTGCCTCTTTACTGCGCCTCTAAGCAAAATCTTTCCCATCTTCTCCTCCTTTTTTTCTTCTTACAGAATCAATTTTATTATATCATATCACAGAAGTCAAATAAATTTCAAACAAAAAAATTTCAACCTCTCCCTCGCAGGAAATTTTATTTCCACATTCCTGATTAAAATTGAAAATCCGGGATGAATACGGACGGCATGCTCCAGCAGTCATTTCCATGCGGCTCTCCCGAAGGCTTCAAGGTCGTCATAGGAATTCCGCCACGTGGTATACATGGCGCCGATGACACCGGGGATACTCGCGCTGTCGTCCAGCCATGTGCGAATAGTCTGCGGAGGGCCGTCGTAGTAGCCTGCAAGAATCTGCGAATAACCTCGCCCGGCAAACCATGGCATATTCTGTTTCCGTTTGGTAACGCTTGGCTTTCCAGAGATGCCAGTTATGACCGGCCCCTCATCGCCGATGACCATTCCATTAACCGGATCCGCCAGTTGTTTTGTGGTACAAACAGGTCTTGTTACAGGAAGCATGCGTGATTGCAGGCTGCGGTCTGGCAAAACCGGCCTTCATTTGTCCATGTATTCGTTCAGTATCTGCCGGGATTTCTCCGGGCTGCCGTCCTGCGGCAGGAGGTTATTGTTGCTGCGCAGTCCCGGGTTGGCGCCATGCTTGAGCAGGAGTTCCAGGACATCATACGCGGAACTGTTTGCCGCATCAAAAAGCGGAGTTCTCCCGTAAGAATCCGGGCTGTTAGGGGCAGAGCCGGCGTCCAGCAGTTCCTGCACCACCTCCGTATTATTTTTGCCCGCAGCCCAGTGCAGGGCTATTCTGCCCCACCTGTCCTTGGCCGATATATCAGCGCCATTTTCCAGAAGTAATCTGACCATTTCAGGCCGGCTTTCAAGGGCTGCGAAATGAAGCGGCTGCAAATGGTCGTTATCGACCGCAGCTACTTTTGCGCCTTTCCCGATGAGCAGGACCGCCGCCTCGGCAGAACCTTTCTGTGCCGCAGCGTGCAGGGCGGTTCTGCCTCTGGCGTCCCTGATTTCCAAGCAGGATTTATCCTTTGATAATAACTGCCGGACTATTTCCGGGTTTCCGTTGCGGGCGGCGCGGTGCAGGGGGGTTTCGCCTGATTTGTCCCGCATCCTGACGGGAGCGCCGGCATCCAGAAGGAGTTTCACCGTCTGCGCATGCCCCCGGGATGCCGCCAGGTGGAGGGGCGTGCGTCCCCAGCAATCCCGCACAGCAGGCGAGGCTTTTGCTTTCAACAGGATGCGCACCATGTCATCATAACCGAGCTGGGCGGCGATATGAAGGGCTGTCAAACCGTGTACGTCCTGTTTATTGATGATGTTTTTTTGCTTGAGCAGCTTCTCCGCTGCACTCAGGTCGTTATCGGATGCCGCAATATACAGGCAGGTGCGTCCGCGCAGGACATCAGGTGTGCCGCTGAAATCATCACATGCAAGGCGTTGATATACATCGGCTGAGGTCATCCAGAGCACGGCTTCCGCGAGGAACCCGCTCGTGGGAAAAACCTTCAGTTCGAAACCGGGAAACCGGACTACAGCGTCGTCATAGCTCCATTGCTGGTCAACAATGTACTCGTCGGGCATTATGCTGTCCAGTTCCTCGGAAAAAAAAGTGGCTATGGACCATGCCATCCTGGTTCCTGCATGCCGGGCATCGTCAACTATTGAGGAGTTCTGAATCATGCAGAAGTCCACGTAGAATAGAAGGTCATCTTTTGCAAACTTCAGAGTTTCCCTGATATGTGTCCAATCGGTGTTTACGGGAGGGAAATATACCGGGTCATATGCTACCCTGGCACGCTGAATTATCGAATGTCCGGACAGGAAGGAATATACCTTACCCTCTTTACGGCCTGCAATTCTTTGCGCCGCCTCCATACTGATTGCCCTGATGGAACCCGTCTCATGTTCAATCAGCGATTCTGTTTCCCGTCGGAGACGTTTGAGAAATGCATGTCCCGCCACTCCCGGTGCCATCGGTTCGGGCCTTTCCCTGTAGAAATCGTTGCCTTGGCCTCCCGGTCCATAAATGTAAACGTTGCGCTGGGCGTACTGAAGGCCTCCCGTGACATGGAACCCCTGGTACACAAGAGGCATCTTCCCCAGACGGGTGCATGCGGCTGTGAATTCGCCTGTCCACGTCCATAATACGGCAATATTGGCCGGTTTGTGCGTCGGGATGAAATATTCGCCGTTTTCATTGCGGAACAGACCGCCTCCTTCGGCTGCATGGTTGGAAAAATCGGCATCAAACGGTATTTTCCTCTTCTTCATATCCCCCAGCAGGTCTGAGGCCCCGAAAACCATGACATAACTCCCGGAATTCTTGTGTGCACGGATTCTCTCTCCATCTTCTTCGGAGCCGCCGGGGCAGAGGAAGTAGAGGACTATACCGGGGTCAAAGGGAGGTTGTCGTCTCGCCGCCGATTGCATGCGCATCATTCCTCCGCAGCGGCCCAACGCTTCGCCCACGGCTCCGGGCTCTCCGTCGACTCCTATGGGCCAGCCCTTTTCCACATGTAGTCTCGCAGCATATTCAGCGCTCGGGAGCATCCTATCCACATCATCTTCCATGCTTGCCAGGCAGCCCCGTATCCATCCGGCATATCTGTCTGCTCCCGGAACAAACCTTGCGTTTTGTGCTACAGGTTTTTGGCTGACATGACAAGGCGCGCATCCTGTAAGAATGGCAGCAAGAACGGTTATTGAAAGAAACCGGAGATTTTTCGCGATAATTTTTTTCATAAAAAATTGGAGCGCCAGCGTTACCGGCGCTCACACTTATCTTAAATCATTACTTCCTTTTGTCAAGCAAAAAGGTGCCAGTTTCCTGCAAAGCCCCATCCCTTTGTGTGTTTTTCAAACGGGTGGTATCATACTATTGGGAATGGATAAATTAACGAATGTTCTGAGCGTGATTGTGGGCAGGGACGGCCTTCCCTGTCCGGCACTGTGCCTGGCAGTGAGGGACAAGTTGTGGTACCTGTTTCAGGATAGCTCCGGTTTGTGTTTCAGGAACATGGAGAGAGGCGTTACACATGATTATACCGCGGCAGCAATGAAGGAAAAGAAGTTCGGGATATACCGTGAGATGATTCTGAAATGGAACCGGATAAGCCTTATTCTAAAGGGTGCCAGTGATGACGAGGTAAAGAGGATTCTGCTTGAATCAAGGAAGTCGGCTGAAACCGCCAGCGCCGCAAAGTCGGATTTCCTTGCAAGTATGTCCCATGAACTGAGGACATCCCTCAATTCAATCATCGGGTTTTCCGAGATTCTACTTGACAATATGACGGGTACTCTTACCAATCAGCAGAGAGAGTATGTCACGGATATCATGGAAAGCGGGAAACACCTGCTGGAACTGATAAACGATATACTTGACGTATCAAAGATAGAAGCAGGAAAGATGGAGCTGGAACTGGAGGAATTTTCGCTGAAAGACCTTCTTTTGCGCGGTGTGAACATGTTCAAGGCAAAGGCGCTGAAGCACAATATAAAGGTGACCGTGGCCATATCCACAGAGATAGGGAATGTACTGGCGGACAGCACAAAGGTGAAGCAGGTTCTTTTCAACCTGCTGAGCAATGCCATGAAGTTCACGGCAGACGGCGGGCAGATGGGGATAACCGCAAAGAAAACAGATAAGGAGATACAGGTTACGGTCTGGGATACTGGGATAGGGATTGAGAAGGAGGACATTTCGAAATTATTCATGCCTTTCCAGCAGATTGGCAGGACGCCGGCTGAAGTACAGGAAGGGACTGGGCTCGGCCTTAACCTTAGCAGGCGGCTGGTTGAACTGCAGGGCGGAAGAATCTGGGTGGAAAGCGAGACAGGCAAGGGGTCAAAGTTCAGTTTCACCATACCTGCGAGGGAGTGAACAATGGCACGAATACTAATCGTTGAGGATAACGAGAAGAATCGGAAACTTTTCAAGTTTATTATCTCATCGCTGGGATACGAGGTGCTCACTGCGAATGATGGCAAGGAGGGGCTGAGAATTGCCGCGGAGTATCTCCCTGCCCTGATACTCATGGATATAAAGATGCCCGTGATGGACGGAAATGTTGCAATGAGGGCCCTGAGGGCAGATGAAAAGACCAGGAGAATACCGGTGATAGCCGTTACCGCTTATGCGATGAAGGGGGACAGGGAACGATTTCTTGCCGAAGGATTTGCCGATTATATCGCCAAGCCTGTTGAAAAGGGAAATTTTATAAAAGTATTGCAAAAGGTTCTGAAGGAGAAAAAGGATGGAGGAGACAAAAAAGCCGAGGATTCTGATAGTCAACGATAATGACTCGGAACTCCGCTTGATGAAAGCGCTGCTTAAGAACGAGGGATATGTTTTTGAGACTGCAGGAAATGGTCCTGAGGCTATAGGAAAAGCCGGCAGTTTCATGCCCGATTTAATCCTTCTCGATATCCTGATGCCGGAGATGGACGGCTTTGAGGTCTGCCGTAAACTCAAGGAGAATCCGGAAACCCGGTATATCCCCGTGGTCTTTGTTACCGTGCTGGAGGATAAGGAAACACGGCTTCATGGACTGGAATGCGGGGCGGTTGATTTTATTACAAAGCCAATAGACAGGATAGAGTTTAAGATGCGTGTAAGAAACATTCTTAAAATAAAGGAGTTCGAGGATTTCCTGAAGCAGCATGCTGAAATCCTCCGGAAAGAAGTTGATAGACAGACCAGAAGATTGCAGGAGGCCGTTGAAAAACTTCAGAAGACTACGGAAGACGTCATTCAGATGATGGCAAAGATGTCGGAGATAAGGGACCCTTATACGTCGGGACACCAGCGCAAGGTCGCCGAACTGGCGGAAGCCATTGCGGTGGAACTGGGACTGGATAAGGATACCGCAAAAAGCATCCTTATGACGGGGATAATCCATGATGTCGGCAAGATAGCTATACCAATAGAACTGCTGACCAAGCCTGGGAAACTCACGGATATGGTATTTGAAATAATAAAAACCCACTGCAGGGAGGGTGCTGATCTTGTCAAGGGGTTTGATCTACCATGGCCTGTCGCGGATATACTGATTCAACACCATGAGCGGTTGAACGGAAGCGGTTATCCTGAGGGATTAAAGGGTGATGCAATCAGAATAGAAGCAAGGATACTGGCGGTTGCGGACGTCGTGGAAGCGATGAGTTCCCACCGGCCATACAGGCCGGCTCTCGGAGTTGAGAGAGCAATGAAGGAGATAAAAGAGAACAAGAATGTTCTCTATGACCCGGAAGTTGTGGATGCATGTGAGAAGGTTATAAGAAAAGGCACGATTAGACTGAATAGTTAACGGCAGAATTGTCGGTCTCTCACCTGGAATGCTTATTCCATATAGAAAAGAATAACGGCTGCCGTTGTTTTTCAGGAGAATATATGCGGAAGAATGGTTGTAAATGGGTGCGTGGAGTGTCTCTTCGCCGAATCGGTAACTTAGAGGTAGGATTTACCCTGCTTGAACTGCTGGTCGTGATCGCGATAGTGGCCATCCTTGCATCCCTGCTCCTGCCCGCTCTCTCAAAGAGCAGGGAGAAAGCGAAGCAGGCGGTCTGCGCCGCCAACCTGAAGCAGATAGGGCTTGCATTCCAGCTCTATCTCCAGGATTACGGCGAGATTTTTCCCTGCGCTGATGACCCTGTGAGCAGCGAACCCGTGTACTGGCTGTGGATGGGCAGGGGATGGAGGAGGTTTGCCGCTCCGTACATAGGTTCCAACATCTCCTCAAAGAGCATGGGCGTCCTGTTCTGTCCTTCCGACCGAACGGCGCCGCAGAAGTGGGAGTCAACGTCCTACGGCTACTCAATGAGTTTCTACCATTCCCCGGAGCAGATAAACCTTATGGACTCGGCAGGTCATACGTATGATGCGGGAAAGAGAGTCCCTTCAATTCCGCAGAAATTGGGAAGGGTGCTGCATCCGGGCAGGAAAGCGCTCATGGCGGAGTGGCTGGATAATCACACGGGAGGAAGCAGCGGATGGTGGGCATGGGAGGGCAGCAGGAACTATCTGTTTGTTGACGGGCATGTTGAGTTCCTGCCGGCGCGAGGGATTACCGCTGCAAACGATGGACTTCTCGATATAAACCTTACGGTCAACGGGATAGAGGGAAAGGACAGGGAGTGAGGGGGGAATAATTTTTGGAGAGGTTAGAGGAGATGTGCTATAATTACCAGTTAAAATTCTTGACAACTGACAGGAGAAAAGGATGAAGATTGTGGTATGCATAAAACAGGTTCCGGATACCTTTGAGGTGAAGATAGACCCGGAGACCAAGAGGATTGTGAGGGAGGGTGTGGAGAGCATTATCAATCCGTATGACAACTACGCCATAGAGGAGGCGGTACGCATCAGGGAGAGGTTCGGCGGAACTGTGACGGCCATTTCCATGGGCCCGCCTCAGGCGGAGAAGGCGTTGAGGGATGCCATTGCGATGGGAGTGGATGACGCAGTCCTCCTGAGCGACAGGCAGTTTGCCGGGAGCGATACGCTGGCCACGTCCTACATTCTGAGCTGCGGCATAAGGAAGATGGGGGATGTTGACATAATCGTCTGCGGAAGGGAGACGCTTGACGGCAGCACCGGCCAGGTGGGTCCGGAGATTGCGTACCATCTTTCACTTCCCTACGTGACCTACGTCAACAAGATCAGCAACATATCGGAAGGCATCATGGAGTGCACGAGGCTGATGGAAGACCACTACGAGGAACTCAAGGCAAGACTGCCGGTTCTCATCACCGTCATAAAGGAAATAAACCAGCCGCGCATCCCATCGCTCAGGGGAATGATGAAGGCAAAGAAGGCGCAGATAAATCTCTGGCAGTGCTGCAATGTTGAAGGGGAACAATGCAATTACGGGCAGGACGGCTCGCCGACAAGGGTCGTTGACGTGTGGACCGAGCAGATGCAGAAGTCGGGTAGGAAGGTGCAAGGGGAGACCGAGGAACTTGCCTCTGCGCTGATGACCGAACTGAAAAATCTGGGGGTTCTGTAAGATGGCGATCATCAAGATATTTCACGACAGGTGCACCCTGTGCAGGAAGTGTATTGACGAATGTCCCTTCGCGGCGATAGAGATAAGGGAAGGCAGACTCTTCATCAACGAGAGCTGTACCCTGTGCGGGCTGTGCGTGAAGGCGTGCCCGGAAAATGCGCTGGAGAAGGAGGAGAAGCCGGCTTACAGGACGGACCTGGATCATTACAGGGGGATATGGTTTTTCGCCGAGAGCAGGGACGGCAAACTCTCGCACGTCGCATACGAGATGCTCAACTCGGCCCTCAAGCTCAAGAAAGACCTGGGGGAGGAGGTTGCGGGTGTTCTCATAGGCAGCAACGTCAGGAGTCTTGCCGCGGAACTCGGGAAGCGCGGAGCTGACAGGGTGTATGTCGTGGACGACCCCTCACTCGGCCATTTCCAGGAAGAGCCCTACGCGTTGGCCATGGCGCAGGTTATCTCAAAACATCTCCCGAGCATAGTCCTTGCCGCCGCCACGATGATAGGCCGTTCTTTCGTCCCTTCGGTTGCGGCGCGGATCAGGACAGGGCTTACCGCGGACTGCACGGACATAGGGATTGACCCCGAAACAAAGTTGCTCATACAGACCAGGCCCACGTTCGGCGGGAATCTGATGGCCAGGATTGTCTGCAAGAACCACAGGCCGCAGATGGCGACGATAAGGCCGAAGATTTTCAACGAAGCGCCGGTGATAAACAATAACGGAAGTCCGGAAGTAATAGAGGAGGTTTTTGACGCATCAGGCATGCAGGGCAGGGTAGAGCTGGTGGGCAAGGAAAAGGTTGAGAATATCGTTGACCTGCAGGAAGCCGAGGTGATTGTCTCGGGAGGCAGGGGCATAAGGGATCCCAAAAATTTTGCGCTCATAAGGGAACTTGCCGACCTTCTCGGAGGAGCCGTCGGCGCTTCAAGGGCCGCGGTTGATTCCGGCTGGATACCCTATCCCCACCAGGTGGGGCAGACTGGAAAGACGGTCAAGCCAAAGATATACATCGCCTGCGGGATTTCAGGCGCCATACAGCACCTTGCGGGCATGCAGACGTCGGACTATATCATCGCGATAAACAAGGATCCTGATGCGCCGATATTCAGGGTAGCCAACCTGGGTATAGTGGGCGACGTATTTGAGGTTGTGCCCGCCCTGATAAAGAAGATAAAGGAACAGAAGGGGGGAGGATAACAATGGATATCGGTATGATTTACGCGTTGACAGGAGCGGCTCTTGCTGTCTTCCTGTCTGGGACCGGCTCGAGCATAGGCATAGGGTATGCGGGAAGCGAAGCCAACGGCGTTCTTTCCGAGGAACCGGACAAGTTCGGGATAATGTTGCTCCTTGTGGCCCTCCCCGGAACGCAGGGCATATACGGGTTTCTCACTGGTTTCCTTGTCCTGATGAAGGTCGGGATTCTCGGCGGAAAGGTTGCCGCGGTGAGTTCCGGGCAGGGTCTGCAGATTCTTATCGCGTGCCTGCCGGTGGCAATATCCGGGCTTTTTTCCGCCATACACCAGGGCAAGGTCTGCGCCGCGGGGATAGCGGTTGCGTCAAAACATCCGGAAGCCAGCATGAAGGCGCTGGTTTACGGTGCGATGGTGGAGACATACGCGGTTCTGGCTCTCGTCGTTTCCATATTCCTTCTCCTTGCGGTCAAGTTATAAAGACAGAGGTCCGGGAAAAAACCAATATGCTCGACAATCTGATAAGAAAAGTTATTGAGGATGCGAAGAAAGAGGCGGAAGATACAGTCTTGAAGGCGAAAGAGGAGACCGGGGAAAAATTCCGCGCGGAAAAGGAGAAGATAGAGAGGGAGTACGATAGAAAACTTGCTGCGGCGAAGGAGCGAATAGACAGGGAGAGTGAAAGAAAGCTTTCCGGTTTCCGCATGGATAAGGAGAAGGAGATTCTTGCCCTGCAGAATTCGTTCATAGAAGAGGTCTTGAAGATTGAGGAAGAAAAGTTCAGGGAGTACCTGAACAGGAACATGAAGAACATCATTGCATCCCTTTGCAGGGATACCGGGAAAAACAACCTGGTGGTGAGGGTTCCGGAATCTGCCGGGGAGATGACAGGAATGAAGGATGTGAAGATTGAAAGGGACAGGAGACTGAAAGATTCCTTTGTCATTGCGGCAGGAAAATGGAAGGTCGTTTTTGACTGGGAACGGGTAAGGATGACTATGGAAGAGGACCTCAGGAAGAAGATCGGCGAGTACATTTTTGGTCTGGACAATGGACAGAAGAGAGGAGATTGAAAACTGCGCTGCGGAGGCGAAGGATTGCAGGAAATGCGATCTGTGGAAGTCCCGGAACAACGTGGTCTTCGGCAGGGGCAATCCTTTGTCCGGGATGCTGCTGGTGGGAGAGGCGCCGGGATACAACGAGGATATGAGGGGCATACCCTTCTGCGGCAAGGCAGGCGATGTTCTTGACATACTCCTTTCCTCCTCGGGGCTCAGGAGGGAGGACGTCTATATAACCAACATAATAAAATGCAGGCCTCCGAACAACCGCGACCCGGAAGATACTGAGATAGAAGCGTGCAGGGGGTATCTTGAAAGGCAGATAGAAATAATCAAGCCGAGGGTCATCGGATGCCTCGGGAGGCATTCCCTGAGGTATTTCCTTGACAGGTTTTCTTTCAGGGCAGGCGGTTCCATCACAACGCTGCACGGAAAGGTCTTTGAACATTCAGAGGATATGTTTGACAGGGTGAGGGTGGTTGCTCTGTATCACCCCGCGGTGGCTGTCTACGACCCGGGAAAGATAGATATCCTCAAAAAGGATTTCCGGATTTTCGCAGAGACGTAAACAATGGACATTCTGGCAATCAGCGGCAGGATCAAGTCGCTTGAAAAGAGGTTTCTTACATCCGGAGAGATGGCGGGGATTATACGGTCCAGGACATTCAACGAGCTTGCCGCCATGCTGGCCAGTTCGCGTTACCGTATCCCGCAGAACGTTACGAAATCCGGGGAACTGTTCAGCGTCTTTGAAGATTCTGCTGCGGAACTGGTGGAGGAGATGCGCAAGAACCTGCCGGTCTCTTTGTTCAGGTATTTCCTGCTTGGATACGACTACCACAACCTGAAAATAATCTGCGGGATTCCGTCAAACGGAAATGAAGAGGGGAATTACTCGGCACATTCGTACGTTGACCATGAAACGATGAAACGGGCCTTCAGGGAGAAAAACAATACGGGTATACCGGACTACCTGAAGCCGGCTATCACCATCATGTCCGGGAAGAAAGACGACGGAATGCTTTCCCTTCAACTGAAAAAGGAGTATTATTCCGCAGCATCCGGACTTCTTGAAAAAACCCGCTCAAGGTTCGTAAAAAATTACCTGCGCATTGAGATTGACTTTGCCAACATCGCAACGTTCATCCAGGAGGATATTGCAGGTCTTGAGAAAGGCGACGTGGAGATGTTCATGGACGGCGGAAGGATACGGAAAGAACGGTTTTCGGCAGGGGAGGTTCTGTGGAAAGCGGTGGATACCGCCTACCGGGGTCTGGTGGCAACGCCGGTTACCGCGGAAGATTACGACATTGCAAGGTACGGTGCGCTTATGGCGCACATAAGGAAAGGCAGGGTTGTTCCTTTCGGGATTGAGACCATTTTCGCCTATTTCGCGGGAAGGCAGATTGAACTTGATAACGTGAGGCGCATTGTCACGGGCAGGTTCTACGACGTGAGCCAGGATGTCTTATCCCTGTGGGCGATTCCGCCGTACCAGTATGTGTGATTGACAGAGGAAAAAATGACGTCAAGGGAGAGGGTTAAACGAGCGGTGCTGTTTCAGAGACCGGACAGGGTGCCGTGGGATCTACCGGAGAAGTGGGGAACTGATTTCCTGGGTGTGGGATGCGAGCAGGACCCGGGGTGGAAGCCGAAGGTGCAGACGGAGACGAGATGGGAGGACGAGTGGGGATGTATATGGGAGAAACCTGAGGGAAACAAGACCATGGGGCAGGTGCGTTATTCGCCGCTGGAAGACTACTCCATGCTTGCCAACTACAGGTTCCCGGATTACGAGAACAGACAGAGGTACGAAGCGGCGAAAAGGGCGGTGCAGGAGAATAAAGAAGAGAAGTTTGTTTATGCCGGCATACCGATGAGTTTGATACACAGGCTTGAATACCTGCGCGGTCACGAGGCGGGCTGGACGGACGCGTATCTTTATCCTGAAAAACTGGATGGACTTCTTGACAGGATCTGCGAGATGAACATGACCGCGATTGAGCGGTTTGCTGAGATAGGGGTTGACGGAGTTTTCTCGTGCGACGACTGGGGTTTCCAGGATCGGCTGATGGTCAAACCGGATATCTGGCACCAGGTGTGGAAGCCGAAATACAAGAAGGTTTACAGTTTTGCCAGGAGCAAGGGGATGCTCACCTTCCTGCACAGTTGCGGGTATATCATAGATATACTTGGAGGGTTTGTTGAAGCAAACCTCAACGTGATACAGATGGACCAGCAGGAGAACATGGGGTTGGGCCGCCTTGGCGAGATGTACGGCGGGAAACTGTGCTTCTGGTGTCCTGTGGACATACAGAATACCATGGTGAGAGGTACCGTTGAAGATGTCAGGAGATATGCCAGGAGACTGATAGACTCTTTCGGGAAGTTCAACGGAGGTTTTATCGCAAAGTGGTACCCGTCTCCCGACGGGCCTGGGCATACATGGGACAAGATAGATGTGATGTCCGAGGCCTTCGTTGAATACGGCTCAAGATTTTACAGGCAATCCTTATCCTGATTTGAATGTCATGGCGGCGAAGGAAAGCGGCGGCAGCTCGCATACCGCCTTTCCTCCGGATATGCGCACGGCGTCAAATTCTCTTGATATGACAGCATCCCTTTTCTCAAATGAATTCGCCGCTCTCGGGTCAGTGCCCGTCAGTATCTCTGCGTCAGCGAGCGAAGAGATGGCGAAATCCAGCGGTTTGATGGTAAGCTCCGCCTTTTCTTCTGTGTCCCTGTTTGTTACAAATACATGGAGTCTGCCTTTATTGAGGACCGCACCCGTATCCATGAAGGTTGCGGTTCCATACGATTTGCTTTCGTAAACAGGACCTTCTGTATGAACCTTCAGGGAAACACCTTCCCTCCGTTTTGAGACCATCTCAAATGGATAGAAGATGGACTGGATAAGCATGTCGTCTCCCTTTGTCAGGACAGGCGCAATCACATTCACTATCTGCGCGATATTGGCGATTTTTACCACGTCCGCATGCCTGATGAAACTGTTCAAAAACCCGGCTACCACAAGCGCATCCTCAAGGTTGTAAACCTCTTCTATCAGGTGCGGTGCGAATTTTCCCTTACCGTCGCACTCATGGGCCTTGTACCAGACGTTCCACTCGTCAAAGCAGAGATATGCCCTTTTCTTGCTTCTCGATTTTGCCTGGACAAACCGGCATGCTGCATCCATGTCTTCTATCTGCCGGTCTATGGAATTTGTTATTGCAAGATAATCTTCTGTATCGTTCTTGGCGTTGCCGGCATAATTGTGCACACTCAGATAGTCGGCAAAATCGCCGAGATATTCCAGAACCTGGCGGTCCCATTCCATGTAAGTCTTTATACCGGAGCTTGAGGAGCCGCAAACCACCAGTTCTATCGAGTTGTCGGTATCTTTCATCATCTTTGCCGCCTGCTGGGCGCGTATGGCATACTGGTCTGCGGGCACATGCCCAAGTTGCCAGAATCCGTACATCTCGTTGCCGAGGCACCAGAGTTTTACTCCATGGGGCGCTTTATTCCCGTTGGATACCCTCATGTCGGCGTAGCGTGTCCCGGCGGGGCAGTTGCAGTATTCAACCCAGTTGCGTGCCTCTTCGGGCGTGCCTGTGCCCATGTTAGCGGTAAGCATGGGTATCCACCCCATCTTTTTTGACAGGGAGATGAACTCGTCCGTGCCGAAATGGTTCGGTTCTATGCTCTGCCATGCAAGGTCCCTGACGGTCGGCCGTTTCTCGCGAGTGCCGACGCCATCTATCCAGTGATATCCGGATGCGAAGTTTCCGCCCGGGTACCTCATTGCAGTCATATTCAGCCGGCGCAGCGCCTTAAGTACGTCGGAACGGAAACCTTCTTTATCTGCGTGTGTGCTTTCCGGGTCGTATACCCCCTCGTATACCGCTCTTCCCATGTGTTCAAGAAAACCGCCGAAGATACGTGAATCCAGCTCCCCTATCCTGAACCCCGTATGCAGGTTAACCGTTGTTTTTTTTCATCCCTTACTCCTCCTTCAGAACTTGTATTCGGATGTATAGGTGACCTTGACTTCTCCGTCAACCGGTACCTTTACGTCAAATGAAAGCGTCGTTGAATCCTCCTTGGCGTAGTCATGGCTTTTTGCTATTATTGTCCAGTCGCCCCACTGCCTCTCTATCACCTTTACCGTTACCTCCTCCTTCTTGTGGTTCCTGATAGAAATCTCATAGGAATCCCTGTAGATGTTGGTTGCGATTTTCTTGTGGTCGGTAATCTTCCTTTCGCCGACGATGTCAAAGGCATTGCCCAGGAAGAGGGTGATTTTTTCGTCCTTCGGGGTATGGTCTATCTGGTTTTCGCCGATAAACTGGAGGGTCCTGTCCACGTCCGCCTTGTACACCTTTATCTTGCCTTTCGGCAGGGCGATGCCCAGACCGTTTGCCTCACTGTTTTTGAATTCCAGGTTCACCGCCACCTTCTTGTTGCACTGCTGTCCCTGCCAGTTGTCGTAATAGTACCAGTTGTATATTGCGCCTGTATAGGTGTATATTTTGTTAACGGAGACCTTCGGCGCGGTAAGGAGACTTATCTGTTTTGTCTGGTTGTTCTTGAGCGTGGTTTTCCTCTGCAGCTGGTAAAGATGGTACTCGAAGAGTTCGCGACCTTCAAACTGTTCCGGCATGGCGGCGCTTGCTGCCTTCATTAACATCTCTCCTCCGGCTCTAACCGCCCTGTCCTGCACCCGGTTCACATCCCCGGCTACAAGTTTCAACGAGGCATTTTCGTAACCTGTGCCGCTGCGGTTGTCAACCGTCACCCATCCGTTGAGCGAAATGCTCTTTTCGTCATCGGAGACGGCGGCAACGTAGTCTGCAAGCCAGTTTATTCCGCCCGTAAGGTAGCTTAACTCCACGTCGTGCATGCCCTTTTTGCTGTTCAGGAGCGACCATACCAGCGTCGGTTTCGTTATCAATCCTTCCGGCAGTTGCGGGAACTCAATGTTTCTTATATTGCTCCTGTTGACCATGAAGATAGGGCCTTTTTCCTTATCCCCGGCCAGCACAATCTGGCTTCCGTCGTAACTGGAGAGGTACCCGGTGTATTTGATGTCATCCTGCGTTATGACGGTTATTTCCCTGTCAATGTATTTGGAAAGAAGTTTATCGGCGCTGACAAGGTCGTACTCAAAGTTCTGCTCCAGTATCCCGCACTTATCCGGTGCGGTCAGGGACTTGAAATGAACGCTTGTTGTCTCTATCTGCCCTGCTATGTCAATGAAACGTACCTCGTTGATGCCTTCCTGCAGGTTCAGGGACCTGACGTCCCGGACAAGGGCAAAATTCTGGTTATACACGGTAAGACTCACGTCCTTTCTTGCCATGTCCTGCGCTCTGAGGGTGAAACCGAAAAGCAGAAACCCTGCCATAATGCCAAACAACATTTTCCTCCTATCCATATTGTTGCCTCCTTTGCTCCGTACTGCCTTTTCTTGTCATTGCGAGCTGTTTTTTGGCGCGGCAATCTCAATCTGGCTTCTCACCTCTTGCCTTGTATGTCATTAGACACGCGGCACCAAAGAAAGTTCCTTCAGGCTTTTATATATCCAGTCTTTTTCACTTCTATCCTTCCTGAATACACCTTCAAAAACGGCTTACTATTTTTCACGCCGGCAAGCCCGTAACCTGTTGCCGTGCATATGAAAGAACTGAAGTTGCCTTTTACGGCAGGCTTTATATACAGTGTTTTGTCAACCGCATCATATCGTATTCCCGAAAAGCCCTGCAGGAGCCCGTATGAGGAAAGCGCCCTGCCGTACCAGTGCCCGCATTCATACTCGTCAAACGGGTTCCTTTTTGTTCCGTCATGCCTTGCCCGTGCCGTGCGGACAATATCAAGCGCCTGCTTCACCTGTTTATGCATGAGCAGGTGCGATGCCACCTGGTACTCTATCCCTGTCCATGCCTCCTCGCTGTAAGGAAAAGGCAACGACAATCTTCCTCCTTTCGGCCATGTGCACATTAGAAGACCGCCGTCATTTCCCATGGCATACCCGGGTCGCTGTGGATTGACGTGGTTGACAAGCGTTTTCCTGAAATTATATCTGAATACCGAAAGTAGGTGGCTCCTGACTTTCTTCTTATCCAGTATATCACCGAGTCCGCAGACTTCACCTATCCATGCCCCGAGTACTCCGTCGGCAAGGCACCCCTTTCCGTACTGCTTGTGGGGCCCCTCTTTCACGATGAGTTTCATAACTTCCACGACCCAGGCATAATACAGCCCCGCGTATTTTGTTGACTCGTAAAGATTGCGGATATCTTCCCGCCACGAGGGGTTATCCGGAAGAAAATCTTTTCCTGTCGGGTCTTTTGCCCTCAGGTCTTTCCACCGGATGTCCTGGTAAAAATATTCTCCGTTGAAGAGGTGCGTTTCCAGATACTTTCTGCCTTTTCTGTAAAGTTCTTCATATAGAGGAACATGGTCGTCCACTGCTTCTGCCATCAGGCAGGCGGCCCTGAGCGCACCCAGGTAAAAACTGCCGCACATCCCGTCAGGTCCCCAGAACTCAATATCATAGGTGTTGTGGTGGGGCTCGTACAGCAACCCCTTATGTTCAGGGTCCCATGTCTCTATGCAGTAGTCCATGCTGGCCTTAACCTTTTTCCATAAACCTTTCAGCCATTGCGTATCGCCGCTGATTCGCCACTCCCTGTAGACCTTCATGATGCCGCCCAACTGTCCATCGGCTGCCGCATGGAAGTTGTGCACGGTCATGCGGCGGATAGGCAGCCATGCGCGAAACCCCTGGTGCCCCTTTTCATCCTGGCTTTCGTTGAACTCCGTCTCTCTCAGCGTCCTCTCAAGTCCGGGGAAAAGATGGGGAAACGCCTGCGCATAGTTCCATACGTGCGTGCAGGAACCGGAACAACAACCTCCGCAGTCGCAGCATCCTTCCCAGCACCAGAGCCGACCGTCTGTCTGCCGCAAGACCGTCGGTGATTTGAGTATGACAAGGTTGGCGGCAACGGCCTCTGTAATCTCAACAGGCAGGGATGCCCTGTAAAAACAGTCTGTGAATTTCAGTGTCTTTTCTTTTAATGAGTCACAATTTTTCTGCCAGTAGCCGGAGACATCTCTGATATCCTTGAATCTGCCGGCATACCACGGACGGTAGAATTCTTTTGTTTCCCCTTCACTGTCTTCCCCCGCTCGCAGGTTGCTGTCCGGCACATACCAGGAAAGCAGAAGTCTTACGCTCTCCTTCCCCCCTGCCGCGATTTTGACAGGCACATATATACTCCCTCCGGGACCGGGGAGGTCATCTATTTTGAATGGGGTATTTGAAATACATCGGCAGTCTTCAATCTCTTTCCAGACCGTTGTAAGAAACCCTCCGCCTCTGACCCACCGGTAATTGACCTTTGCATTCTTATCGCGGACAATGGCGCAGAAATCGCCTTCGTCCCGTTTCTGTTCGTCCGTGGCTGTTTGGTGAAGGATGAACCCCTTTTCGGTTCCCAGCACGTTGTTTCCGGTCTTTTCCGGTGCAATGAAAGTGCGCGCATGAAAAGAATACATCCCGTCAACCGTTTTCCTTCCGGTATTGATGAAGGTATATTCAAGCGCTATAGCCGGAAGACTTGAATTGTCGGCATCACCCGGGATAAAGGGACTCCATCCGGTAATTTCGACCTTGAGCGCGGTTCCCGGATACTTCAGTTTTACCGTAGCAAACGGGAATTTTGCGGTAAACGACTCTGCATAGCATCTTGGGAAACCGAAGGTTGAACCGCCCATTCCATTGCCTCCGCCGGATTGTCCGAAAATCTTCCAGTCAGGTATCTGTCCTTCAAGCACCCTTGCAGTTTCAGGCTCTCCCTTGATGCAGAAGGCGGAAAACATGCACGGCTGGTTGAACACCTCAGGTTTGTGCCGGATTGAGAGGCTGGTCAGCCCGGCATTTCCTTCCATGCATATCATCCCTGCGCCCATTCCTCCCATGGGAAAAGCGATGTAATTGAGATTTTCTCCGGAATATGTTGTTCCTTCTCCCTTCTTCCTCTTCACGCCCATTTGCCTATCTCCTTACCTCTAACGCTTTTTGTCATTGCGAGAGCCGGTCCTATCGGCTCGTGGCAATCCCTTTGAGATTGCTTTGGTTTCACGTCGAAATGACAAGCAATGAGGAGTTATTCATACAATAAATATTTTTCCCTCTTTTCAATGAATTCTTTCAGTGCCTGCTGGTATGCGGCGATGATTTCTTCGGCCTTCATCCCGCTCTGGAACTGTTTCCGTATTATATCAGTCCCGTTTGCCTTGTCAAACATGGCCGTGTTCCCCGGCTTCGGAATGCTGAAATTGAATTTCCCGGGGCAGGTTGTCATCAGAGCATCCATTATGTGGTAACCGGTTGCGGCAGGCCTGTAGTTTCTCCTGTCCGTAATGATAATCCTGAATCCGTGGCAGGACTCGTCCCTGTAAAGGCCGTAAAAAGGCTTGAAATGGAATGGCTGGAAGTGAACGCCGGGAAGGTTTCTGGCGTTGAGGACAGCCGACATCTTTTCGGCGTCCATCCAGGGCGCTCCAACAATCTTGAAAGGCAGTGTATATCCGACGCCGACACTGACAAGAGAAAGTTCTCCCATTATCCCTGTTATCGGGTAGAAGAACGGGGTATCCGGCTCCGGTATGTGCGGGGAAGTCGGCAGCCACGTGAGTCCCGTATCTTCCCAGAGCATGCTGCGTTTCCATCCTTCCATCCTTATGACCTTTAAGTCGCAGTTTATCCCGAGTTCTCTGTTCAGGAATCCCGCCACCTCACCCACGGTCATCCCGTGGACGTATGCAAGCGGTCCTGCGCCTATGTCCGACTGGAACTGCATGTCAAGCACAGGTCCGTCAACAGTCAATCCGCCCATGGGGTTTGGCCTGTCAAGCACGACGAACGGTATCTTGTGCTTTGCGGCCGACACCATGCATTTCTTCATGGTGGTGATATAGGTATAGGAACGTGCGCCGATGTCCTGCATGTCAAAAACAAGGATATCCAGCCCATTGAGACTTTCCCCGGCAGGGCCCGTTGATTGAACAGTGAAAACCGGCAACCCGGTTTTCTCATCCCGCTCGTCTTTTACATAGCCCATCACCCCGCCGCGTATCCCGTGTTCCGGCGCAAAAAGGGCTGTCAGTCTGGTGCCGGGCATGCTGTATATGATGTCAATGGTGGAGCGCAGTCTGCCGTCGACGCCGGTGGGATTGGTAATGAGCCCGACCTTTTTCCCTTTAAGCGTTCCGGCTTCTTTTTCGGCAAGAACCTCTATCCCGAGTTTCACGCATGGACGCACAGTATCATCTCCGACCGCCAGTCTTGATAACGCGGTGAATGCGATTGCAATCAAAATCATCCATGTTTTTTCCATTTGTCAGAAGACTCCTTTGATATGCTTCCTTTGGAGGGGATTTTCATCTTCAGAATCCCCTGTTTTTCTCTCTCTGTCAGCAGGCGATATTTTCCTGTCTTCAACTGCCCGAGGAGAATCCTGTCTATGCGAACCCTTTTCAGGTCCATGACCCTGTATCCGAGCGCTTCAAACATCCTGCGCACCTCCCTTTTCCTGCCTTCTTTCATAACAACGGATAAAAAGCTTCTTCCCGGGAACTGCCGCAGGGGTTTCACTGATGATGCACGAAGTCTTTCCCCCTGGTCCGTCACGCCGGATTTCAAAACAGGTATGTGCCGGCTCTCAAAGCAGGGAGATACCGCAACCTCGTATTCCTTTTCAACCTGGAAACTGGGGTGGATAAGACGCTGGGCGAACTGTCCGTCGTTTGTGAGTATGATGAGGCCGGTGCTGGTCTTGTCCAGCCGGCCCGCGGGGAAAAGTTTCCCGCAGGAGGGCGGGATAAGGTCCGTAACTTTCTTTTCGGCAAACCTGTCTTTTACCGTGGAGGTATAGCCCATGGGTTTATTCAGGGCGACATAAACATAACCTGCGGGGGATAACAGCTTCCCGTACAATTTAACATTGTCGCCGTCTTTTACGTCCACAAACGGTTCTAAAACCTTCTTTCCGTTAACCTGCACCGTACCCTTTTTTATCAGTTCATCAGCCTTGCGCCGCGAGGCCGCGCCGCAGCGCGCCAGATAAACATTGAGCCGCATGTTCCTATTTTAGCACACCGGGGCTGTAATTTCTATCTCTTACAGTATTGATTATCAGATCCGGCTGTCGCTGATTTTATTTTTCAGTTTAATGTATTGTATAATTCTCGTAATCAGGTTTTTCGGCGAAGAGCCTTTGCCGTAATGAACCGGACGGTCAAAGCATAATATGAATATGCATTTTTCTAACCCGTTTGCAATGGAGGGGAACTGGTATAAGGGAAACCTGCATGTGCACACAAAAAACTCCGACGGCCTTTTCACGCCTGAAGAAATTTGCGAATATTACAGCGAGGCGGGTTATGACTTTTTATGTATTACCGACCATGACAGGATAACAAAAGCCGTTAAGGTGCCAGAAAATTTCTGTCATTTACACGGTTCGGAGATAGGCGTCAGAGGCACGTCTGCCGGGATGCATATACTGGGCATAGGATTGAGAGAAGAATTTGATGCGGAACACATGTCTGCGCAGGAGATAATAGACTCAATAAATCTTCACGGCGCAATACCCGTCATAGCCCATCCATACCTGAACTGGTTGACCTCTGATTACCTTCTTTCGCTGAGGGGATATGCGGGGATAGAGATATATAATCACTCTTCACAGGATAAATTCGGGAAAGGATATTCAACGGTCCATTTTGATGAACTTCTTCACGCGTTCTCCTATCTCAATAAAGGTGCGAGGATTTTGGGATTTGCAGGTGATGACTCTCATTCCCGGAGCAGCCTTGGAGGAAGTTTTGTGATGGTAAAGGCCCGGTCTCTCAATGAAAAAGACATCTTGAATTCAATAAGAAACGGGTGTTTTTATCCCTCAACGGGTGTTATCATCAATAATCTGGAGATTGAAACCCGCAGAATCAGGATCAACTTTTCCCCGGCGACCGATGTTGATTTCATAGAAGGCGGGAGGTTTTCAGGGGGAGGCAGGGAGATAGAATATGCCGGGTATGAAATAGAGGGCTGGGAAAGGCATGTAAGAATAGAAATAACAGACTCCATGCACAGGAAAGCGTGGGTCAATCCCGTCTATTTTTTCTAAACCCCGCCATAACTTGTAGGCATCAGTAGATTGACTTTTGCCTCGTTTTGGCATAAACTATAAAAATGGGCATGAAGAAGGAGGATATTGAGTATCTCGGGAATCTTGCAAGGATAGGTTTGACGGAGGAAGAAAAGGACCGGTTTGCAAAGGAACTGGAAAAGATAATCTATTATGTCTCCCAGCTTTCCGAGGTTGCCACAGAGAAGGTATCCCCGGTCTGGCACGTTTTGCCCGTTACCAACGTTTTCCGTGAGGACAGGGTGAAGGAATCCTCCAAGGCGGATGAGATATTGTCCGGTGCTCCGGAAACGGCTGATAATTCCTTCAAGGTTCCCAGGATTATCTGACAATGGAAAAAAAATATCTCAATTTTGAAAAACCCCTTGAAGCGATAGACAGGAAGATAGAGGAATCCACCGCAAGCAAGAAAGGCGGCCTTGTCAACGGTGAAAACGGAACGGTTGTTTTCAAGCAGCAGCTGGCGGAGAAAACGAAGGAGATATTTTCCAGCCTTACGGACTGGCAGATCGTCCAGCTGTCCAGGCATCCGAACAGGCCGCACATGCTTGATTATGTCGAAAGCATCTTTGAAGATTTCGTGGAACTGCACGGGGACAGGTGCAGCGAGGACGACCATGCGGTGGTGACGGGGATAGGCAAGTTCAGGGGGATTCCGGTAGCCATCGTGGGACAGCAGAAGGGAAGGGATATCAAGGACAACCTTTTCAGGAAATTCGGGATGGCGCATCCGGCAGGGTATAAAAAAGCCATAAGGATCATGCACCTGGCGGAAAAACTCCATATGCCCGTGATATCTTTCATAGATACTCCGGGTGCAAATCCCGATATCCAGGCAGAAGAAAACGGTCAGGCGCTGGTGATAGCTGAAAACCTTCTTGAAATGGCACTGCTGAAAACACCCATACTCTGTGTAATAATAGGCGAGGGCGGAAGCGGAGGGGCTCTGGGCATAGGTGTTGGCGACAGGATTCTGATGCAGGAGTATTCAATATACTCCGTGATTTCGCCCGAGGGCTGTGCTTCAATATTGTGGAAGAGCCAGTCTGCGACGGAGGAAGCAGCAAAATCACTCCGTCTGACAGCAAGGGCGCTGCTTGAGCTCAAGATTATTGACGGGATTATCCCGGAACCTCCCGGCGGGGCCCACAGGGACTGGAGCAGGTCTTTTGAACTTACAGCGGAAGCGGTTGACAAGAACCTCCGGGAACTGAAGACCATAAATGTTGAAGAACTCGTGGAACTGAGATACCAGAAGTACAGGAAGACAGGAGTATGTCTGGAAAAAGAGGCGGAGAAAAATGAATAAGCTGAAGATGGCGTTACCAAAAGGGTCGCTGCAGGAATCAACGCTTACATTATTTGAACATGCCGGGTTCCAGATATATGCGAGCACAAGGAGTTATTATTTCTATACCGACGACCCGGAAATTGAAGGCGTTCTGCTGAGGGCGCAGGAGATACCGAAGTATGTTGAAATGGGCGCTTTTGATGCGGGGATTTCTGGCAGGGACTGGATAACGGAGAACCGCGTGAAGGTTGCGGAGGTCTGTGATCTTGAATACTCAAAGCAGGGGTTCAGACCGGTCAAGATAGTGCTTGCCGTGCCGGAAAACTCAAAGATAAGAAAGCCGGCGGATCTCAGGGGAAAGCTCATCGCCACGGAACTTGTCAACCTTACAAAAGATTATCTGAAAAAAAACAGGGTGGAGGCAACCGTGGAGTTTTCATACGGTGCCACTGAGATAAAAGCGGGAAAACTTGTTGATGCCATCGTTGAGATAACCGAGACCGGCAGCACGCTCGTGTCTCACAACCTGAAGATAGTGGATACGCTCATGGAGTCGGTCCCAAAGCTCATTGCCAACAGAAAGGCATGGAAGAACAGATGGAAGAGGGAGAAGATGGAGAATATTGCCCTCCTGCTGAAGGGAGCCCTGGAAGCGGAGGGCAAGGTCGGCATCAAGATGAACGTTGCTGTCAGGAACCTTGCCGGCATCCTGAAGATCCTTCCTGCCATGAAAAATCCAACGGTTTCGCCCCTGACGGACAGGTCCTGGGTCGCCGTGGAGACTATCATAGACAAGAAGACGGCGAAGGTCTTGATACCGCGACTCAAGAAACTGGGCGCCCAGGGTATCGTGGAATATCCGTTGAATAAAGTAATTTAACCGTAAATTGCAACCCCCTCACCGTATTGTCATTGCGAGGAGTGAGATCCCTTAGACTATCGTCTCGGGACAGGCTCCGCAATCTCAATGACAAACATGGTTGAGATTGCCACGGCAAAAAACGCCTCGCAACGACAAAAAACGTCGATTCCCCGGAAAAACCCGGGGCAAGCGGGGTAAAGGAGAAGGTATGCCCTGCGGGAAAAAGAGGAAAAGAAGGAAGATAAAAACTCACAAGAGGAAAAAAAGACTGGCGGCTTTGCGACACAAGAAGAGAAAAAGATAATGAGATATCTGTTTGCCGGAGCGATTTTGCTCTCTCTCTTCGGCGGATGTGCCCATGTCAGCCAGGACACCGGGCTGAACACATATGCACAGGGGATTCTGTACGAAGGAGAGGGGAAGACGGATGAGGCCATTGCTTCCTACGGGGAGACCATACGGAAGTCGGGCGAAGACGGTTATCTGTACGTCAAGCTCGGCAATCTGTACCTGAAGAAACAGGATTCCGTGCAGGCCAGAAGGTGTTTCGCCCGCGCCATGAAACTTGACCCGCAGAGAGCGGAGGCGTTTTTCGGAATGGGAGTTGCCTGTCTGCTTGGAAAAGATAGCGGGCTCGCCGCCCTCTATATGGAAAAGGGGCTGGAGATAGATAAGGAAAACCATTCCGCAAGGATGATTCTTTGCGACCTCTATACAGGGATGAACAGACTGGAAGAGGCCGCGGTCCATTATAAATACCTGCTTGATGTATTCCCGGAGAATTACATATTCCGTTACAACTACGGAAATATCCTTGAGAGAATGGGGAGGGAAAAGGAGGCAGAGGAATCCTATCTGAAAACCATTGAACTGGCTGATTTCTTCTGGAAAGCTCATTTTTCCCTGGGTCTTCTCTACAGCAAACTGGGAGAGGAAGACGGGGCCATTGAATACCTGTCAAGGGCTCTGCAGTTGAACCCTGCAGACGGTATCTCCTATTCGTTACTGGCAAGCATCTATTACCAGAGGGGTGATACTGAAAAGGCACGGGATTACATAAACAGGGCGCTGGACCAGGGAATAAAAACAGCGGAATTCTACAATTTCCTCGGACTCATATATTCGGACGAGAAGAACTATGAGAAGGCCGAGGAATCCTTCAGGGAAAGTCTCAAGATACAGGACACCTCCCCGGTGAGGTTTTACCTTGGCGCCATGTATGACAAATGGGAAAGGCGCGATAAGATGGAAGTTGAGATGAAGAAGGCGATAGAATTGAAGCCCGATAACGCCCTTGCCCTTAATTATCTCGGTTATACCTATCTGCTGGAAGACAGGAATATCAGGGAGGCCTACCGCATGATCAAGCGGGCCTGCGAGATTGAGCCGGACAACGGCGCTTTCATTGACAGTCTGGGATGGGCGTACTATAAGATGGGAGACTACGTATCCGCAGGGAAACACCTTGAAAAAGCGGCTTCCCTGGAGAAGGATGCGGAGATCTACGAGCATCTGGGATACCTTTACCTTGCAACGAAGGAGTATTACAAGGCGCTTCTCTGGTTTACCAGGGCGTACGAAATGGGTGGTAAGAAGGACCTTTTGAAAATAATTGACGAGGTAAGACAGAGAATCAACAATGGGGCTAATTGAAAAGATTGCAGGAGAGCCCGGACAGCTCAAGAAATTTTCATTGAAAGAACTGGATATTCTCTGCGGTGAGATAAGACAGGTCATCCTGGAAACCGTTTCCAGGAACGGCGGACATCTTTCTTCCAATCTCGGCATTGTCGAGCTTACCGTATCCCTCCACAGGACATTCAACATCCCTCCCGACAAGGTAATCTGGGACGTCGGGCACCAGTGCTATGCCCACAAATTGCTCACGGGCAGGCATGAGAGATTTTCAAGTCTGAGAAAATACCGCGGTATCAGCGGATATCCTGCTCCAGAAGAAAACGAAACCGACATATTCAAAACAGGACATGCGGGCACAGCAGTTTCTTCCGCCTGCGGGCTGAAGACCGGCCAGGATTTTTCAGGTGACAGGAACAGGGTGATTGCGGTCATCGGTGACGGCTCCCTCACCAACGGGCTTACCTTTGAAGGCCTTAATTTCCTCGGTTCCGTCAAGAAGCAGATGCTTATTATCCTGAACGACAACAAGATGTCCATATCTTCAACCAAGGGCGCCCTCTCATACTACCTGACGAGACTGATAACCTCGCCTTTCCTGAACAAGCCCAGGAAGGAGTTCGTTGATATTCTCAAGAAGATTCATTCTCCCTTCGCTGACGACATACTGCGGTTTGCGGAAGATGTGGAAAAGAAGGCCAGGTACCTTCTCGTTCCCGGGGTCTTCTTTGAAAAGATAGGATTGCGATACTTCGGGCCGATAGACGGGCACGACATGAAACAGTTGCTGGAAATACTCGTGAATATCAAGGACATAAATGAACCTGTACTCCTTCATGTTATCACGAAGAAGGGAAAGGGGTACGGATTTGCCGAAAAGAGACCGGATGATTTCCACGGCACCGGCCCCTTTGACATTGAAACCGGGCAGGCTCTGAAGAAGGAAGGGTCGGTCTCTCCCGGTAAGTTTGCCGGTACCGTGCTGGAGAAGATTGCGGAAAGGAACGAAAAACTTGTCGTCCTCACCGCTGCCATGGAAAAGGGGCTCGGGCTGGAGAGGTTTGCAGACAGGTTCCCCGGGAGGTTTTTTGACGTGGGGATTGCGGAGGGACACTGCATCACTTTTGCTGCCGGCCTTGCCAGGGCAGGCATGAAGGTTGTGGTTGCGATTTATTCAACCTTTCTCCAGAGGGGGTACGACCAGGTTTTCCATGACGTCTGCCTCCAGAATCTGCCGGTGGTCTTTATCGTTGACAGGGCAGGTATCGCAGGGGAAGACGGTGCCACGCACCAGGGCACTTTTGACATCTCTTTCTTGCGGACGCTTCCGCTTCTGAAAATCTTTACGCCCTGCAGTCTCAGGAATCTTGAGGATGCCCTGTCAAAATCAATGGGCGAAGAGGTCCCCTGTTTCATCAGGTATCCAAAGGATCATCTTCCCGAAGATATCCAACCCTTCGTTTCTCCCGGAAGCAAGGCCGCGGTCCTCGCATGCGGAAGCATGGCGGAATATGCCGTTGAGGCATGCAGGATACTTGCGGTTGAGAATATACCTGTCTCATGTTTCCCTGTGAACGCGGTCAAACCAGTGGACGAGCAGGCGATGGGCAGGATAAAATCTTTTGACAAAATTGTGACTGTGGAGGAAAATAGCATATCAGGCGGATTCGGCTCTTCCATCCTTGAATATTTCAATGGCAGGAAAGAGGTTTTCAGGATCGGGCTTCCGGAGGTGTTTCTTGAGCATGGAGAAAGGGAGATACTTCTGGAAAAATACGAAATCAGTTCAGGGAAGATAGCAGAAAGGATAAAGGAATTCCTAAAATGATGCTTAAAAAGATCTTCATACTGGATAACAAGAAAATAAAGGGGATTGAAAGGGAAAAGGAGAAGATAGAGAGGTTGTTGAAAACCTGTGGAAAAGATGTGCAAAAGACCCCCGAAAATGTAGATTTGATCATCGCCATGGGTGGTGATGGAACCTTCTTGAAAGGAGTCCACCTCATAACGAATCACAGGACACTGATTTACGGCATAAAGTACGGGAACGTGGGGTTTCTTGCAGATAGTGCCAGGGATATAAATACTAAACTGAAGAATATTGTGAACGGGAATTTCAGGACCTGCCGCAGAATGCTGCTGGATGTTGCAATCAGGAAAAATGGCAGGACAATAAGGGACTTCTGCCTTAACGAGGTGGTTTTTTTCAGGAAGAATATAAGGATCATAAATGTTTCGGCATCAGACAGGAATGAGACAATATTTGACGGTATGCGGGCAGACGGTCTCATAATATCCACCCCCACCGGGTCCACCGCCCATTCCCTTTCCGCTTTCGGGCCCGTTATTTCGCCAGCCATGGAATGTCTGCTTGTTATTCCCATGAGCCCGCACAGTATTTCCTGGAGGCCCGTGGTTCTGCCACCGGATGAAAGAATAGAGGTCAGAATATCTCCCGCGGCATCGCTGGCGGTGGACGGCCAGCGTGAATTTGAGTTGAACGAGGGGGACAGGGTAACGGTAAGGAAGTCGGGGAAGGCAATCAGGATAATCATGGAAGAGGATTCTTTTTTCCGCAAACTGAAGTCAAAATTCAACTGGGGAATGTGACAAATGTTCATCGTAAAGGTAAATAAAGAAAAATGCAAATCCTGCAGGTTATGCATGGAGGTGTGTCCCAACAGGATCTTCAAGTTATCGGAAAACTTCAACAGGATGGGATACCACTATGTTGAACCGGATGAAAAGGCTGAAAAAGAGTGTTCCGGGTGCAGGAGATGCGTTATACTGTGTCCGGACGTTGCGATTGAGATATACAAGGAAGAAGACAATAAGGAAGATAAAAAAGTATCTCTTATATCTTCTCCCGGAGGAAGAAGGGAGACTTAGAATTGGACAAGAGAATCGTTAACTGCTGACATTGAAATCCTGCAGAAGGGGGAATTCGGGATAAGAAAGGGAGCTTATGATAAAGCAAAAACCGTATTTCTCCTTGCGGGGCATGCATCTGAACGGCTGGGCTTTCAACTATCCGTACACCTTCCGTTGTTGGAAAGAACCTGATTGGAAACGCTACATTGACCTCCTTGCCTGCCAGGGAGTTAATCTGTTCCTCTTGTGGCCATTCATGGAAATAATTCCCCTGCCGCTCTCTTCTGAAGACAAAGCATACTTGCGGGAAGTTCGACGGGTGGTGTCATACGCCCGGGACCGTCATAAAATGGAGGTGTGGCTTTTCCAGAGTGCGAACCGGGTAGCATTGAATGATTGCGGAGTAAGAAATCCGCGTTACCGTCCTTACTGGGTGTTAAAAGCGCAAGGCGAGTATCCGGGTGCAAGCCAGGTTGATCTCAATCCGGCCGACCCGAAGCAGTTTGCGCGAATTATGAAATCGCGAGAGACTCTTTATCGGCTGGTTGACAATGCTGACGGCTACTGTACTATAGACTGCGATCCTGGCGGATGGAAGGACAGTCCTCTGGAAGACTATACAAGGATTCTCAGAGCATCAAGGGTTTTACTCAACCGGCATACCGTTCTCGGCAAGTGTGCCAAATTGATAACCTGGCTGTGGTATGGTTGGAGCTATTGCTGGACCCGCCATCGGGAATGGTGGCAACCGGGAGCTGACCCGCATCCATTGAATAGAGCGGTCGCTGAAACTATTCGCACCTTCAAGACGCAGCTGCCCGAACCATGGTGGCTGATTGCCGGGCAGCGTGAATATTTACGGGTGTGCGCGGCAGAAGGGGTTCTGGGAAAAACGGTATTCCTGCCGTACGGATTTATTGAAGGCGAACCGTCTCGTCCGGGCACGCAGATAGATTTTCAACGGCAGCTTGAATACGCGGATGAGTTGCCGAACTATCCCGGCTTGGCAGGATTGATGGGGAATGTACAGACTCCGCTCCTGCAATTTCCTCACGTCAATTTCCTGCTCAATGTGGCGCGGAGCTATGGAAAACCGAAAGAGACGCCGGGAAAATCCCTGCTTGATCTAGCTGCGAGCGTCTATCAGGAACAATCGGCCTTGCTGGCTGACTGCTGGGAGTCTCTCGTGCCTCCCGGCCGCGCTCATGCCGGAAAACTCCGGCGCCGGTTGGAACGGTTGCTCAAAGCCGGGGGACTGGGGCAGCCCGGCATTCTGGGTAAGAATCTATTTCCCGATTGCCGGCAGGTCGCCCGTGACCTGGTTTTCCAGTTGAAGATTTCATCAGCATTTGAAGGCCTGTTGCGTAATTCCCTTTCCTGCAGGAAGTTGTCACGATGGGCGGATTCGGTGGGATCTTTCCTGGATGCCGCGCTGTCCTGGGACAAGCAGCACGGCTGGTCCGCCTACTGGAAAAAGCTCGGCAAACCCTGGACCCTGTGGCCTGACAATGACCCCGCCTTCCCGGCAATTGTGCAAGGTTTGAAGAAAGCGCTGGGCGGAACGGCCATAAGCGAGAGTGCAGTAGCCCAATTCTTGTCGCCGATTGGCAGAAAACTTGCGCGGTATCATGATGGATGGATTGTTACACAGTGCGGCATCCAACCGCTGCAAAAGGTGTTGATTGAAGAAAAACCATGATTTGGACGTTTTGAAAAGGAGGGAAAATGAAGATAGGAGTTATCCCTGATTGTTTCAGGATACCCATCAGGGATGGTATCAGGAAGGCGGCGGAATTAAAGATGGACGGCATACAGCCGTATGCCACGCACGGGGATCTGGATCCTGCGAACCTTTCGCGTTCAGGAAGGGACGACCTGAAAAATCTTGTGTCCCGGCTGGGACTCACGATATCCGCGCTTGTCGGTGATTTCGGCCTGGGCTTTGCAAACCCGGAGAAGGTTGAATTCGTGGTGGGCAGGACAAAAGAGGTTGTGGACCTTGCGGTTGACCTCGGCGTTAGCGTTGTAACCACCCATATAGGAACCGTTCCCGATGATGAAAAAGACAGGGCATGGAAAACGATGGTTGCCTCCCTGCCGGAGGTGGGGACGTACGCTTACAACAAGGGTGTTTTCCTTGCCACGGAAACCGGCCCCGAGACGGCGTTTTTGCTGGAAAAACTTCTTCATGCAATAGGAAACCCCGGGTTGAAGGTAAACTATGATCCGGCAAACCTTGTCATGGTGGTCGGTGATGACCCTGTCATGGGTGTGCACACGCTTAAGGATTACATAGTCCATACGCATGCCAAGGACGGAATTAAACTGCCCCCGGAAGACGGGAAGAGGCGATGGAAGGAGATGCCTCTGGGCGAAGGCAGCGTCAATTTCCCGGAATACCTTAAGGCGATGGGGGAGATAGGGTACGAGGGATTTTTCACCATTGAGAGGGAAGTGGGGGACAAGCCGGAGATTGACATTATCAAGGCGAGGGATTTTCTCAGGGATTTATCAAGAAAAATGGGTATATGAGAGGCAATATGCTTCAGTAGCGGTAGAACGGTTTTCCTGCTCTGAAGATTCAGCACAGATGTAAAATAAACGGGAAATCTTCTTCCGCCGCTACATTGCGGGACAGACAAATCCAGGTCTGCGGGGAACGGGGATCTGTCCCGATGGAGATACGTCGGGACCCCTCCGAAATTCCCTTTAAGAAAAGAGAGAGGAAAGAGAAGGCGGTCAGTTTCGGCTTCCCTCATTCCCCCCAGCCGGTATTTGTTCCTGTCCCTTCATTAACGCGGCTTCCAGAAATTTCCCGTTCTCGTTCATGCAAGGGCGTTTATCAACAAAAGGGGGAAAAGATGGGGAAATTGATAGCGGGGGTGCAGATGTACACCCTCCGGGATTACTGCAAAACGGTGAAGGAAACGGCGGAGACGCTGAAAAAGGTGAGAGGGCTGGGATATGAGGTCGTTCAGATTTCAGGGATGGCTGAACCGAAGGATATGAAGGAAATGAAGAGGATGCTTGACGACAACGGGCTTTACGCCTGTTCCACCCATACGGGATACCAGTCCATAATTGAAGAAATGGACAGGGTTATAGAAGAGCACGCAATGCTCGGATGCGAGGCGATTGTATGCCCGGGGCTGCCCGGAGAACTGCATAGCGGTGAAGGATATGTTAAGGTAGCGGGGGAGTTCAGCAGGGTTATGGGCAAGATAAGGAAAGCCGGACTGGTTCTCGGCTACCATAACCATGCAATAGAACTCCGGCGGTACGACGGCAGGGCAGGACTTGAGATACTGATGGACAGTTGCAAGAACCTGCACGCCGAGATTGACACCTACTGGATACAGTTCGGTGGCGGTAATCCCGCCGAGTGGATAGAAAAGTTTTCCGGCAGATGCAGCCAGCTTCATTTCAAAGATATGGGGATGATTGAACACAAGCAGGTCATGCCTCCCATCGGTGAAGGCAACCTTAACTGGAAAACGATAGTCAGTGCTTCACGAAAAGCGGGTGTGCGGTACTGTCTCGTTGAGATGGACGAACCTGTCATGGATGGCTTCCAATCCCTGAAGATAAGTCTTGAGAACATGCTTTCGTGGGGTATTGAGACAGCCAGATGAGGTCAGGCGTTCCGGTAGAAGGCTCCGTTGACGGCTTCCACCCGGTAGAATTCCGGAGGGAATCCGAATCTCTTTTTGTACGCCGGCGCCAGTTGTTCTTCAAATTGCCGCAAACTGTTTCTGTCAAGAAGGACAATGCAGCAGCCGCCCATGCCCGCGCCGGTGAGCCGCGCGCCCTTCACGCCCTCAAAACCCCTTGAGAAATCAACTGTGAAATCAAGTTCCTCGCAGCTTACCTCGTAGAGGTCCCTGAGGCTTTCATGCGATTGGTACATCAGTTGCCCGAATCCTTCCATGTCTTTCTCGCCAAGACTTCTGACCGCTTCAAGAACCCGCCTGTTTTCTCCTGCCATGTGGCATGCCCTCTTGAAATTCTCCCCGGGCAGTTTATCCCTGTAGCGGTCAATATCCCTTACCTCCGTAAGAAACCCAACGTCCTCGTATCTCCTTATGATACTGAGCGATTCCTCAACAGACCTGACTCTCTTGTTATAAACGGACGAAGAGAGACTGCGTTCTTTCTTCGTGTCAACCAGCAGGAACCTGAGATTGCCGAGGGGGAGAGGGACATGCCTGTACTCAAGCGTGTTGCAGTTCAGAAGAAGGGCATGATTTTCCCTGGCAAGGTATATGGAAAACTGGTCCATTATCCCGCAGTTGACCCCCACAAACTCGTTCTCCGCCCGGCGGGCAAGTTTTATGAGGGCGACGGGTTCCAGTTCAGTTCCGGATATCTTCTGGAAAAGCGCCGCGATTGAAATCTCCAGTGCGGCGGAAGAACTCAGACCGCTGCCTATCGGCACGTTGCCTCCGAAGGCAATCTCCATTCCGGGCAGGGAATATCCGAGTTTCCTGAATTCCGCCAGTACCCCCAGGACGTAGTTTGCCCATGGCATGGTCTTCTGATATTTAAGGTTGCCGACCGTTGTTTCAAAAGACTCGTCATAGTTGCAGGAGAACAATCTTATCCTGTCGTCGCGTCTGCCCCTGCCGACGCTGATGATAAACCTGTCAACCGCCATGGGCAGGACGTACCCGCCCTGGTAGTCTATGTGTTCGCCTATGAGATTGGCTCTTCCCGGGGTTGTTACCGAGCAAAAGGGTTCTTTTTCACCGAAGGTGGCTGAAAAGGCGCGTCTTATTTTATCTTCCATGGCGTCAAATTCGTAGAAATGCCGTTGTATTATAGCACTTTCCGGAAGCAACCCGAAATATTTTTCTTTTGCAGGAAATTGATGTAAAATAGAAAAATCATTTAGCCATAATCTTAACCCCTCCTCTTAAAATGCAGCAGGAAGGGTTCGGGGTGAAGGAGATCCGGATGGAAGAAAAGAAGATAGAAAAGCAGCTTTCTCTCCCGCTATCCAACGCGATACAGATGAGCATTAGAAACCTGAGAATAAGGTTCGGCAGGTCAATTATTATCACCATGTCCATACTGCTCGGCATAGCATTCCTGATGTCGGTGCTCGCCGGCAACGCCCTGACCAACAGTCTCATAGAAAAAGGTCCGGAGGAAGTCAGGATGCTCCTCATGTCAAACATTGAGGAGGTAAGAACAAGACAGGGCTGGCTTGCTTCCCTCTCGCTGCTTGTGTGCACGGTCGGCATAATAAATGCGATGCTGATGTCCGTTACGGAAAGGTCAAGGGAAATAGGCACCATGAAGTGTCTCGGCGCTCTTGATAAATTTGTGGTGGAGCTTTTCCTGCTGGAATCTATCGCGCATGGAATCTTTGGTTCGCTGGTGGGCAGCATAGTAGGGGCGGCCACAATGACCGTCGTCTACCTGTTCCAGTACGGAAGTCTCATAATCAGGATCTTCCCTGCCGGGACGATGCTGAAATGGATGCTTGCTTCCATACTTCTCGGGACATTTCTTGCCGTGATTGGCGCAATGTACCCGGCATACGTGTCGGCCAGGATGGAGCCGGCCGAGGCCATTAGAAGGGAAGTGTAGAGAATCATAACCCCTCACAATGAGGGTGTATCAGGGAAGCGTTCGGGGTAAAGGAGGAAAAATGCCAAAAGAGGCAATCGTGAGAACAATAGGGGTTAAGAAGAGTTTCATGCTCGGGAAAATTCCCCTGCATGTATTGAAAGGCATTGACATTGAAATATTGAAGGGAGAATACATCTCAATAATGGGACCTTCCGGCAGCGGCAAGACAACCCTTTTCAACATGATAGGCGGGCTTGACAAGCCTTCCGAGGGAAAGGTTTACATTGACGAGGTTGACATTGCACAGCTTGACGCATATGAACTTGCGTGGCTGCGGTGCAGGAAGATAGGATACATCTTCCAGTCTTTCAACCTTATACCCGTCATGACCGCGATTGAGAACGTCATGCTTCCCATGATATTTGCCGGGATGACAACGGATGAATCGCGGGATAAGGCGAAATTGCTTCTTGAGACCGTGGGTCTTGGAGAGAGACTCCAGCACAAACCTTTTGAGTTGTCGGGGGGACAGCAGCAGAGGGTCGCAATCGCAAGAGCCCTTGCTAACGACCCTGCCATCATCCTTGCGGACGAGCCCACGGGCAACCTTGATTTGAAGACGGGGAAGGAGATTATCAACCTGCTCAGGGAGATGAACAAGGAAAAAAGCGTGAGCATCATAACCGCAACGCATGACCTGAAGATGCTTGACGTTTCGGACCGGGTCATATGGCTCAGGGACGGGATGATTGAGAGGGTTGAGGACAGGGAGAATATCAACATAAAGGTGGGGGAGGTTGAGGGAGAAG
>Ga0209609_10000231_pt1 | contig 33744 bp, 31 predicted proteins | sample LakKivw325mmetaG_FD_184136 | JGI IMG/M metagenome (GOLD analysis project Ga0209609, IMG submission 184136) | Anoxic lake water microbial communities from Lake Kivu, Rwanda to study Microbial Dark Matter (Phase II) - Lake Kivu water 325m metaG... | ecosystem: Environmental > Aquatic > Freshwater... | reverse complement strand
CCTCTTTTCACTCCGTACATGGCGTACAGGTTGCCCTTGTTCCCTCCCGTCCCTTCCCCGGGCTCTTCGCCAGGCTGGGCATTCCAGTGCTCCCCAAGCCAACCCAGCGCCCGCCGCACTCTGGCTGTGCGCATGTCGTCGCCCAGGTACGCCATCTCGACCAGCAAGCTGCCGGTTCGCGCCACGTTGGAGAGCCCGGGGGTCAAGTAGCCGGAGCCGCCGTCTTCGCTCTGGATGTAGCTGACCCAACGCTCCAGCTCTGCGGCCACGAACGACGGGACTGTGACTTGCTCGGCCCACAGCCGGGCGCCCAGCAGCCCCAGCACAGGCCACTGTGACACCGAGTTGTCGCTGCCGAGCCCGTTCGGCGCATAGCGCCACCCACCCATTGCCTCGCTCTGGGCATAGGCAAAGTAATCCACGCAATCCTGCATGACCTCTGCATAGGTCCTCCCGGACAATGGACCTGAAGTCACCGTGCGACTGGGGGCCCAGCTCCCTGCCAGAGCCGATACGAACATCCCCGCCTCGTACATCTGACCGCGACCGCACACCGCGATGCCCAAACCGTTGCCATTCGCGTCCGGATTCCCCGCTGGCTGCGGCTCAAGCGTTACGGCGAGAGCTCGGGACAACAGGAAATCCAGCCCCTTGCGCACCGTGTCCACGTAGACGTCGCTCTGGGGATCGTTGTCGGGCAAATGCCCCATGACCTCAAAGGCCAAGACTGCTTCGCTCGTGTGCGCAATCGGCATGGCACTGGGTGACCAGGCACCGCTCTGCTGGTCTTGTTGTAGGTATAGCCAGTGCAGAGCCTCTTCGATCGTGACGTTCACCTCGATGGGTAGAACGTCGGTCACGACCAACTGATCGTAGACATGAATCTCGACGCCATCGCTGATGAGATTGTTCGCCTCTCCAACCGTCAGACGGGCGTTGCAGATGCCAGGAGCGTCAAAGGCGTGCGTGGCAGTGATGTCGCGAGTATTGGTGACAGTGCCAACTCGGGCACTCATCCCATCCCCAAATGACCACTCGTATGGCAGGCCGACACTGTCGCCCGTGGCCCTGCCCCACAGCAGCACCGGGTTCCCGATCCAGGCGTCGCGGTCTGGCATGGCGATCACGTCCAGCGGCTGCACGGTAGGCACGGGAGTGGGGACTGCAATGGTTGGCGTAGAGTTGGGGGCATTCTCAATCGCATAGATGTAGCCATCGTCTGAGCCGACGTAGAGGGTGCCATCTGCACCAATCGCCGCAGAGGAAGCCACCCAATCGCCGGTCTCGAATTGCCAGAGCACAATCCCATCGGGGGAGAGGGCATACACCTTGCCGTTGTTCGCTCCGACGTAGAGAGTGCCGTCCGCACCGACGGCGGGGGCCGTATAGATGCTGCCGAGCGTAACGGACTGCCAGGTGGGCGTGCCATCGGAGCCGATGGCCGTGCAACCGGTAGTGGACCCCACGAGAATAGTGCCATCTGTGCCCAGGGCCGGCGGTGTGGTGATCCCGGCTTCTACGGGGCACGACCAAAGTAGGACGCCCTCAGGCGACACAGCGCGCAGGCGACTGTCCGTGCCAGATACGTAGACTGTCCCGTCGTCGGCTATGGTGGGGGCAGAACTGGGTCGCGCTCCAAGGCCGAGGCGCCACTGTTCGACACCCTCGCGGGACAAGGCGCACAGGTCCCCGGATGCCGATGCGACGTAGACCCTCCCGCGGTTGGCGTCCTCAGCGGGAGAGTACGAGGCCCTGCCTGCCACCTCGAAACGCCAAAGCAGCGTGCCATCGAGAGCCAAGGCATCCAATGATCCCAACTGCGAGTTGAGGGCGTAGATGCTGCCATTTGAACCGATCGTGAGCGGTACGTCAAACTCGGTGCTAAAGCGCCAACGCAGCGAGCCATCTGCTCTGATGGCAAGGACTGCTCCGCAGTCTCTCACACTGATGCAGATGGTGTCGTCCTCAACCGCTGGAGGAGCATTCATCCTGCACCCCGAGGCGTACTTCCAGGCGAGTGTGCCATCGGGGCGGATGGCGTACAGACTTCCATCCGAAGAACCAATGTAGATGATTCCATCGGAACTGATGACGGGAGACGACCGAACCTCGCCACAGCAGCCGATCTGGTAGCGCCACTTCAGTCGCGGCCAGGCTGGCCCCACGTAAGAGCTGCGACCCGTGTGCCGTGCGTCGTGCCCGAACATGGGCCATGGGGCTCCAGCCGCGTTGGCGTGAGCGCTGCGGCCAGCAGGCAGAGGGGATGATGAGGCGAATGAGTGCATGGCGGTCGCGGTGACAGTGAGCACCAGGGCAGTCAGGCCTATCAGTGCACGTCTGCTTGGCATAGTTCGCACCTCCATGTGTCTGCATGTCCAACGCAACAGCCGGCATCACAGAAGCATGTGAGTGACTGTGGATCGGGGCTGCATCAGGCCGTCCCAGGTCTAGCTCTCGCTGCCAGGCGTCTTTCGGGCAGCCTGGGGGAGCTCGGCGAAACCTGGCACCAGTCACGGCATTGTGCCCAGGTACTGTAACGCATGCGCTCACAAACTGCAACAGGTGTGCAGGGCGTCTTGCGAATGCGAAGAGGAAGACCCTGGGATGGTGCAGAAGAGGGACGCACCTGTCCGCGTCGCATCCAACGCTTTCTGGAACCCTGCCTGCTGTTGCTTCTGCACAAGGCGGTGAGTGAAAGACACCGACGCCGCGGCAAGTCATACCTGGCTGGGACCATCTTGGACCACACGGGGCTGCTGCGCTAGAGGGCCGCTGCCCTGTATACCAGCAGGCTGATCGCGCGCCCCTCCCGCTGCAAACGCCCCTCAACCCACAGCAGCGGGGCATTCCGCAGCGCATCGTGATAGCGCGCGTAGACAGCCGGCCGCACGATCAGGTTGAGCAGGCCATGTTCGTCCTCCAGCGTGATGAATACGTGCCCCTTGGCCGTTGGTGGGCGTTGGCGGATGACGCTCAGACCGGCCACTTGCACCGTGCGTCCGTCTGGCAGATCCATAAGCTCAGCGCTGGTGAGCACGCCACGCGTCTGCAAGCGCTCCCGGTAGAGTTGCATGACGTGCTCGCCAGGAGCCATGCCCAGCAGTTCGTGCTCCCAACCCATCCGCTCCTTACGACTCAGTTCCGGTAACGCCGTCGCTTCGATTGGCACCTCAATGCTCAGTTCTTCCTCGTGGTATTCCAGCCCGCCCAGTCTCCACAGCAGCTCGCGTCGCGACTGCCCGAAGCTGTCCATGGCCCCTGCGCGGATCAAGTTCTCCACTACTGAGCGCGGAACGCGCGTGCGCTGGCAGAAATCTGGCAGATCTTGATAGCGTTGTTCCCCTCGTCGCTCGACGACGCGCTTCAGCCACGCATTGCCCAGGCCTTGCACATAGCGCAGTCCAAGGCGTATGCCCAGGGGTCTGGGTTGTGGGTCCTGGGCGGTCTCGATGCTTTCCAGGGTACACTCGTCCTGGCTGCGGTTGACGTCCGGGCCCAGGACAAGTACGCCGTGCCGTCTGGCGTCGCCCTGCAGCACCTCGGGCGAGTAGAATCCCATCGGTTGATGGTTTAGCAGCGCGCAGTAGAACTCGGGCGCAAAGTACAGCTTTAGATACAGAGTGTGATAGGCCACCAGGGCAAAAGCAGCTGCGTGCGACTTGCAGAAGCCGAATTCGGCGAAAGCGGATAATTGGCGGAAGACTTCCGCTGCCGTGGCCTCGGCCACGCCTTGCTTGCGCGCCCCGGCGATGAATCGTTCTCGCAACTCGGCCATGGCTTCCTCCGATCGACTGCGGCTCATGGCACGCCGCAAGCGATCAGCTTCGGCAGAAGTGAAACCAGCGATGGCCACCGCTACGCGTATGACCTGCTCCTGGAAAAGGATCACCCCCAGTGTTTCTGCCAGCACTGGCTCCAGTGCGGGATGGACATAGTTTACCGCTTCCAGCCCCTGCCGCCGGCGCAAGTAGGGATGCACCATGTTGCCCTGGATGGGGCCGGGACGAACCAGCGCCACCTCGATGATGATGTCCTCGAAACGCTGCGGCCGCAGCTTGGGGAGCATCTGCGTCTGGGCGCGGCTTTCGACCTGGAAGCAGCCGACGGTGTCGGCTCTCTGCAGCATCTCATAGACAGCCGGATCATCCAGCGATAGGTGGGCGAGGTTAGGGGCTATTCCGCCACGTTTTCGGATGTTGCACAGTGTCTCTTCCACCACATCCAGCGTACGCAGACAGAGCAGGTCGATCTTGATCAATCCGGCGTCCTCTACGCTGTCCTTGTCCCACTGTACCACCACCCGGCCAGGCATGGTGGCGCGTTCTATCGGCACTATCTCCACCAAAGGTGCGGCGGTAATGAGCATACCACCCACGTGGATGGAGAGGTGTCGAGGAATGCCATCCATCTCTCGCAGTAATTCGAACAGAAGCTGCCAGGGAAGAGCAGGGCCGGCTGTAGAGTCTGTGCTCTGGCCTATCAAGCCCTGAATCTGCTCCGCGGCCATGGCAGTGGAAGAGGTCTCGAGGGCCTTGGCCGCGCGATCTATCACATCGTCTGGGAAAGCCAGCGCCTTTGCCACCTCCCGCACCGCCGAGCGTGCACGGTAAGTGACCACGTTGCAGACCATGGCCACGCGTTCCTCGCCGTAACGTTCGTATACGTACTGGATGGCCTCTTCCCGTCGATCCGAGGCAAAATCCACGTCGATGTCGGGCATGGTGCGCGTCCCTTCGCTCAGGAAACGTTCGAAGAGCAAGTGATGACGCAGCGGATCCACGGGGGTGATGTCCAGCAAGTAGGCGACCAGCGAGTTGGCGGCTGACCCGCGTCCCTGACAGCGGATGCCCTGCGAGCGCGCAAAGCGCACGATGTCCCAGACTACGAGGAAGTAGCCGGCCAGGCCGGTGTGCTCGATGACCGCCATTTCGTGGGCCAGTTGAGCCTCGGCCTCCGGGGTCACTGGGTCGAACTTGCGTCGCAGCCCTTGCTCGCACAAGGCCTGCAGGTAGGTCGCCGAGGTGTGTCCGGCGGGGATAGGGTAGGATGGCAATGGCTGTCTTGAGAAATCCAGCTCCACGCTGCAACGCTCGGCAATGCGCAGCGTGTTGCGCGTCGCCTCGGGCAAATCGGCAAAGAGGTTAACCATCTCGTGAGGGTGCTTGAGAGCGAGCTCCGAGTTGGGATGCAATAGCCCAGCCAGTAGCGCCTCGGGGAGGGTGACATGCTGGCGGATGCAGGTCAAAACGTCGTGCAGGCGTTGACTTGCGCGCCGGGCATAATGCACGTTGTTTGTGGCTACCAGCCCCACCCCCATGCGGTGTGCCAAGTCTACCAGTTCGGCAATCATGCTGACATCCGTGGGCAGGTAGTGGCGCTGCAGTTCGACCCAGAAGCACTGTGGGCCAAAGATGTCGCGCAAGTGACCTGCGGCGGCATCGGCTCTCTCCCGGTCCTTTGCCAGCAGTGCGGCGGCAACAGCCCCTTTTCGACAGCCCGAGAGGCAGAGCAACCCGCGCGCGTGCTGGGCCAAGACCTCCAATGTCAACACCGGCTCCCTTTTCTGTCCCGCCAACTGACCGCTGCTGATCAACCGGCAGAGGTTGGCATAGCCATTTTGTGTCTCTGCCAGCAGGGTCAGGTGCTGCCCGTCTGCAAGTGTGAGTTCGGCCCCGATGATGGGCTTGACGCTATGCTGCTGAGCTGCTTGCCAGAAACGCACGGCGCCATACAGACCGTCATGATCTGTGAGCGCCAGGGCTTGGTAGCCCAATGCCAACGCGTGGGCAGTCAGGGCCTCGGGCGATGAGGCGCCGTCCAGGAACGAGAAGTAACTGTGGCAATGCAGTTCAACGTATTCGGCCATGCCAGAGCCCTGACGCCTGTGTCAAAACACTGAGACACGCAGGCCACGGAGGGTGAACCAAGATGGCTCTATGATCGCCGATTGGTTGCGTCCGTCGACCTAATCGTATAGTCTGCACAGAAACCATGCGCCCGAGGGCAGGTCCTGGTAAATGAGGCACAAGAGTCCTGTATCCGTGATCACTTTCAGGTATTCTCGCCAAATGGCATGCTCCGGCTCCCACCAGCGCGTGTGGATGCGCCAGCAGTTGCAGGTGTCCAGGATTTGATGTGTTTCCCTGTGCCAGAAGAAGCAGGTGGGCGGTTTTTCCCCGCTGCGCACTTTTATCGTTTCTCCCTCCGGCCACAGTCTGGTCATGCCCCGTCCCGGGCGAGCCAAGCGATGCGCCATTCTGGCAGCGGGGCGTTTGGCTGGGATAGCGTGGCTCGCCGTAGCCGGCTTGCTCCAAAGCGAGCTGCCAGATAGCGTTGGACCTCGTGCAATTTCCGTTCCTGTTCCGTTGCACCTGAGATGAGTGGCAACTGTTCCACCACGGCATCCTGAATGCCCTCCAGCGTTACTTCAAGCCCCGTGACGCCTGAGCGCCAGTGCATTTGGCCCAACAGTTGTGCCAGTATCAACAAGCTTCGTTTTTCCTCTGCCATAGGAAAGAGGAAAGAGTGCTCACGCTCTTGGGCGCCGCTGTCAAAATGCACTGTCAATCGGATTTGGGCGCATGCCTGCAGGTTTTCCCTCAGCCGCAGCAGCAAGGGGGCGATCAGATGCTGCAAGGCCGCCAACAGGCGTTCTCGTTCAGCCAGCGGGGCTTCCAGGTCACAATGAGCAGCCAAACGTCGCCTTCGCGAGCGCGGCACAACCGGGCGATCGTCTTCACCGCGGGCGCAGCGTTGCGCCAGCCTGCCTCCCCGGCCAAATTGCTGCAACACTGCGCCGGGTGGCAGCGCAGCGTACTGCCCCAGCGTGCGCAGACCCAGGAATCCCAGACGCTGTAGGGCGTCCTGCTCCAGCGGCAACAGGGCAACCGGCAGCGGCTGGAGAAACGGACGCTCCCGCAACGTGGCCACAGCCAGGAGTCGACCAGGTTGCGTGTACTGGGTGGCGGCCTGGGCGGTAAACTTGGTGCTGTCCCAGCCCAGTGCCGGTTGTAGTGCCTCTCCCAACTCGCGACGCACAGCTCGCCCGACGTCTTGGCAGACGGCAACCGCGCCGGTATGGTGTGGGGCCAAATCGCCCAGGTCCACATAGGCCGCCCCCCAGCCGTGCGGTTCTACCTGTGGGCTGGTGAGCTCCAGCACTTCCAAAAGCGTTTCAAACTCGCTCCGGCAGCAGGCCACATCTGCTTCCAGCAGCCGCGCTTCTGGACAGCGCACTTTTGCAGTCCTGGCTGTGGATCCGACGACGATACCGCAAGCCGCAGCTTCCGCCGAGATGGCAAAGACGTGTCTGTCGGGGCCAATCAAAACGAGCGGGTGCCGCTGCAGACTGGGATCGCTTCTGCGCGCCAGAGCAGCCGCGAAATTCGGGATCGAGCAATACAGAATGGACATGGCCCATCCTCGTTGCCATGATCAAAGACCATCACCATGCACCGTACCGTTGAACTCGATGGTGATGGTGACTGCGCGATTGGCCGGGCCCAAGCGATTCTTCAGGATTTCCACCTTGGCTTCATAGCCCTTGACATCCCCATGGCGACGCAGCCAGCGTTCTCTGGCGACGTGTAGCCGCACGCTGGCATGGTGGGCCAGAGCCGAAAGAGCAGGGGCCTCCATCGCTAGCGGGGCATGCAGGAAGAGAACCGCCGTGCCTGAACGACCCAGCAGGGCCGCCAGGTGGTCGAGGTGTGCGGCAAGCAGTTGCGTGGCGCTGGCGTCGCTCCAGAGCGCATCCAGCCCGTCAAAGACCAGCGCCGAGAGGCCGCCGCTTTCTGCCAGGGCCTGGGTTATACACAGCGCTTCTTTCAGGTCATAGGGAGTGGCGATGAGCAGACGAGAGAGATCCAGGCCGCAGCGGTGGGCATAGTCGGGATCAAAGAAGCGGCCATAGTCTACATAACCTACACATCTCCCCTCTACCTGCGCCTGAACCAGGAACTTGAGCGCCAGTGTGGTCTTGCCCGAAGTGGCGGGGCCCAGAAGCTCGCTCATCCTGCCTTTGGCCAGCCCACCGATGCCCAGCGCGTTGTCCAAAGCACGGAATCCAGTGGAAATGTGCGGGACTTGCCCTGTGACGCTGGAAGCTTCCAGCTTGCGCAGGGCCTTCCACCCCCAGCGCTGCTGAACTGTGGCAACCGTCATCTCCAGGTGCCTCTTTTTGTCAGAACTCATCTTTGCCTCTGGCGCAGTTCAAGCGATGCCTGATAGGCATTAGAACATATGTTCTGTCACCTATTATATAGACGATCGTCTGGCTGTCAAGTTTCGCGGAACAAGCTTCCGAAAGGTTGTGCTTTGCAGGTGGCAAGCAAGGACTGAGAATTCACTTCCAGGGGGCGTTCCAGCACAGCAGACGGCGGCGCGGTCGCAGGCTAAACACCGGAGATAGTTTGGGGGTTACATGTGGACGGCTACGAAACGTTCGAGGGGCTTTTACTCCAGAGACAACGCGTCAAGAACAATCGTGAGCCAAGCCTCGGAGCGGCTGGAGGTGCTGCGTGGGGGTGCTGGCCGTGCCAACCACTGCCGCGGCTGCGCGCTTGTCAAGCCAGCTTGGCTACCCAAATGCTAATCTCGTACAGGATGATCAAGGGCCCCATCAGCAGTAGCATGTTGAAGGGGTCGGCCGTGGGAGTAATGACGGCCGCGACAATGGCGATGATCAAAACGGCGTAGCGGCGGTTCTTGGAGAGCAATGCGGGCTTCACCAGTCCCAACTTGGATAGAACAAAGACCAACAGGGGGGTCTCAAACACGATTCCGATCCAAAAAACCAGATTCGTCACGAAGGCAATGTACTCGCCGACGGCCCAGTTCGTCTCAGCGATCTCGCTTCCGAATTGCCCCAGGTATCCCAGAGCCGCCGGGAGCATCACAAAGTAGGCAAAAGCCACCCCGACCACAAACGATAGGGCGGCCATAGGCAAGGCAAGATACAGGTACTTCCTCTCGTTCGCCTTCAACCCGGGGCCAACGAAGCGCAGCGCCTGGTAAGCAATCACGGGCATGGCCAGCCCCAGCCCGCTGAGCAAGGCCGCGCGCATGTAGGTGAGGAAGCCCTCTGTGGGCGTGAGAAACACCGTCTGGACATTGCCCGCAGGCACAAGCAGCAGCTTCAAGAAACGTTCAGCGAACAGGAAACTGAAGGCAGTTGTGACCACTATGGCAATGAGCGACTTGACCAGTCGCGAGCGCAGCTCGTCGAGGTGCTCAAGCAGGGTCATTTCTTGGTTTTCACTCATCGCTGGAACTGCCCTCAGGTCTCGTTCTGTGCGCCTTTGCGCGCAGGTTCTGTGGGTCAACTGGGCGATTGTGGCTTCTGATTCTCGGGCTTGTCATCCTGGGTGTCACCGGAAGAAGCCTCGCGGAAGCCACGGATGGCCTTGCCCAGCGCCGCACCCACCTCCGGCAGCTTCCCTACACCAAAAATGAGCACGACAATCACCAGAATGACGATCAACTCGGGCAGACCCAATCTGGGCACGTCAAACCTCCTGACCTGTAGTAGCCCGGCACGCTGCCGATGCTGCTGCAGATTGTAGGATTCTCACGGCCTTTTGTCAAAGCATCGTGGAGCAAAGCGCTTGCTGGCTGGGCTGTCTGACCTTGGTGTCTGATTGAGAATGCGCTATACTGGAGAAGATGCGTGCGAAACCCTCATTCGCACGCCCATTCTGAGCACGAAGGAAGCATGCATGGAACCGTTCGCAATCGCCCTCGAAGCCGCGCAGCGGGCAGGGGAACTGATCCGGTGTCAGTTTCATCGCCCCCAGGAGGTCAGCCCCAAAGGCATTGCCGACATCGTCACGCAGGTGGATCGTGATGCAGAAGAGCTCATCGTGGGTAGGATACGCGCGGCTTTTCCGGGGCATGGAGTGTGGGGTGAAGAGGGAGCCTCCGCCCGGCGCGACGGCGAGTATCTGTGGGTCATCGACCCGCTGGACGGGACGCGCAACTATGCCAAGGGCATCCCCTTTTTCTGTGTTTCGGTCGCCCTGTTGTTCCAGGGCCAGCCGGTTCTGGGCGTGATCTACGACCCCCTGCACGAAGAGACTTTCTCGGCCGAACGAGGCAAGGGCGCGTATCTGAATGGCGAAAGGATGCGGCTGGCGCCCAAGGCTTCCCTGGAGCAAGCCAGCGTCTATTTTGGGTTGAATCCGTGTAGGCGACCGGGCAATCCAGGGCTGGCCTTGCCCATGCTGCTGCGTCTCTATCCCATGCTGGACATGGTGCGCGACAGCGGCTCAGCGGCACTGAGTCTGGCCTACGTTGCCTGCGGCCGTCTGGACGTCGCCTATCATGACCGGCTGAACGCGTGGGATATGCTTGCCGGAGTCTTGCTGGTTCAAGAAAGCGGCGGCGTGGCCACCGAATTCTCTGGCAGGCCCGTCGCGCTTACCTCCCAGGATGTGATTGCCGCCAGTGGACCGCTGCTACATGCCGAAGTTTTGCGCGTGGCTCAGGAGGTCATGGCCAAGCCGCGGCTATGAATCCTGGGTCGGCGCGGCTCTGGTGGCAGGGCAGTATTGCAGCTCGACCGGGGACTGGTTCATGCAACCCAGGCAATCCGTTTCGCGTAGATGAGTTAGGGTTGGCCGGAGGGAATGGCAGCATGCACACAGAAAGGAGCTAGACATGACTCAGGAGCAAGCGCAAGACAAGACAGATCAGAGCGAGAGCGAATCGACCGCGCAGGGAACAACTCAACAGGAGTGGGCCGATCTGGGGCAGCGCATCGAAGCGCAGATTCGGGGCGAGTTCGCGAAGCTGGCTGACGCCGACCCGAATGCCGATTGGGAGACCATCGGGCGCAAGTGGGATGCCAAGATCAGGGCCAAGACGGCCAGCGGCGTCGGCGCCGCGCCAGACGCCAGTTGGGAGGATGTGGGCCAAACGGCTGAACGGCGGGTGCGCGCAGCCGTGGCTACCGGGGTGGGAGCCGAACCCACTGCGGACTGGGATGTAATCGGACGCACGATTGAGTCGCAAGTAAAGAGCGCTTTGGGCACCTGGGCTGGGGCCTCGCCGTCGGATGACTGGAATGCTATCGGCAACAAGATCGCCAACAAGGTGCAGAGGGTGCTGGATGACGTCATCGCCACCCAGAAGGGCGCGGCACAAGCTGGCGAACAGGCGGCCAGCACTGCGGAGCCACCCAGATCTGAAGAGACAGAAGGCTGAGCTCGTTGGGCGCACACCCATACACACACGCTGCTACATACTTTACGAAGGAGTGACCCCATGCGCGATGCTGTGATTGTCGAAGCCGTGCGCACACCAGTGGGCCGGAAGAACGGCCTGTTACGAGATTACCACCCGGTGGAACTTGGCGCGGTCGTAGTGCGCGAGCTGCTGGCGCGTACTGGATTGCCAGGAGAGCGGATTGACCAACTCATCGTGGGTTGTGTGGGCCAGGTGGGCGAGCAGGGGGCGAACGTGGCGCGCCAGGTCGGGCTGCAGGCTGGGCTGCCCATGGAAGTGCCCGGCACTTCGGTGGACTTTCAGTGCGGGTCCAGCGAACAAGCTGTGCATCTGGCGGCGGCGCTGATCGAGAGCGGCCATGCGGACATTGTGATTGCGGGTGGCGTGGAGAACATGAGCCGTGTGCCCATGGGCAGCAACTTCATGAACGGCCCAGGCACGCCCTTTACGCCTGAAATCATGCAGCAGTACGACATTGTCCCACAGGGCATCTCGGCCGAGGTGATCGCGGAGCGCTGGCATATCACACGCCAGGAGCTGGACGAATTCAGCTTTCGCAGCCATACCCTCGCGGCGCAGGCGACGCTGGCCGGCCACTTTAGACGTGAGATCATCCCGCTGCCCTCCAAGCTGGATGATGGCACGCCCGTGAGCATGGATCGCGACGAAGGCATCCGCTACAATCCTTCCCTGGAGAAGATGGCTGCGCTGCAACCGGCTTTCAAAGAGGGTGGAGTAGTGACTGCCGGCAACTCCAGCCAAATCTCCGACGGAGCAGGCATGCTGCTGGTGATGGGCCGCGACACTGCCCAGGCCTTCGGTCTGAAACCGCGCGTGCGGGTGCTGGCGCAGCACGTGGTGGGCGTGGAGCCGCACAGCATGCTGACCGGCCCCATCCCCGCCACGCGCACGATTCTGCTCAAGTCCGGTTTGAAGCTGGAGCAGATGGACTGGATCGAGATCAACGAGGCCTTTGCCTCGGTCGTGCTGGCCTGGCAGCGCGAGCTGCATCCCGACATGTCCAAGGTGAACCCGCAAGGTGGCGCCATCGCTCTTGGTCACCCCCTGGGAGCGACGGGAGCCAGGGTAATGGTCAGCTTGATTCACGCCCTGGAGCGCACGGGCAGCCGTTATGGCCTACAAACCATGTGCTGCGGCGGCGGCCTGGGCATCGCCACCATCCTGGAGCGTGAGCAGGTCTAGTCAAAGGCACTCCGGGGATGGCTGTCATCTCCCGCTCGAGGCCATGCTGACCCGACAGGAGGCGCTGCACAGGGCCATCCCCTTCTCTTGAGCGTGCGTGCGACCGATTCCCCCGCTTGACACGGATTGCACTTCGCGGTACACTATCGAACAACGATAACGGAATCGGATAATTCGATGTGTGAAGGATGCACTATGCTGCAAGAGTTCTTGCGCGGTTTCATGCGAATCCACATCCTGCAGCGCGCTGAGCAGGGTCCAGTCTATGGCTCGGAGCTGGCAGCCGAATTGAGGCGCCATGGCTACGAGGGCATCAGCCCGGGCACGCTCTACCCTGCACTGCACGGTTTAGAGCGAACCGGATACCTCGTGGTTGAGCGCAGACAGGATGGCGGACATTGGCGCAAGTTCTACGTGCTGACGGCCAAGGGGAACGAGACCTTACAGCAACTTCGTATCAAGCTCGGCGAGCTTGGCGACGAGATGTCGCGCAAAGAAGAGATGGAGCCCAAACATGAGCACAGACTCGACACGGGCACAGGCTCGAGGGTGGAGAAGGCTGCACCCGAACGTGTGGGCGACCAGCCTGACCAGCTTCTTCATGGATATCTCAAGCGAGATGGTCATCAACCTGGTGCCGCTGTTCCTGTCAAACGTCCTGGGCGTAAGGACGAACCTGATTGGATTGATTGAGGGCGTGGCTGAAGCCACGGCCAGCCTGCTCAAGCTGTTTTCCGGGTGGCTGTCGGACAAGCTGCGCCAACGCAAGTGGTTGGCCGTGGCCGGTTACGCGCTTTCTGCTCTTAGCAAGCCCTTCTTCTACGTAGCCAACTCCTGGCAGGCGGTGGCTGCCGTGCGTTGGGCGGATCGCTTTGGCAAGGGAATCCGCACGGCTCCGCGCGATGCCCTGGTGGCCGACTCGGTCAGCGAAGAACAGCGCGGTCTGGGCTTTGGCATACAGAGAGCAGCAGACACGGCCGGAGCGTTCCTCGGCATTCTGGTGGCGATGCTTGTTGTGTGGCTCAGCCAGCGAGGGAATCTGGGACTGACCGCTGCTACTTTCCGCACCATTGTGCTGATCAGCCTCGTGCCTGCTGTGCTGGCTGTGGCCTCGCTCGCGGTGGGCGCTCGAGACGTGAGCGTCACCAAGCAGAGGCCAGCACCCAAGTTCGCCTTGCGTAGCCTTGGCCGGCAGTTTGTGACTTTTATGCTGATCGTGGGCTTGTTCGATCTGGGCAACTCGTCCGACGCGTTTCTGGTGTTGCGCGCTCAGGAGCGTGGCCTGAACGTGCTGGGCATACTGGGTATGCTGGCCACGTTCAATCTGGTCTACACTCTGGTATCCGCGCCGGCTGGTCTGCTATCAGATCGCATCGGCCGGCGCCAGTTGGTGATCGGCGGTTGGTTGGTGTATGCGCTGATCTACTGCGGCTTCGCGCTGGCCGGCAGGGCGTGGCAGGTGTGGGTTCTATATGCCCTGTATGGAGTGTACTACGGGCTGGCGTACGGCACGGCCAAAGCCATGATCGCCGACATTGTGCCAGAGGCCGTGCGCGGCACGGCTTACGGCACCTACAATGCTGTGCTCGGCATCCTCGACCTCCCGGCCTCCTTAATCGCCGGACTGCTCTGGGACGGGCTGCCTGCCCTGGGGTTTAGCGGATTTGGCGCGCCTGCCCCCTTCTTCTTCGGCGCGACTCTGGCCTTGTTGGCGGCTATCGCCATGTGGCGCTGGAAGCCCCTACCCGCCGCCAGCGCAGCCAGCTAGGCAACCCAGTGGAGGTGTAGAGTGAGTCAGACCGTGATCCAGAGCACCCTATTCCATCGGAGCGGAGCGGATAACACCGAGCGCGTCTTCGAGATCGCCAAGGCGCGCGCGGCAGAACTTGGCATCCGCTCGATCCTGGTGGCCACGACAACCGGTGCGACAGGCGTGCGCGCCAGCCAGGTGTTCAAGGGCCATGACTTGGTCCTGGTCACGCACGCGACCGGCTTCAAGCAACCCAATCACCAAGAGCTCACGGATGAGAATCGAGCCGCGATCGAGGCCAACGGCGGCCGCATACTCACTTGCCAGCACCCCTTTGGCGGAGTGGGACGGGCCGTGCGCAAGAAGCTGCAAACCTATGAGCTGGAGGAGATCATCGCCTTCACCCTGCGCGTGTTCGGCGAGGGCATGAAGGTGGTCTGCGAGATTGCCATGATGGCTGCGGATGCCGGTCTGGTGCGGGCCGGTGAGCCAGCCATTGCCATCGCCGGCAGCGGAGCCGGAGCGGACACTGCGGTGGTGCTCAAGCCTGCAAATGCGCAGGCTTTCTTTGACCTGCGCATCATGGAAGTTCTGTGCAAACCTGGCTTCTACAAGGAGACGCGCTAGGCCGCCAGCCCGAACCCTGACAGGGTATTCACCCGGCTAGTTCGCATGCTCGCGGTGCATGACGATGTCGGGCCGCTCAAGGCCGTGCAGCACAGAGTCGTCATGGCTGGGCACAATCAGAGCATTGTGATCTCCCCTGGCCAGCGCGCGCAGCCCCATCAGACTGCGCCATGCCATGTCTGAGCTGCGTGCATGCGGTTGCGCCACGGGCCTGGTAATGCTCTCCTGCACGTACACTGCATCCCCGGCCAAGAGCACGGCTCCGTGTGGCAGAAAGACCAGCAGGGATTGATGGCCATCCGAGTGACCGAAGGTCGGCACGAGAACGAGGCTGCCATCTCCCATCACATCCAAGCCATAGCCATGCGCAGCTACTTCCTCAAGGGTCACAGGGTTGTCAATGGAGAACTCGATCAGCGTGAACTGCAATGCAGCGTACTCCTGGCTCAGGTAGCCCCGCAGTCGGCGCATGCGCGAATGCGCAGCTTGCCACTCCTGGCAGGATAGCAGCCTGCGCGCGCTTGGGAATGCGTGCAGATCGCCCGTGTGACCATAGTGCAGATGAGACAGAGCGACGTGGGTGACGTCCTCGGGAGCCAGACCGCGTGCACGCATCTGCGCAGAGAGATGCATGCCTGGATTCGAATGGTATGATAGCAGGCGCTTGTCGATCCACCTGAGGTAGCTGCGTGGATTCGTGGCGATGGCCGCGTTGAGGCCCGTGTCAAATACCAATAGTCCTTGCGGATGCTCGATCACGAACGCCAAGACGGGCAGAATGCGTCTGGTTTCCCCTCCACCCAAGTAGAGCTGCTTCTCCTGTCTGGTGAACCAACCCGTGTTGAAGACGTGTAGCCTCAATGTCGGCATGCCTTGTCCAATCCCCGGATCATCAGGGGTATGTCGTGTATATTATAGCAACTTTCCCCGGCTTTGCCAAGGCCTGCGACGCGACCATGACGCTATGCGTGCCGGCGCAAGGTGCGATGAGCCAAGTTCGATCTCGGCGCATGTGCGGGTATAATGTCCTCAGCAGGCTCGGCCTGTCGTGGTGTGGGCCTGGCGCCCGCAAGACTGGCCAAGAGAGGCGCGATCCCATGAACGAAGCAACGAAAGAAAGAGTGCTCCAGAGCTTGCTCTGGGGTAGCGTGGCTGCAGTGGGGCAATATACCATGCTCTTCCTGAGCATCGTGCGCCGCATTCACGTGCGCTTCGAGGGCGCCCCTGTCTTTTGGGTGGACCCAAGTGGACCGATTGCCTTGACGAAGGATGCCGCTCTGACGGGCGTGTGGGTCATGACGGCGGCCTACGCATTGCTTGTTGGGGCGATCGTGTATTGGAGACCAAGACTGACGCGACGCGGCTGGGCAGGCAGTGCGCTGATGGCCTTCGCGCTGGCTGTGATTGCGGCGCTGGCCGAGCCTGTGTGGGGTGCGGTGGTGGTGGCGGACTATTTGTTCTTGTTTCCGGTGTTTTCCTCCCGGGCGTCTCGGTGGGGACTCTTTTGAGGCGGTCGAGCCCTTGCTGCAGAGCCTCTCGAAGAAAGCAGAACCGGCTGCCCCACATGCGAGGCAGCCGGTTCCTTATGGCTCGCCCTAGGTCTGGCTTGAACGCGCACACTGGATACACAAGGTGGTCAGTGGCAGTATCTCCAGGCGTTCAGGATCAATGGCCTGTCCGCAGCGAGCGCAGATGCCATAGCGGCCTTCCTTCAGGTTCTGCAAAGCTTGCCGGATCGTGTCCACCTGGGCGTAGGCCTGCTGGCGCCGTGCAAGCGTGAGTTCCCATTCGTAGATGGCGGGATCTCCCTTGCCAGGGCCATACTCTGCCTTCTGTTCCAGTCGCTTGTCCAGCTTCTCGAGCTCTTTCAAGGCCTCTTTTAGCTGAAGCTGCAGTCTCTTCTTTCTTGGATCCTGCATGGCGAACCTGACCCTCCGCTCCGGTTATCCGGGCCATTCACAAGAGGCCATGACAAGACTGCTGGCCGGAATTGCCTTGCCGAGCCGGCAGGCAATCCGCTGGGGACGCTTGCTGCAATTCCCGAATTACAGGCTTTGATCCGAGGTTTCCGCTGGCGCCACGTCCGGAGATGCTGGTAAGGGCGCTTCCTCCGATGCGGCTTGTTGAAACCCAGCTTCGGCCTCACTGCTGGGCTCTACCGCGGCTTCAGCAGGAGTTTCGGCTGGCGTCACATCCGGGCATGCGGGTGAGGGCTCTTCCTCTCCAACGACTTGTTGAGGCCCAGCCTCAGCAGAGGGCTCCACCGCGACTTCAGCAGCAGTTTCGGCTGGCGTCACATCCGGGGATGCGGGTGAGGGCTCTTCCTCTCCAACGACTTCTTGAGGCCCAGCCTCACCAGAGGGCTCCACCGCGGCTTCAGCAGCAGTTTCGGCTGGCGTCACATCCGGGGATGCGGGTGAGGGCTCTTCCTCTCCAACGACTTGTTGAGGCCGGGCCTCACCGGAGGGCTCCACCGCGGCTTCAGCAGGAGTTTCGGTCGGCGTCACATCCAGGGATGCTACGGCGGGTGCTTCCTCTGCCACGGCTTGTGCTTCACCACCGGGTTCTTCGCCTTCGTGCGTTTGGACTTCCGGCTTGTTCTGCTGTTCCCACTTGACGCGATCCTCGTCTGATACACGCCTCAGGCTGAGGCCCATCCGGCGCCGGCTACCCTCAACTCTCACGACGCAGAGCGGCAGGGCCGCTCCCACGCTGAGGACTTCCTCCGGATGCCTGGGTGGTGTCTCTGATAGTTCCGAGACATGGATCAAACCCTCAATGCCATCGTCGAGGGCGGCAAACGCTCCAAATGCCGTGATCTTGGTGACAACGCCGGTGACTACCTGGCCCACCTGGTATCTTTCTTCCGCGTGTTCCCAGGGGTCTGGCTCCATGAGTCTGAGGCTCAAGCCGATGCGCTTGCGTTCCTTGTCCACGCGCAGAACGTAGGCCTCGACCTCATCGCCCACCTTTAGCAGTTCGCTGGGGTGACCCGTGCGACGCCAGGAGAGCTCCGAAATGTGCACCAGCCCGTCTGTGCCTCCCACATCCACAAAAACGCCGAAATCGCACACGTTGCTGACGAGGCCGCGTACGTGATCGCCTTCCCGCAGTTCGTCCAACAGCTTGTCGCGCTGCAGGGAGCGCCACTCTCGTCGCGCATTGCGTTCGGAGAAGATGAGCCGGCGATTCTGGCGGTCCACTTCGATCACTTTGAGCGGCATGTTTTGCCCCACCATCTCGGACAGCCGGTTCTGCAGAGCGGTGGAGTCCATGCGCCGCGAAATGCCTGTCACTTGCGACGCTGGAACAAAGCCGCGTATCTTACCATAGTGAACGATCAGGCCACCGCGATTGAAGCCTTTGATGGTACCTTCCCAGATCCCGGCGGTTTCCAGCAATCGCTGTGCGTCGATCCAGTCCTGTTCCTGGCGGGCGCGGTGCAGCGAGACGAGAATGCCTTCCTTGTCGTCCTCCGGTCTGAGGACGTACACAGGGATCCGATCGCCGACCTTGAGTGTAGCGAGCACTTCTGGTCCCAGGCGTTCCATGTCGTCCGCGGGGACGATACCTTCGCGCTTGAGGCCCATGTCGACGACGATCGAATCCGCGCGGATCGCGATGATGTGTCCCTCGCGGATCTCGCCGCGCTTGGGGCGCTGGTAGGCATAGTCCTCTGCCAGCGCTTCGTGCATGTCGCCTCGGTGTGCTTCTGGCTGAGGGACCGATTCTGATTCCGGAGCCGGTAGCGAGGTTTCTTTGGTTTTTGCGCCTTCGACTGCGTTGGCTGCGTGTGGCTCAGGGACGATGGGCATGCTCTCGACGTCTGTAACGGCCGGTAGGAGGGTGACGTCCACAGCAGACTGCTGCGCAGCAGGATTGGACTGCGATTCCGATGCAGGTTGCTCAGTAGCGGGCGGCACGGGAATGGCTTCGAAGGTAGCCAGATCGTCACTCATACATAGCCCTCCATGATTGCGTTTTCGCACAGAAAAAAACAGCACTCGGTATCCAGCCTCGCCACACAAGTCGGAAGCCGAGTGCCCAAGAATCTGACTGGTTTTCGAGATCAGGAGACTTGATCTACACAGGCTCAGAGAAAAGAGCTCGCGACGATCCTCCAAACGATTACCCTAATCGCTGGAGCTTCCCCTACTCACCAACACCCTGAATAACGTGTCCAGTTCCTAGTCCGGCCCCGGCGTAGCCGAACGGCTCACAACGCAAAGATTAGGACTCCCAACTTTCAAGCTGGATTGTGCATATTGTACATCATATGTGAGCACTTGTCAATCGTTGTCGCAACTGGAATTGACCACTACCCCTGGGCGCCTGGAGGGGCCTCTCAGGATGCTTGCTGCCGCGCGCAGCAGCCGCACGGCATGCTCTCGCAGGTCCTCCAAGCGCCCTCGCCCGGCGCGATTGACTTTGGGCAACGTATCTGCTATACTTCTTGTGAAAAAAATCACCCATCCGAAGCGCAGCCACATATGCCTGCAAGGCCCAAGGAGGATGAGATGGGTTCTGTGCCTGCTTTCTTCCTGCAGAAGTTGTACGTGAAGGGTAGCCTCAAGAACATCGCTGCCGGATTCGAATTGAGTATCCGCAATACCCTTGCTCCTGGCACCATCGTGGGTCTCATGGCCCTGAAGGTAGATGGCGCCGAGTATCCGCTTGAGCATACCGTCGCGATTCTGAGCGATGGAACCAGGGTCTCGGCGGCCGAGGTCTCTGCCTCCACTCCCTTGCGCTTTTCGGTAGGTGACCAGGTCACGATCCAGGTGCAATGCCCGCCTCTGGCCGCAGGCATGCATAGACTGCTCATTTGCCCGAAGACCAAAGAGGCCGGTTTGTTGGAGATATCCGCTCAGGACACCATTGCCTAGAGCAGTCATGGAAGCATCGGAGCGGGAGCGGAGATCGTACGCGGAGCGAAAAGCGCTGGAAATCGGTTTTGCCCGCCCCAGGTGCACGCTTGCGGTCAGCCTGACAGGAATGCGCTGCTCCCTGGATTGTGCCCATTGCGGCGGGCATTACCTGCGGGGCATGACCAGCATAGAACAGGCGGATGCCGTGGGCATGAGCAGTTGCCTGATCTCAGGTGGATGCGACAGGCATGGGCGGGTCCCGTTCTGCTCGCAACTCGAACGCGTGGCTGCGCTGCGACCGGGCCGCATCATGAATTGGCACGTAGGGATGATCGACGAAGAGCAGATGCGGGCGATTGCCCCTCTGGTGGATGTCATCTCTTTCGACTTCCTCGTCGACGCACAGACCATCAGGGAGGTCTACGGCCTCGACTACACCGCAGGTGATTACCTGCGCACGTATGACATGCTGCGGCGCTATGCCAGAGTGGTCCCGCACCTTACCCTTGGATTGCTCCGGGGGCAGTTTCGCGGCGAGTACCGGGCGCTCGAAGCGCTGAGGACCTCTGGCCTGGGAGAGCTGGTTGTGTTGGTGTTCATCCCCACGGCCGGGACCCGTTATGCGCACTGCCCGCCTCCCTCTCCGGATGAGGTTGTGGCCTTCTTGACGGCTGCGCACAATATGCTGCCAGGTATCCCGATCTACCTGGGGTGCATGCGACCGGGTGGGTCGTATCGGCGCTATCTGGACCCCCTGGCAGTGCAAGCTGGGGTGAGCAAGATTGTCAATCCGTCGGCTACAGCGGTGGCGATGGCAGATCAGCTGGGCCTGTGTGCACGCTGGGAGAATGAGTGTTGCGTGATTCAGAGGCACTGAGCATACCACGTCCAGCACTGGGGGTTTCTGCTGGCACTGCGGCTGTGCTGGGCCTCAGACGTCTGAGGCAGCAGGATGCCCCAACCACGGCATATCTGATGCTGGGCGATCGCTGCAGCCATGATTGCGCCTTCTGTGCTCAAGCGCGCCATAGTTCGGCACGCCTGCACTACCTTTCACGGGTAGTCTGGCCTTTGTACCCACAGGAGCAGGCCCTGCAGGCGGTCAAATACAGCTACGGGCAAGGCAAAATCGTACGTTGTTGCCTGCAGGTGACGGCCTTCCCTGGGTTTTTGGATCGCACCTTGGGCGTCGTGCAGCAACTACGAAGCATTTCACCTGTGCCAGTGTGTGCATCGGTGGCGCTGAAATCTCTCGACGAGGTCCGAGGGCTGCTGCAGGAGGGTGTCGAGCGCGTCACTCTGGCCCTGGATGCCGCATGCGAGCGGATTTTCCAGCAGGTCAAGCGCGACCGATGGCAGAATCGTGTAGAGCTGCTCAGGATTGCAGCTCGCCAGTTTCCCGGGCGCATCGGCACGCACTTGATCGTTGGCCTGGGTGAGACAGAACGGGAGATGGTCGGGATGCTACAAGAGTTGGCACAGTGTGGCATCACCGTTGGCCTATTCGCCTTCACGCCGGTGCCAGGTACCCTTTGGGCTGGTCGGATGGCTCCGCCTCTCGCTTCGTACCGGCGAGTGCAGACGGCCCTGTACCTGTTGTCTGGCTCCGCATGCCGAACGCGCGATTGGGCGTTCTCTGAAGCGGGCCAGATCGTGTCCTATGGGCTGGGCCATCAAGAGCTGCGGCAGCTATTGGGCGACGGCCGTGCGTTTCAGACGTCAGGCTGCCCCGGCTGCAATCGTCCCTATTACAACGAGCGGCCCGGAAGAGTGCCATACAACTATCCCCGCGAGCTGCGACCTGAAGAGATAGAGGCAGCAATCGCGTTGGTCTTGCAGGAGTTGGTGACCGGCTAGCCTTTGTGAGCTGCTATGCTCGCAGGCCCGGAGGACGGTATGCTCTTTGCCGAATGGCGCTTGATTCTCACGGGCGCCTCCAATGCTTATGTGAACATGGCCATCGACGAAGCCACTGTGACGCTCGTGGCCGAGCATCGCGTGCCACCCAGCGTACGTATCTACTACTATGATACGCCCTGCTACACCGTGGGCTATCTGCAGCCGGTCTCCCAACTAAAGGGCATTTCGCGACGTCGAGGAGGCGCGTGTGTTCGGCGTCTGACCGGAGGCCAAGGCTGCGCGCACGGAGGCGATCTCGCCTACAGTCTGATCGTGTCGCTGTCGGACACGCTCATCCCTTCGAGCGTGCTGGACTCGTACGAGCGCATCTCGTACGGGGTGATTGAGGGACTGCGATTGCTGGGGGTGGATGCTCGCTTCGCACCCCCTACGGATGTGCTGGTGGACAAATGGCCGGTGGCGACCGCTGCGCAAGCGCGACGTCAGGGTGTGCTCCTCCATCAGGGAACGATCGCTCTGGGACCTTCCGGCACGAAGGGAGAGACGATTCTAGCGTGCGTTAAGACCACCCCGCTGAGCGAACTCATCGGAACGCAAATCGGTTTTGAGGATGCTGCGAGGGCGCTCTACATGGGCTTTCGTGGCGCGCTGGGCGTGGACTTGAGCCCAGGCATTCTGTTCGCCAAAGAGAAGCGTTTGGCGCGGCAGCTCTTGCGCGACAAGTACATGCAGGCAAGCTGGAACGCCAAGCGTTAGGCGTGGCCAGTTGCTGTGGCTACTGATGTGGTCACGAATATCACCCAGGAGGACAGGAATGGTACAGTATGCTAAGGATCGGCGCTATATGACAAGCCACGAGTGGGTCAAGATGGAAGGCGATGAGGCAGTTGCAGGCATTAGCGACTTTGCCCAGCACGAACTCAGCGACGTGGTCTATGTGGACTTGCCGGGCGTGGGCGACGTCTTCGCTCAAGGCGATACCATGGCTACGGTCGAATCCGTGAAGGCGGCCTCGGACATCTATATGCCCATCAGTGGTGAAATCATTGCCGTCAACGAGAAGCTGAGCGATGCGCCTCAGCTAGTCAACGAGGATGCTTTTGGAGCTGGCTGGCTGGTTCGAATTCGCCCCTCCAACCCAGAGCAATACGACGCCCTGCTGGATGCGGACGCCTACGAGAAGCAGTGCCAAGCCTAGATGCGCTGCGCTGTTCGCCCAAAGGTGCTGGTGCTGTCCAGGCTGTGCCCCGGGAGTCTCGCCCAACATCAGCGGCGAAGGAGGCATTGGGGCTAGTGCATTTTGCACGGGAGGAATCGCAGAAAGGTGGACACTGAATGAGCTACATTCCGAACACGCATGCTGATCGCTTGGCCATGCTCGAGACCATTGGGGCCAAGAGCGTTGCAGAGCTGTTTCGTGATGTTCCTGAGGCGTTGCGCTTCCCAGATCTGGATCTGCCACCATCTGTCTCGGAACCGGAGATCCTGGCCGAATTGCGCGCTCTGGGGGATTACAATGTTGATCTAGACCACGCCGCCTGCTTCCTTGGGGCAGGAGCCTATCACCACTTTGTGCCCAGCGTCGTGGGCCACGTGATCGGTCGTTCCGAATTCTACACGGCTTACACACCGTACCAGCCCGAGATCAGCCAGGGGACTCTGCAGAGCATCTTTGAATACCAGAGCATGATTTGCGCCTTGACCGGGATGGATGCGGCCAACGCCTCGCACTACGATGGTGCTACCTCTCTCGCTGAGGCTGTGATTGTGGCCGTTAATGCGGCGCGCGGCAAGCGGCGCAAAGTCGTGCTGGCGCCCGGGGTGCACCCCGAGTACCGCGCGGTGGTGCGCACTTATACGCAAGGCATGCAGCTGGTGCTCACGGGAGATGAAGCCGTGGCAGACGTTCGCGCTCTTCAGGGGATGATTGATGCGCAAACTGCCTGTGTGGTCGTGCAGAATCCCGACTTCTTCGGTGAGATGGAGCATCCGGCTGCCCTGAGCGCCCTGGCCGAGGCTGTACATGCGGCGGGCGCGATGTTCATCGTCAGCGCAGACCCGATCTCTCTTGGTCTATTCAAGGCGCCAGGCGAGTACGGAGCCGACATCGTGTGTGGTGAGGGCCAGGCTCTGGGCGGCGGGCTGGACTTTGGCGGACCCTATCTGGGGTACTTTGCCTGCAAGCAGCAGTACGTACACAAAATCGCCGGGCGCATTGTGGGCCAGACTGTCGATCGGAATGGTCAACGCGCGTTTGTGCTCACGCTTTCAGCGCGGGAGCAGCACATCCGACGCGAGAAGGCGACCTCCAACATCTGCTCCAACGAAGCGTTGATGGCCTTGGCTGCAGCCGTGTACATGACTGCGCTGGGCAAGCAAGGCCTGCGGCACGTGGCGGAACTGTGTTACCACAAAGCACACTACGCAGCGAGCAGGCTGGCCGCACTGACCGGGTATGAGGTGCTTACCGAAAGTGCCGGCGCTTCACGAGATGGGCAAGCCTTCTTCAAAGAGTTCATGCTGCGCTGCCCAAGGCCAGTTGCTGAAGTCAACGACTACCTGCTACGGGAGTGGGGCATTGTCGGCGGCTACGACCTTGAGCAGGACTATCCTGAGCTTGTGAATACCATGCTCGTGTGCGTGACCGAGTTGAACACCAAGGAAGAGATCGATACGCTGGCCGAGGCGCTTGGCAGCTTGACGCAGCCCGCCGGTGAGACAGGGACGGAGGAAAAAGCATGAAAGAGCCTCTGGTTTATGAGATCAGCTCGCCCGGACGTATGGGCGCCAATCTACCCGCCTGCGACGTCCCGCAGACTGCCTTGCCCGAGGGCTACCTGCGGCAGGAGCTTCCCCTGCCGGAGGTGAGCGAGGTGGACTTGGTCCGCCACTATGTACGGCTGTCGCAGCTCAACTATGGCGTGGACAAGGGCTTCTATCCGCTCGGCTCTTGCACCATGAAGTACAACCCGAAGGTCAACGAAGAGGCGGCCAGGATGCCCGCGTTGACGCAGACTCATCCATACCAGGACCCTGCCACCGTGCAGGGCAATCTGTTCCTGATGCATCGCCTGCAAGAGTTCCTGAAAGAGATCAGCGGCTTCAGCGCCGTATCATTGCAGCCTGCCGCGGGTGCGCACGGTGAGCTTGCGGGCGTGCTGATGATCCGTGCCTACCACCTGTCCCGGGGGGATGCCAAGCGCAGGGTGATGCTCATCCCCGATTCGGCGCACGGCACCAACCCGGCTTCTACCACGATGGCCGGCTACGAAACGATCAAGATCGCTTCCGATGCGCAGGGCAACGTGGACTTGGCCGACTTGAAAGCCCACTGTGACGATAGCGTGGCGGGACTCATGCTGACAAATCCCAACACGCTGGGGTTGTTCGACCAGCACGTGCAGGAGATTGCCCGCTTGCTCCATGCCTGTGGCGGCCTGCTCTACGGAGACGGCGCCAACCTGAACGCGATCCTGGGCATCGTCAAGCCTGCAGCGCTTGGTTTCGATGTGATGCACTTTAATCTGCACAAGACATTCTCGACACCCCATGGCGGAGGCGGGCCGGGGGCTGGCCCCGTAGGCGCCAACGCTGTGCTTGCTCCTTTCTTGCCTGGGCCCATCGTGTCAGAGGAGCGGGTGGAAGCCGAGTGCGGAGACGATGAATGCTCGCATCACGACCACGACGATGAGGAGGCCTTCCGCTACTTCTTCCACATGCCCGAGTCTTCCATCGGTCGCATGAAGGCTTTCCACGGCAACTTTGGCGTTTTCGTGCGCGCTTATACCTACATCCGCATGCTGGGCGCCGCTGGGTTGCGCGAGGTGAGTGAGAACGCCGTTCTGAATGCCAACTACCTGCTGGCGAGGCTCAAGGGCACCTATCCGCTGCCCTACGACCGGGTGTGCATGCACGAGTTTGTGCTCTCGGGGCATCTGCCCGACGCGCCAGACGTGCATACTATGGACATTGGCAAGCGGCTGATGGACTTTGGCTTCCATCCGCCCACGGTCTACTTCCCGCTGATCGTCTCAGAGGCGCTGATGATCGAGCCGACCGAGACCGAGAGCAAGCAGACCCTGGACGCCTTTGCGGACGCCATGATTCGCATTGCCCAGGAGGCCAAGGAACAACCCGAATTGCTGCACCAGGCTCCGCACGTGACTCCGGTGGCGCGGCTGGACGAGGTGCAAGCGGCCCGGCAGCCAATCCTGCAGTGCTTCAAGAGCTAGCGCGTCGGGGTCTGGCCACAACCGCTTGAGGCCAACTGCACAGTGCGTGACAAGGAGGTCGGCATGGCGCTGCAATACCACATTCAGTGTCGCGAAGGCGACGTAGCTCCCTATGTGCTTCTTCCGGGCGACCCCGGACGCGTGCCCATCGTAGCGGCGCACTGGGACGAGGCGCACAAGATCGCGGAGAACCGCGAGTACGTGACCTACACCGGCACCTACAAGGGTGTGCCGATCAGTTGCACCAGCACGGGTATCGGCGCTCCTTCCACGGCCATCGCCATCGAAGAGCTGGCGCGTGTCGGGGCGGGCGTTTTCATCCGCATTGGCACATGCGGCACATTCCAGGACCACGTGCGCAACGGCGACCTGGCAGTTTTTGACGCCGCCATGCGCTATGACGGAGCGTCACGCCTGTATGCCCCCATGGAGTTCCCCGCGGTCGCATCGCTGGACGTCACCCAGGCGCTGATCGACGCGGCGCAGGCCGAAGCAGCGCGCTATCACGTCGGCATCACTCGCAGTGCGGACAGCTTCTACGCCTGCCACGCGCGGCCTGGTTCCTCCTTCAACGATTTCTGGCAGTCCAACTGGGCAGAGCATTTCGCGGACCTGAAGCGCCTGAACGTGCTGGCTGCAGAAATGGAGGCCAGCGTCATTTTCGTCTTGGCGCGCGTCTGGGGCTTGCGCGCCGGTGGGATGGCCGTCGTGCTCGACAACGTTGTGAAAGTAGCGGGAGAGAGCGGCCAGTTCGACCCTGAGGCCGGTTTTGCGCATGCGCGCGAACCCGTCGAGCTCATGGCCAAGGTGGCGTCGGAGGCTGTGCTCAGGTTGCACGCTCGGGATACCGCTGGCTGACAGTGAGGCATACGAGTCGAGCAGTGAGTCCGGCTCGCCAGCAATGAAAGCGGCGTGGTCCTGACGACTCAACCTGGCCAGGTCCAGCCGCCCGGCCTGGGAGAGGGTCATTATCAGGTCCTGACCTGAACCACGCCGCGCCTTGTTCACGAGTTTGAGTTGCTCTGCGTGTGACGTATAATGAAGGTCCAGTCTGTGTGAGGGCGCACGGAGCATGCAAGAAGACGAGATCCGCAAGCTGGTACGCAAGACCTTGGAGCAGGTCCTCGGAGGCAGCGGAGCTGCAGCCCCGACTCCGCCACGCATGCAAGCCAGCGGGCGCAAGGTGGTCACCGAGGCCGACCTGCAGGATGCTGCCATCGGAAGCCAGGTCTCGATCCCGTCTGGCGCGTTGATCACCCCCCTGGCGCATGACCTTGCAAGGCAGCGCAATCTGACTCTGGTGCATGAAGGCCAAGCTGCCTCAGAGCCTGCCGCTGCGACTGCTCCCCTGTCGCACTCCCAGTCCCCTGTGAGCCCCGAGAAAACCGTGGCACTGGGCGCGGACCACGGCGGCTTTGCCATGAAGGAAGACCTCAAGAAGTACCTGCAAGAGCTGGGATACAGCGTGCTCGACTGCGGTACCAGCAGTAGCCAATCCGTGGACTACCCCGACTTTGCCTATGCGGTTGCCAAGCTGGTAGCCGAAGGCAAGGCTTCGCGTGGCATCATGGTGGACGGCGCTGGCATTGGCTCGTGCATGGCGGCCAACAAAGTGCCCGGGGTTCGCGCGGCCATGTGCTACGATTTGTCCACGGCGGCGAACAGCCGTGAACACAACGACGCCAATGTCCTGACGCTGGGCGGCGGCCTGCTCGGTCTAAACCTGGCGCGCCAGATCGTGAAGGCCTGGCTCAGCACCGAGTTTGGCGGCGGACGCCACGCGGCGCGCGTGAACAAGATCATGGCGATTGAGAAGCGCTACCTCAAAGGATAGGTTTCCGGTTGCCGGTTTCCAGTATCCGGTCGAGCGCATGTACGCGGGGACGGGGCTAGTCTGCCGGGGCACTATACCGAGCCACGCAGAAGGCTGGCAACCGGGCACCGGCAACTGGTAACCGTTTTCCATGAACCGAGGACGACATGACGATTCCAACTTCAGACGTGGAAGTTCTGGTCGAACAGATTACGCGCGAGGTCGTGGCCATGCTGCGCTTGCAGCGCGACGACAGCGTCTGCACCTTGGCCATTGGTGGGACGTGCTCGAGCTGCATGCTGTGCGTGGAGAAGCGCCCCGAACTGGCGCAACAGTTTGTGGATCTGGGCGCGGCGCGCTTGGGCGGAGCGCCAGGCCTGCACCAGATCCCGACGGGCACGGCTCAGTACATTGACCACACGCTGCTCAAGCCTGAGGCCACCCCAGAGCAGATTGCCAAGCTCTGCGCAGAGGCCCGCGAGTACCGTTTTGCCTCGGTGTGCGTCAACCCCTGCAACGTGCGCCAGTGCGCCGAGCTATTGCGAGGCACTCCGGTGTTGGTTTGCAGCGTGATTGGTTTCCCGCTGGGAGCGACGACCCCCGAGGTCAAGGCCTACGAGGCCGAGCGGGCCATCTGGGACGGCGCAACCGAAGTGGACATGGTCATCAACGTGGGCGCCCTCAAGGGGGGCGATTATGCTCTGGTGCAGCGCGACATCGAGGCGGTCGTACACGTGGCCCACCGCGGCCGCGCCCTGCTCAAAGTGATCATTGAGGCAGCATTGCTGACCGATGAGGAAAAGGTCAAGGCTTGCACCCTGGCCAAAGCGGCGCAGGCGGACTTTGTGAAGACGTCCACCGGCTTCGGGCCGGGTGGCGCAACCCTGCATGACGTGGAGCTGATGCGCAAAACCGTGGGACCGGACATCGGGGTCAAGGCGGCCGGCGGCATCCGCGATTACGAAACGGTGCAGAAGATGATCGCAGCGGGGGCCACCCGCATCGGCGCCAGCGCCAGCGTCAAGATCATGCAAGAGGCGGCCGGTAAGTAGCAGCAACATAGAATGGGAGGTTGGCATTGGTGGATCTGCGCGGATACGTCTTCTTGGATGCGCTGCAGCCGCAGATGGCGGCCTTTGTCGGCTCAACGGCGCGTGGCTTCCTGCCCCTGGTGGGCGACGCCTCGCTATGGGTGGAGATCTCGCCCGGCATCGAAATCAACCGCGTCACCGATATCGCGGTCAAGGCCACCCGCGTCAAGCCCGCTGTGCAGGTGGTGGAACGTCTGTTTGGCCTGCTGGAGGTGCATGCATCTTCGCAGGCCGATGTGCGTGATGCGGGCCGCGCCATCCTGGAGGCTCTGGAACTCAAGCCCGAGGATCGCTGGAAACCGGAAATCCAGTCGAGCCAGATCATCCGCCACGTGGATGATCACCATGCCCAGTTGGTGAACCGCAACCGCAACGGCATGATGCTGATCCCAGGCCAGACGCTCTACATCATGGAGCTGGCGCCAGCCGCCTACGCCGCACTGGCCGCCAACGAAGCGGAGAAGGCGGCGGAGATCAACATCGTGGAGGTGCGTCCATTTGGCAGCTTTGGACGGGTCTACCTCGGTGGGGAAGAACGAGATATCATGGCTGGCTATGGCGCAGCCGTGGCTGCCATCGAGGGCATCAGCGGTAAGAAGATGCAAAGCAGAAAAGGCGAGTAAGCTCAAGCAAGGAGGACATTGGAGAAATGGCAGAAGCATTGGGCATGATCGAGACCAAGGGTTTTGCGGCCATGGTCGAGGCCTCGGACGCCATGGTCAAAGCAGCCAGGGTAGAGTTGGTCGGTTATGAGAGGATTGGCGGAGGCTACGTGACCGCCATCGTGCGCGGTGACGTTGCAGCGGTCAAGGCCGCGCTGGAAGCCGGCGCGCGCGGCGCCGAAAAGGTCGGCGAGGTCGTATCCGTGCACGTGATCGCCCGCCCGCACATCAATATTGACCTGGTTTTGCCGTTGGGTCGCACCGAAGAGGCCAAGAAGGAAGTCGAGGGATAGCGCAGCGATCGTTGCGCGCATCTCGGAGTCTTCCTCCGCTGAGGAGGTGCGATGCTAATTGGTAGAGTGATCGGAACGGTGGTCTCCAACCGCAAGGACCCCAAAATCGAGGGCCTGAAGCTCTTGCTGGTCCGGCAGGTGGACGTGGACCTGAAAGAGCTCGGCGGCTACGTTGTGGCCGCCGATGCCGTGGGCGCGGGCATGGGCGAGTACGTGCTCTACGCCACGGGAAGCTCCGCGCGCCAGACGGTCCAGACCGACAAGCGCCCTATTGATGCCGTCATCATGGCCATCATTGACCAATGGGAGATTGGCGGCAAGCTCAAGTACCACAAGTACCGCGACGTGGGCGAATCTGAGGCATGAGCGTGACCGGCGTCGGGCAAGCAACCAGCTTGCGGGGGTTCCGATATGACTATGGATGAGCGACGCATCCAGTCGGTCGTGGCGCGCGTCCTGGAACAGCTCAGCCAGGACGGCAGGACTGCGCCGGTGCCGCCTGCGGACGTGACCAAGCCGGCGATGACTCCTGTCGCGAAGGCAGCCGCTGCGTCGGGGCAAGACGGCATTTTCGCCGACATGGACTCGGCCATCGCTGCGTCCGAGACGGCCTTCCGCGCCTTGGATGCGCTCAGCCTGGAAGTTCGGGCGCGCGTCGTGGAGGCCATGCGCGAGGCAGTGCGCAGCAACGCTGAGACACTGGCTCAATCGGCCGTGCAAGAGACGCGCATGGGTCGCGTCGAAGACAAAGTCAAGAAGAACTTGCTGGTGGCGGACAAGACACCTGGCATTGAGGACCTGAAGCCGCTGGCGTGGACTGGTGATCGCGGGCTGGCGCTGGTGGAGCGCGCCCCCTATGGCGTCATCGGCGCCATCACACCCAGCACCAATCCCACCTCGACCATCATCTGCAACGGCATCGGCATGATCGCGGCCGGCAACGCGGTGTTGTTCAACGCCCACCCTGGTGCCAAAGAGTGCTCGGCGCGCACCATCCAGGCCATGAATCGCGCCATCGTGGCCGCTGGCGGCCCGCCCAACCTGCTGACCTCGGTGCGCGAGCCCACCATCGAGAGCGCACAACGCATGATGAAGCATCCGGGCATCCGCTTGCTGGTGGTGACAGGCGGGCCCGCCGTGGTCAAGGTGGCCATGAACAGCGGCAAAAAGTGCATTTGCGCCGGTCCCGGCAACCCGCCCGCCGTAGTGGATGAGACGGCCGATATCGAGGACGCGGCCAAGGGCATCGTCACGGGCGCCTCGTTCGACAACAACCTGGTGTGCGTGTTGGAGAAGGAGATCATCGCCGTCGCCTCGATTGCGGATCAGCTCAAGGCCGCCATGCTGGCCAACGGTGCTCACGAGCTCGCTTCGTGGCAGATGAAGCGCCTGGAAAAGGTGATCTTCCAGGAGGTGCGCGAGGCCCCCGAGGAGAGCGTGGTCAACAAGGCCTGGGTGGGCAAGGACGCAGCGGTGATCCTGAGCGAGATCGGCATCGGCGTGGGCAAAGAGGTCAGGCTGGCCCTGGTCGAGGTAGACCGGCAGCATCCTCTGCTGTGGACCGAGCAGCTCATGCCGGTGATGCCCCTTGTGCGTGTGAACAACGCTGATGAAGCCATTGACCTGGCCATTGCCGTGGAAGGCGGGCGCAGGCACACCGCGACCATGTGGTCCAAGCACGTGGACCGCTTGAGTCGCATGGCGCGCGAGTGCAACTGCAGCATCTTCGTCAAGAACGGCCCCTCTGTGGCCGGACTTGGGTTCGGGGGCGAGGGTTTCACTTCTTTCTCCATCGCCAGTCCCACTGGCGAAGGCGTGACGTCGGCCAAGGACTTTACGCGCGTCCGCCGCTGCACGCTGGTGGATTCGTTCCGCATCGTATGAGGTACACAAACACGGAGGCACGGAGAACACTGAGGCAGGCATAGAACTGATTCAAGGGCCAGGAGACTTGCGGAGAGATGATTGGCTCCCGCTTGTCAGGTGAGCTCTTCCCATTCTTCTCCGTGACCTCTGTCTCTCCGTGTTCTTATGAAGGGTTTTTGCGTGGCGAGTGAGATTGTAGACAAAGTGAGGCAGGCTGGGGTGGTCGGCGCGGGCGGGGCAGGTTTTCCCACCCACGTCAAGCTCTCGGCCCAAGTGGATACCGTGATTGCCAACGGCGCCGAGTGCGAGCCGCTGCTGCACGCCGATCAGCACCTCATGATGCGCTACCCCGAGCTGATCCTGCAGGGCCTGCGCCTGGCCATGCAGGCCACGGGCGCCAAGCGCGGGATTGTGGCGCTCAAAGGCGAGTACAAGCAGGCGATCTCCGCGCTCAAGGGTGTCCTGGGCAAGGCCAAGGACGTGTCACTGCACCTGCTGGGCAGCTTCTACCCCGCTGGCGACGAATTCGTGCTGGTGCACGACGTGCTGGGACGCAGCGTGCCGGAAGGCGGCATCCCGCTGGAAGTGGGCGTGGTGGTGAACAACGTGGGCACGCTGTGGAACGTGGCGCGTGCGCTCGAAGGCGTGCCGGTCACGCATCGCTACCTCACGGTCACGGGCGAGGTGCGCAAGCCCGCGACCCTGCGCGTGCCCATCGGCACGTCCATTGCCCAGGTGGTGGAGTGGGCCGGAGGGCTCAGCGACGCGGGCCGCGCCCTGAAGCCGGAGGAGCTGGCCTTTGTGGCCGGCGGCGCCATGATGGGGCGCGTGGTGCAGGGCACGGACGTGGTGACCAAGACCACCGGCGGGCTGCTGGTGGTGCCTGCTGACAACCCGGCTGTGAGCTGGATGACCCGTCCGCTGGCCAAAGCCGTGCGCAAGGGCATGTCCACCTGCGACCAGTGCCGAGACTGCACAGACCTCTGCCCGCGCCATCTACTGGGGCATGCGCTTGTGCCGCATGAGATCATGCGCGCCATCAACTATGGCCTGGAGGCGCCGACGCACATCGTGACCGCTGCCGTGCTGTGCTGCGAATGCCGCCTGTGTGAGGCCTACGCCTGCCCGCTGGACCTCTCGCCCATGCAGTACTACCGCAGCGTCAAGCGCCAGTTGGCCGAAGCGGGCTGGAAGAACACAGTCCACCGGCGCAAGGACCTCACGCTGCACGAGATGTTCGACTACCGCCGCGTTCCCATGCGGCGCCTGATTGCCAGACTGGGGCTCACGCCATACCAGGCCTACAGCGTTGACCTGAACGAGCAGGAGTGGACTCCCAAGCAAGTGCGCATCCCGCTCAAGCAGCATACCGGCGTGCCCGCACAGCCCGCAGTCAAAGTCGGCAACAAGGTCAAACGCGGCGAGCTGATCGCGTCCGTGCCGGAGGGGAAACTGGGGGCGGAAGTGCATGCGTCGGTTGCAGGAGCGGTCAGGGAGGTCTCAGCGCAAGACATCGTCATTGACACGGTTAACAGTTGATGGTTAACGGTTAACGGTGGGGTAGTATTGACCTGGGAGTGGGGTCATGCATGTATACGAGAGCATTGTCGCTTGGCAGCGCGCGGACGACCTGGCAGTAGCAGTCTACCAGGCTACGGGGAGTTTTCCACGCTTTGAACAGTACGGACTGTGTTCTCAGATGCGACGTGCGGCCGTGTCGATACCTGCGAATATTGCCGAGGGTGCAGCGAGGCAGTATCTCCGGGAGTATGTGCAGTTCTTGCATGTGGCCAGAGCGTCATTGACTGAGCTGGCTTACCATCGACACCTTGCGGAGCGATTGGGATACCTAGACAAAGCAACTGCTGCTCAAGTGGATACACTGGTAACCGCAACGGCGCGTCCTTTGTATGGGCTCATCCGGTGGGCAGAGGACCAGATTGCCAAGGGAGAGGTTTTGAACCGCAAGCCCGATGCCAACCCGGATGAAGATCGACCAAGACGAAAGACCGTTAACCGTTAACTATCAACCGTTAACGATCCCTGAGGTGTCTTATGGAGCCAGCCATCGGCCTAATCGAAACCAACAGCATCGCCATCGGCATCCGAGTGGGGGATGCGATGGTCAAGCGCGCGCCTGTGCGGCTGCTGGAAGCGCGCAGCGTCTGCCCGGGCAAGTTCATCGTGCTGGTCGGCGGCGACACCGGACCGGTGGGAGAGGCCATGCAGTCCGGCGAGCAGGCTGCGGGCGATGCG
>Ga0209609_10000229_pt1 | contig 34020 bp, 29 predicted proteins | sample LakKivw325mmetaG_FD_184136 | JGI IMG/M metagenome (GOLD analysis project Ga0209609, IMG submission 184136) | Anoxic lake water microbial communities from Lake Kivu, Rwanda to study Microbial Dark Matter (Phase II) - Lake Kivu water 325m metaG... | ecosystem: Environmental > Aquatic > Freshwater... | reverse complement strand
TATCCGGGAATCGGAAGTAATATCGTTTGACAAAAAAATCTTAAACGACCCGAACCTCAAGGCGAACAATAATTTGCGGAAAATGGAATTAATTTTAACCCCCCCTTGCCCTTGATATCTGGTAAAAACATTCTCGTCTCCGGCCGGGTAATCAAACTCTTTTGTCCCTGTATTAACCACCGCATAATCATTGGAGAGCTCTCCATAATATATCTCCGGCCGACTTATCTTTAATGATTTTTGGGTCGACACCGGAGGCAAATCTTTTAAAAACAAAACTGGCAGCCCCTCGGAAGTAACCTCGTTGACCGGGCCTAAAGTCAAACCAAAACCGTGAGTGAAAGTCAAATGTTCATTAATAAAATTGCGTTGAGGCAGACTGAATGAATCCAATTCCCGGGGCGAAAGTAAAACCTGCCGATAATCATTACCGAACCAATAGCGGTCATTGTCAATTGAAGCGAAGTCATAATACGTGCGAATCTCCTGAATCTGGCTGAAGGTATCCAATAAGGGCTCGCGGTCCCAAAGCCGAACGTTTTTAATGGTTGATTGATTCTTATCAATGTCGCCGACGGTTAAGGTTGTTTCACCGGTTAAATCGCGCTCAACCACTCCCTCAAGACCAAAAGCTTTCTGAGTTGCCTGAAGATGATACTTAAGATAAGGAGTTTCTTTGACTAATTCATTGGGCAAGACGACTAATTTTTGCACCACGGCCGGATAAGCCAAAGCGCCCAAAATAAACACTAAAAGATAAAATCCAAGGCCGGCAAAAATTAGACGATTAAGAGGTTTGAAAATATTAATCAGACATAATAAAGCGACGACTAAAGCGATGAAAACCAGAACTTTTAAAAACGGCAGCAAAGCGTTAATATCGGCATAACTGGCTCCGATAAAAGGCCCGGTGCGGCTATAAACAAGATTTGGAATCCTAATAAAGTAAATCCGCGCCGCAGTTAAAACAAAGAAAAACAAACCAATTGCTGAGTAATGAATCCTAGCCGCTTTGCTGATTAAGAATTTTTTCCCCTGACTAAAGGTCAATCCCCCTCGCAGAGTATAAATAACAATCGTTCCAATAAAAACGATGATGATAATCCCCAAACACAAACCAAATAAAAATTCAAGTAAAGGAAGTTTGAAAAAATAAAAAGAAAGGTCGCGGTTAAATATCGGGTCAAACTCGTTAAAATTGGTAGAGTTAAAATATTTCAAAACAATTTGCCAGTTGCCGGCCGAAGCCAGCCCGGTCAAAAAAGCAACAATCAATGAAACAAGCCAACCGAGGGTTTTAAGTTTTCGGGCAACCATTTGTTTAATCGGACTGACATTAATGTATTGAGGGCCCAATTTTGTCAACCAGCCGACCAATAAAAAATTGCCGTAAATGACGGCAAAAACCAAAAGCCCAACCGCCAACCCTAATAAGAGTTTTGCCGCAAGAATGGTGGTAAAAATATCGCTAAAACCAACAGCTCTAAACCAATACCAATCCGTGATTAAACGGACGGCCGCGGGGAGAAAAAACACCGCCAATAATATCAAGCCAAAAATAATAAACTTATAATGCCGATGGAACATATATCTCTAATTTATTTTTTAACTCCGCCGAAGCGAACCTCTTTACACTTTAGCAGACAAATGATATACTGTAAATATGACGTTATTCAGCGGCATTCAACCAACCGGACTGCTCCATATCGGCAATTATTTTGGAGCAATCAAAAACTGGGTCAAATTGCAATATAAATATCCCAGCATATTTTGTCTTGTTGATTATCACGCCATTACTATCTCCTATGACCCCAAAAAAATGGCGAAAAGAATTTTAGATTTGGCTATTGATTTAATCGCCTGCGGAATTAATCCGGATAAATCCATCCTTTTTGTCCAGTCCGACATTAAAGAACATCCTGAACTGACTTGGATTTTAAGCACAATCACTCCCCTCGGCGATTTGAAAAGAATGACCCAGTTTAAAGACAAATCAAAAGAACATCCGGAAAATATTAATGCCGGGCTTCTTAGTTATCCTATTTTAATGGCGGCTGACATTTTGCTTTATAAAGCCGAGGTGGTCCCGGTTGGCGAAGACCAGCTCCAGCATCTTGAAATAACCCGAGAAATTGCCAGAAGATTCAATAAAAAATACGGGAGAGTTTTCCCCGAACCAAAACCAATTTTAACCCCGGGGGCCCGAGTAATGAGTTTGACCGACCCGAGTAAAAAAATGAGTAAATCTTACGGCCCGGAGAGTTATTTAGCTTTATCCGACTCAGCCAAAACTGTTTATCAAAAATTGTCCACGGCCATGACCGACCCGGCCAGAAAAAGAAAAACCGACCCGGGTACGCCAAAAAAATGCAGTCTTTATTCCCTTCACCAACTTGTTTCCGAGGAAAAAGGCCTCGATTATGTGTCCGGGGGCTGCGCCCAAGCCGAAATCGGCTGTCTGGAATGCAAAAAACTTTTAGCCAAAAATATATCTAAAGAACTTTCCCCTATTCAAAAAAGAAGAAAAGAGTTGAAAAAAAATCCGGAAAAAATAAAAAAAATTCTGGCTCAAGGAGCCGAACGGGCAGAAAAAATCGCCCGAAAAACAATGGCTGAAATAAAAAAGAAAATGGGATTGAATCTGTAGACTTCAAAATTCTATTCCCTGCCCAAGCCGCAAATTCCGCGGCTGTTTTATTTTCCTTTAATTATATTTCTTATCTCCTTTAATTTGTCCTCGGCGATTTTTTTATTTTTTGCCTCGACAACCAAACGTAAAAGCGGCTCCGTGTTTGAGGAACGGAGATTAAACCACCAATTCTTGAATTCCACGGTCAGACCATCAAACCAATTTAGTTTTTTGGAAGAATAAACTTTAGCTACCTTCTTTATCGCCGCTTGGCGATCCGCAACTTCGAAATTGACCTCGCCAAGACGATAATAACGTCTCAATTCTCCAATTAAACGGGATAATGGTCGAGCGCTTTCGGATAGAATCTCTAACATCACTAAAAGGGTTAATCCACCGCACTCGACGTAATGAACGTCCTTAAAACATAAATGACCGGATATTTCGCCACCGAGAATAGACCGATGCTTTCTGCAGGACTCTTTCATAAAGCTATGACCGGTTCTCGTTCTAATCGGCCTTCCCCCTTCTTGCCGAATTATTTCTGGAACACTTTTAGAACAGGTCAAGTTATAAACGACAGTTGAACCAGCATTTTCTTTTAAATAATACCGAGCAAATAGGGCAATAATCAAATCGCCGCTAATCGCTTCTCCCTTCTCGTCAACAAAAATGGTCCTATCCCCGTCTCCATCAAGAGCCAAGCCGAAATCCGCTTGAGACATAACTACCTCTCGGCATAAATCTTTGATATTTTCCTTAATCGAAGGGTTAGGCGGATGGTTAGGAAACCTCCCGTCTAACTGGCAGTATAAACAAATTAAATCAACGGGCAATTTTTTAACTAGGTCTTTAATTACCACCGACCCAACGCCATTACCGGCATCAATAACAACTTTCATTCTTCTAATGCCTTCCATTTTGACCAAAGATAAAATATATTTTATGTAATCGGGGCAGATATTATAACGCTGTAGTTTTGCCTTATTGAATAACTTCCTTTTCTCTTTTTGTTTCAAAACCAAATTTTTAATTTGCGGCAAACCCCAATCGCCGTCCAACATCCGCAAACCCTTAACCATTATTTTAATGCCATTATAATAAGGAGGATTATGACTGGCCGTAATCATCACCCCGGCGTCTAACTTAAGATAATCAAGAGCAAAATAAAGAGCGTCGGTGGGAACCAGCCCGATATTGACAATATTCGCTCCCCGGTTAATCGCTCCCCGGGTAAAAAATCTGAAAATCTCGGGCGAAGACAAACGACAATCCCGACCGATAACAATCCGAATATTGCTCTTTTTAAATTCTTTTTTTAAAAATTCAACCAAAGCAAAACCAATCTCAAAAGCAATGGGTCCATTAATCTCGCCGGGATAAATCCCTCTGATGTCATAAGCGCGAAAAATTCTTGGGTTAACTTTTGGCATTTTTTTTAAAATAACCGGTTTTTAGCGTTTATTTTTGAGCGACTAAAACCAAATTATATCCTTTAAGCCAATTAGACCTTTCTCCTTTTTTAACATAATAGCATTCTTTTATTTTAAAACCAGCCCTCTTAACTAAGCCGCTTAATTCGCCTTTGGTAAAAATGTGATAATATCTCGCAATCGTCTTATCTTTTGTTTTAAAGGAAATTAAAACGTCTCTTTTCAAAAGTCTGTATTTCCAGATTAGCCTTGGTTGCCAAAGATTCCAAACTGTAAAAATAGCCAAGCCGCCGACCCTTAAAAAAGAAAAACAATCTTTCAATAATTTTAATCTCAATTCACTTGAGGGTAAATGGTGTAAAAAAGCAATGGCAAAAATAACATCAAACTCATCTTTTGAAAATTTCGTTTCTAAATTTAAGGCGTCGGCGACAATAAACCTATGTTTGAAATTTATTGTCTGGAATTTATCCCGGGCTATTTTAATCAACTTCTCCGACTGGTCAACGCCGACATACTCCACTTTTTTATTTTTAAACAACTCGCCAAGCCGCCCGTTGCCGCAACCCAAATCTAAAATCTTATCCCCTTCTTTGGCAAAAAATTCAAAATCCTTAAATTCAAACCAAAGATTATGCCGGGTCTGAGAAAAATTATCGGCTATCTCATTCCAGTCGCTTTTATTTTTTCCCAAAATTTCTTCTATTTTCTTTTGTTTCATCTCATTAGAAATTCAGACAAATTAGCCTTATTAATCCTCATTAATGATTATGTTTATTTTAGCAAAAATTTCTCCTTGACAAAAGAGGAAAAACAATTAAGATATAATTAAATGTTTGACAAAAAATAAGGAGACCCAATGAAAATGAAAAAGACATTAATATTCTGTCTGTTGGTGTTATCCGTTTCCGCCACCCTGTCCCAAGAACAGGGATTGCGACTACACCTACAGAAATTAATGGGCGGAGAAGCGATGACCGAAGAGAAACTGGGAAATTTGACGGTCATCTCCCTTAAGATGCCTGTCCGCAACGATCTCCTGGGGGTAATTTACTCCCGGGAATACTTTGCCGTCCAGTCCCGCGATACGAGTCTGAGCCCGAAGGATCAGGCAAGGGAAATAAAGAAGATACTAAAACGGTCGGCTCGTTTTGCCGCCCGACACAGTATCTTCGGGGGTGATAATTTTTTCTACGACGAGAAGATTGTCACCGTTCCCGCTAAACAACTTGAGGATAATTTCCCTGTTCCACGGTTTCCAGGGAAAAAACGATGAAATCCGCCGCCCTCGCCATTCAATTCAACTTTAGAACCCCCTCTCAACAGGGGGTTTTATTTTAATCAGCAAGTTCGTTCTTGGATAAAAGTAATTGAGATGAAGACAAAACACCGATTTTCGCAGAAAACAAAAGGACAGATAGCATACCCGTCCTTTTGTTTTAGAAAATATAACTTTCTGCTATAATAAACTCAATGAAACCAATAGAAGAACAAAACAAAATTGCCTTTTTGGTCAAAAAATTAGCCAGAAAAAAATTGGGGTCTTTTGCCGACTTAATAAAAGAAAAACAAAAAATCTGCGCCGAACTACGAATATCCTCGCCAAAAAACAGCGATATTTTAAAAACTTATTGGAAACTCAAAAAAAACGGAAAAATAAAAACCGATAAATCTTTGGAACAGGAACTTAAAAAAAGACCGGTGCGAACCCTGTCTGGTGTGGCCGTAGTGGCGGTTTTAACCAAACCCTGGCCCTGCCCGGGACAATGTCTTTATTGTCCTTTAGAAAAAGATATACCTAAAAGTTATTTATCGGGCGAACCGGCGGTGGAAAGAGCCAAACTACTCGGCTACAATCCTTATCAACAGGTGAAAAAAAGAATTGAAGTTCTGGAAAACAACGGCCACCCGACGGACAAAATAGAATTAATTATTATTGGCGGCACTTGGTCTTATTTACCGAAAAAATACCAAACCTGGTTTATAAAGCAGTGTTTTGCCGGCGCCAACGGGAATAAAACAAAAGTCAGAAACCTAAAAGATTTGCAAAAAATCAATGAAAAAGCTAAACACAGAATCATTGGCCTGACATTAGAAACCCGTCCGGACTATATAACGCCCCAAGAGATAATCAGAACGAGAAATTTCGGCTGCACCCGGGTGGAAATCGGCGTCCAAATCGCCGACGACCGAATTTTAAACATAAACGAGCGGGGACATAAAGTTAAAGAAATCATCAGGGCGACCGAACTTTTAAAAAATTCTGGTTTCAAAGTCTGCTATCATTTGATGCCCGGCCTTTATGGTTCTTCTCCTAAAAAAGATTTTGAGACGTTTAAAAAGATATTTTCCAAAAACGAATTCCGGCCAGATATGATTAAAATTTATCCCTGCGTCGTGGCTAAGGGTTCCCAATTGTATAAACTGTTCAAAAACGGAAAATACAAACCATATCCCGACAAACAGTTAATCAACTTGCTGATTAAAATGAAATCCGTTGTTCCGCCCTGGGTCCGAATCAACCGTCTGATTCGCGACATTCCCGCTTGGCAAATCCAGGCTGGAAGCAAAATTTCCAATTTACGGGAAGTGGTGCAAAAAAAAATGCAGGAATTGAAAAAACCCTGCCGCTGCATCCGTTGCCGGGAAATAAAGGACTTAAAACTTAAGACTTCGGATTTCAAATTAATTAAACGGGGATACGCCGCTTCCAACGGCAGAGAGATATTCTTGTCTTTTGAAAACGCGGCCAAAACAAGGATTGCCGCTTTTTTGCGATTACGTTTGTCAAAAAATAATGAACCGATTTTCTCGGTTTTAAAAGACAGCGCTTTAATCCGTGAATTGCATACCTACGGCCAATTGGTAGAAATAAAGAAAAAAAATAAAGAAGCGTGGCAACACTTCGGTTTTGGAAAAAAACTGATGCGCGAAGCGGAAAAAATCGCCCAAAAAGAGGGGTATAAAAAAATGGCGGTTATCGCCGGCATTGGCGTACGCCAATATTACCGCCGTCTCGGCTATCATTTACAAAACACTTATATGGTTAAAACATTGTAATATCGCGACATTTTAACATTTGAACATAAGAATTTTTGCTACGCAAAAATTCTTTCTTTATCCGCCGAATGTAGAAAATGTTCTCATGTTCTTTTATTCTAATGTTTTAATGAATTTTACAGCCACTCTTTATCCTGCCTAACCAGAATACTTTCAGCTTTTTGCGGCTCCAGCATTATTCCCTTGACGATTTTCTCCATCCGCATTGCCTGGGAACCCTTAATTAAGAGGATGTCGCCTCTTTTTACTTTTTCTTTTAAGAACTCCGCCACCAACTCCAAATTTTCAAAACTGAATATCTTATTTTTGCTCATCCCGAACTGACTTGCGCCGTGAGCTATCTCCTTCGCCTCTTGACCGACTGTCAATAAACAATCAAAGCCCATCTCAGCCACCTTTTTGCCAATATCATAATGGGATTGCTGAGATAAATATCCTAATTCTCTCATATCGCCTAAAACCACCCACTTTTTGCCTTGGGGATAAATTTTTATTTCTCTTAGAGTCTCCAGAGCCAACTGAGCTGCTTTGGGTGACGAATTATAAGTATCGTCAATAATAAGAGTATCCTGAACGCCGGGGATGAGAGTCATTCGCCCAGGCAAGGGCTGATATTTTTTCAAGGATTCAGTTATCTCAATCAAATTGAGGTCAAAAGTAATCCCCGCGGCTACCGCCGCCAAAACAGCGTAAATTTGCGACTTAGCGATAACATTGGGTAAAAATACAGGGACAACACTACCGGCATAATCAACTTTAAATTTTAATCCCTTAATAACAACTTTATTGCCTCTCAATTCTTGTTCAAGGGCAATTTCTATAGCCCTAACATCCGCTGCTTCCGACAAGCCGAAGGTTATTATTCTCGCCGCAGTTTTATCCCGCATTGATATCACCTTTTCGTCGTCGGCGTTCAAAATCGCCCAACCATTAGACGGCAATTTGTCAATTAACATTTGCTTTTCTTTAGCAACATCTTCCAAACTGCCCAAAAACTCAGTATGGGCCGGACTGACAGCAGTGACTACTCCGATATTGAGAGGAATGATATTGACCAAATATTCAATATCCCCTATCCTATCGGCGGCCATTTCTAAAATTAAAATCCTCGGATAAAACTTTGTTTGAAAAATTATATTGTCTAAAAAAACTCTTAGCCAGCCAACAATATCCTTGCCCGGGGAATAATGTCCCAAAACGGTTAAAGGCACCCCCATCTCGTTATTGTAATTTTTAACGCTCCGGCGACAAGAAAAACGATCCTTTAAAACAACATAAATAGCTTCTTTGGCTGAGGACTTACCAACGCTACCGGTGATGCCGATGGTTATCGGTTTATATTTTTTAATGACTCGCCGGGCAAACCAAGCAAGTAGTTTTTGTAAAATTTTTAATAACATAAAACGCCGCGCTAATAAAATGAAAAATTAAAGATGAAAAATTGCAATCTAAAATCTAAAATAAAAAACTAAGTTTTATCACTATCCCCATTATTCCGTTCTTCTGTCCTCATGTTCTAACGTTCTAATGTTCTAATACTCTAATGTTCTCTATCCGGCGGCACATTATAATATTTTAATATAAAATCTGCTATCTTGCCAAATGTCGGCGTGGCTGTTGATTCGGCATATTCGCCCTTTTTGGGATTATCCAACTTAACAAAAGCGGCAAACCTTGGATTAGTAGCTGGAGCGAAGCCAACAAAAGAATGAATAACTTTTTCTGAATAACCCCCGCCCTGTTTAGGAATCTGAGCCGTGCCTGTTTTGCCAGCCACATAATAACCGTCAACCTTAGCTTGGCGACCATAACCATTTTCCAAAACAGAGACCATCATCGCAGTTAAAGCGGCAGCTGTAGAAGACGAAATCGCCTGCCGAACAAATTGAGGGGCCCGAACATTCTGATAACCATCCTCTATCAACGAGTCAACGATGTAGGGCTTCATTAATTTACCTGAATTAGCAATAGCCGCAATCGCATTGACAATTTGAAGTGGGGTGACCGAAATGCCGTGGCCGAAAGAAGACGTCGCCAAATATGTCTCTGACTTTTCCTCTAAATTACTAATATCCCCCACAGACTCGCCAGACAACTCAATTCCGGTCAAACTACCAAAACCAAATTTCTTTAAATAATTTCTAAATCTTTCCCGACCGACTAATCTTGCGGCAAAAACAGCTCCGGTATTTATGGACTTCTCCAAAACGTTAGTCATTGTCGAAGTCCCATAAACTCTATCTCCGGCGTTGGTAATGGTATAATCTTCTATCTGGACCGAACCTTCGTCATTATAAGACGTTTCCGGAGTAACTTCCTTGGTGTCCAAAGCCGCCGCCATGGTAATCACCTTAAAAACAGAGCCCGGCTCAAAAGTAGAAGCGACACAAGAATCCTTAAATAAAGCGAAGTTCTCTTGTTCAAAATATCGATTAGGATCAAAACTTGGTTTATTGCAAAGACCTAAAATAGCTCCGGTTTTAGGATTGATAACAATAATCGAGCCCGAATCGGCCTGATATTCTTTAATGGCCTCTTCTAATGTCTGACAAATAAAAAACTGAATGGAACGGTTAACAGTTAAAACCAAATCAATTCCATTTTTTGGCGGCTTAATAATATTGTCCGGAGAAGTAATTAAATAACCGCCGGGCGCCATCTCAAGTTTAGACTCGCCCGGGATACCCGAGAGTTCATCATCAAAAAATTCCTCCAATCCATATTGCCCCTCTCCGCTAACGCATTGTTGGGAATCTTTTTGACTACAATTAGAACCTTGGCTGACAAAACCAATAAGATGAGAGAATAAAGAGCCTTCCGGGTAATAACGTTTTGGCACCGTTTCAAATTTTATCCCATCAACTCCGGAATCGGTAATTGCCTCAACTTCCTCAATGTCTATATCTTTTTTTAAAAGCTCATAAAAATCATTCTTTTGAGAAAGCCGGGTTAAGATAAGTTTCAATTTATCCGAGTCTTGACCCTCCTGTATTAATAGTAAAGGGTCTTTATCGTCCCGGGATAATATCTCTTCAATGTCTAAAAAGGGAGCCATCTTCCCAACCCATTCATCTAAATTTTCAATCTCGGCCGGGGAAGCAATCAAATTATATTTATCAATGTTAACCGCCAAAGGATATAGATTTTTGCCTTCGTAAACAAATATCCTCCCTCGATTAGCCGGGAGCGCTTGATAAGAAGAAGCGCTGCGAGTATTAACCTTCTCGCTGTAAAAACTGCGATCTAAAACTTGTAGTTTAAAAAGACGGCCAATGATTAAAATCCCGATAATAAAAACACTGACCGTTAGTATTTTAAAACGTCCTCCAGCCAGAAAATATGCATCTTTAAGACGAGCCATTCTATTTATTTATTTTAATATATTCTTATTTAAGAAAATATATCTCTTAAATAAAAAAATGTCTATAGATGCGGGCGAGAATTATATCTTCTGGCAGAGATTATATTTATTTTATCGTTTGGCTAAAGTTTCATCCACCGGCGTTAAATAATCAACTTGAGCCGTTTCAGTCATTCTTAAGTTATGAGAAAAAATATAAAGATTCGCTATCGAACCGAGTTCAGCGGCTTGTTTAACCAAACGTTCGTTCTCAAGGCGTAAATCTCGGAGTTTAAGGTCGCTTTCCCTTATTATTAAACCGTAGGAGATACCTGTATTGACCTCAAAAAGATAGACTACCGTAATCGTCAAAAGCAATCCGATTAGAAAACAATTTACCAGGGTATAACTTCGTTTGTTTTTTTTATCTTTTTGCATTTGCTTTGTCTAAATTTATGGTTTATATTTTTTCCGCTGCTCTCAGTTTAGCGCTTCGGCACCGCCGATTTTTCTCAACCTCGCCTTTGCTCGGCTGGACTGGCTTTTTAGTCAAAATTTTTAACCTACCCTCCTCTTTAAAAAAATCTTTAACTATTTTGTCTTCTAAAGAATGATAACTAATCACCACAATTCGTCCTTGAGGGGCTAAAACATCAACTCCATTTAAAAGCCCCTGTTTAAGGTTTTCTAATTCATTATTAACCGCAATCCTTAATGATTGGAAAATCCTGGCTAAACTCTTAGTGTGAAAATACTTACCCAAAGCGCTTTTTACTATCTCCTTTAACTGAATAGTCGTATCAATTTTTTGTTTTGCTCTAACTTGAGCTATTTTCTTACCTACCCGCCGGGAAAATCTTTCTCCGCCATACCTTTTAAAAATTTCTATTAATTCTTGTTCCGGATATTGATTAACAATTTTTTCCGCGGTTAAATCAGTCAAGTCAGGATTATATCTCATATCCAATTTTTCGTCTCTCATAAAACTAAACCCCCGCCCGCTCTCTTCTAATAAATCAGATGACAGACCCAGATCTAATAAAATTCCGTTAACCGGCGAAAAATTATTTCTTTTGGCAATCTCTTTTAAATGGGCAAAATTATCAATAACTAAAATAAATCTTTGGCTTAATTTTAAATTTTGAGCTTTAAATTCTAAACTCCCAATCGCCTCTTTGGAAAGATCTATACCCAATAATTTTCCTTTTGGCTCAATCAGTGAAAGCAGACCTAAGGCGTGTCCTCCTCCGCCGACAGTGCAATCAATAAAACTCTGGTTCGGACGAGGCTGAAGATATTCCATTACTTGATTTAAAAGAACGGGAATATGCATAACCGCTTCGCTTATACTCCCAACTCTCTCAAAGTTTCGGCGATTTCCGAGCTGTCTTGCTCTGTCATTTTCTTATATTGCTCCCATTTTTTCTCGTCCCAAATTTCTAAACGGTTATACAAGCCAGCAACCACCACTTTCTTTCCTATCTCCGCATACTGGCGAAGATAATCCGGCAGATTTATTCTCCCTTGTTTGTCTAAATCAACATCCATAGCCCCGGCTAACATTAAACGGGCAAAAGCGCGCGGTTTAGATTGACTAATTGGCATTGCCGCCAACTTTTCCGCTAACTTCTCCCATTCTTTTTTGGAAAATAAAAAAAGACAGGAATCCAAACCCCGGGTTACCACCGCTCCCTTACCGAGGTCTGGCCTGAATTTAACTGGCAGACCCAACCGGTTTTTATCATCTATTGAATAATGGTATTCACCAATAAACATATAAGTTTTCCACAGTTTGGTTTAGTTATCCCCACCTTTATCCACAGTTTTCCACATCGCTCGTATTATAAACCATTTTTTACCACTTAGCAACCAACCACCTGTGGATAACTTTTAAAACAAAAATCCGCTCTTTCAAACGGATTTTATAATTACCAGAACAACTCCTTAAACGTAAAGAAATTGATAAATAATCCCAAGAATAAAAACCAAATAAATAATATAAGCGACGGGCTTGGCTAATCTAAAATCAAACTCCGGCTGGCGATCGCCTTTTTTCTTGGCTCGATAATAAGCCATGATTAAAATTATGCTTTGCAAGCCGGAGAGGACGCCGCCGGCAAAACTAATCACGGTAATGAAACTTCTCATTCCCAACAAAAAGAGAATGGCCGGCACAACAATAACAATTAACCAGGCGGGGATCAGGGGGATGTGATAATCGCGCCGAAAAATTTCTCTTAGAAAATAAGACAAGGCGAGAAACGAAGTGGTCATTGCCAAAATGCCGAAAATACTGCCGATAATCAGGGCCCGGCCGTCAACAATTTTAGACAAACCAATGATGGCGATTTCCGACGTCTGTCTGCCGCTTACGCCGACAATGGAAAAACAAAAAGCAATATAAATTACAACCGGGACGGAAAAACCAACAATGATAGCTTTTCTTAACTGACGCGACTTATCCTTTAAAATGCGACGCATTGTCGGCACGGCCGAAGCGCCGCCGAGAGCAAAAAGTACCGGCCCGTAAGGAAGAAATATCTTTCGCAAATCAAAATTTATTCCTTTTAAATTTTCAAAATTAATATAAGAAAAGCAAAGAATAAAAACCAGCAAGACGACGAACACCAGACCGAGTGTCATTAAAACCTCAAGCCGACTGACAATACCAATGCCGATTAAAACGAAAATACTCATTAAGGCCCAAAAAATGACAGACCAAAAAAACTGACTACCGCCCACTAAAGGGCCAAACAAGGAATGTAAAAATTCGCCCACACCGATAATGTAGGCGACTAAAGTGCTGAAAATCCCGAAAATCAAACAAAGAATGATGACAGTTTTCCCTAATTTCCCCAAATAACGCTCCACGTAACCGGACATTTCCAGGTTGTCGGCGGTACGTAAAACAGTCTCGGCGTAACACATTTTGGTAATTAAAAAGAGAGCGGCCAAAACGAGCAAATACACTAAACCGACGATAAAGCCGCTTTGGACAAAGGCATAGGGCAAACCGAAGATACCGGCGCCAACCACGGTGCCGACCAAAACCGATACGGCGCGAATAAAAAGGTGTTTTTCATTTTTCATAGCTCTTCCTTATTCTTAGGTCTTTCCAAAGAAAGCGGCTTAACTTCCGATTCCCCTTTGCCGGTTATTTTAACAACATCTTTGTCAATCTTTTTAAATTCCTGATAAGCGGTATTGTAAGCGCCGATTGTTCTTTCTAAATTTTGACCGAGTTTTTGCAAAAAATCGTCATATTTAAGAATATGCCGGCTTAACTGCTCCACATATTTCTTAATCTCTTTGGCTGACTCTTCTATTTGTAAAGACCTTAAGCCCTGAATAACCATTTGCAAATAAGCCAGAAAAGTAGTGGGAGAAACAATAATCACTTTTTTTTCTTTAAAAGCGTACTCAATCAAATCATAGGTGCTGACTTTAATGGCTCCGACCTGATTGATGAGTAAATCGTAATAAAGCGCCTCCGAGGGAATGAACATAAAAGCAAAATCAAAAGTTTTTTTATCCGGCTGAATATATTTGGCTGTTTCGTCAATGCGATTTTTTAAATCCTGTTTTAAAACTTTTTCCAGTTGTTTTATCTTCTCCTGGTCGTGTTCATTAATCAGCCGATTATAATTCTCCAAAGAAAACTTGGCGTCAATAGGAACAATTTTATCTTTGATAAAAACCGCGGCGTCAACAATCAGCTCTTTGCCGGTTGCCCCGTCTATACCCAAAGAGTATTGCATTTGATAAATCTTGGGCGGCAAGACGTTCTTTAAAACCGCTTCTAAATAAAACTCGCCAAAGACGCCTCTTTGTTTAGGGTTCTTTAAAATATCCTGCAAATTCTGCAATTGGTCGGCAAAATTGACTATCTGCTGATTGGTCTTGTCCACTTCGCCCAATTTCTCCGTCATATTCTGGACGATTTTCAAATTATGCTCATATTGCGATTCCAGGCTCTTCCTGATTTCCCCTATTTGTCCTTGTAACATCATCACTCCCTGATTTTTCAATTCTTTTTCGTTTTCAAAAATTCTGAATTTTTTTTCAATAAAATAAAAAATCCCCGTGAAACCGATTAAAACCAAAATGATTAAAACTATGAAAAATACCGTCATCTTCTTATTATATCAAAAAAACCAACTTCGTAAAGATTATCTCATCATCCCCTTTTTAATATTTCTTTTAATAAATCATTTATGTATTTCATGCCCCCGTCGTCCAAAATTAGAACATCATAACACCTCTTGTATTCCTTTAAATTTTCTTCGACTCTTTCGTTTAAAAATCCTACTTTTAACAAATTACCAAACTTAAATCCTTCTGTCATTGCCGTGTCTTCCCTATTGTCTCCCAAAAGAATGACATTTCTTCTATTTTTGACTCTCTTATAGATCTCGGGAAATCGGCGGACTTTTATTTCGTTTTTATTCAAACTATGAATAATCGGTTTTTGCAAACCGACGGCGTTTCCTTTTTTGTCCCAGATATATGAATTGGAAACGATATGGATATTATCATAAAGGACGTTGACTTTTTCCAAACACATTGAAACGGCCTCTTTACCTAATCCTCCCGAGGACAGAATCACTAAGGGTATTTGATAACGTCTTAACAAACCAACAAATTCGCAAAAACCATCTCTAAATTTTATCTTTTTGGATTTGACCGCCCTTTCCACATCTTTTTTATTCAAACCAGATTTTAAAAGTAAACTAAAATGCGCCCTCCACCACCTTGCCATCATTTTCTTCCTCTTCGCCAAGGGAATATCTCGGTCAACTTCAATCGCATGATACTTATTATATAAATCTCTGGCCTTTTGTCCGTAGTCAGAAGCCAAATAACCTTCATCTCTTAAAATAGAAATTAAAGACGGCCGACATTCGCCGTTGACAAAGGCCTTAGTCAAAGTTCGGTCAAAATCAGATAAAACATATAAATTCTCTCCTCCTCCAGCTTTAATCAGTCTTTTTATCTTTTCCAATTTTTCAGGACTGGGGATAATTACATTTTCAATCTGTTTTACTTTTTGCATATATTAAAACCACTGCCATTATTTTTTTCAAAGTCGGTCTGACTTTATTAAATTATATCTTATGGCACCAGTCAAAATACGGTAATAAATCTTTAAGTTTTACGGCTTTATCTCCTCCTAAAATAACATCCGTTTCTAAATTATCGCTGTTAATTTGAAACATAAACTCCCGGCACTTTCCGCATGGCGCAAGAATACAGGCGCTACCCTTATTGTCTTTGCAAACAGCCACTATTCTTTCTATCTTGGATTCTCCGGCTGTAATCATTGAACCGATAGCGTTATGCTCGGCACAAAACCCCATGCCCGAAATTGCGTCTATGCAAACGCCGGAATAAACATTCCCTTTGTCTGTAACTAAAACAGCTCCGACGCTAGCAACTCTGCATTTGCCGGCCTCTCTCGAATTAACCATCAAACTTGCTTTATCAATTAATTCTTTATTTGTAATCATAATTTTATTTTTTGATTTTTATTCCTCTTTACTACAAGATCGACCTACGAGGCCGAACCTCGTAAATGCCTTTTATATTAAACCCTTTTCAACTATAAATATTCACAAAATTAGGAAAGTATAAGAACAAGGGAATTTGGGCCGGTTTGAAGCCCTATAAATTAGACAAGGTGCGACCTTATCAATTAAGGCTCATTTTTTGAGGTAAACAAAGTCAAGGCGCCGGCAGCTAAGACGATAAACAAGAGATATCTTATCTCCAGCCAAAAACCGACAAAACCGGGCTGGATGTCTTCAATCATCAAAAGAAATAGCAAATAAAGACCGCCGATGATAAAAAAATCCCGAAATAAAAAATAAACAAAACGCCTCATATTTTTGATTTTAATCTATCAAACCTTCTGAATAAATAACTTTTAAGGTCGGAGAGCAAATTTGACCAATCAGTTTTCGCGCGACTCAATTCAACTTCAATACTTTTTATTTTGATTTCGTGACGGCTTTCAGTCAGACCCGGGGCGGAAAACATAAACTCCAAATTCCGGTCATTCATATACTCAGCGCCAGCCGAAAATTCCGCGATTTGCTCCTGCCAAACCGCGCCATCAACCAATGAGCGACCGATAACTTCCGGCGTCAGGTAATCGGCAATAAGGTAATCAACATCCTCAAGGGACGTCTCCGGATTCCAACCAACGACTTTAGTCGGGTCTCCAACCGCCTCGGGAGAAAAGTAATAATAAAAAGTCGCCGTTTTTTGGTCAATGGGCAGATTATTAACATAATCATAAATACTTTCAAACCTCTTTTGTTTTTGCCAAAGTATTATCCCCTGCTCTGTCAGTTTAAACCAACCCAACTCGTCCAAAATTTTGTTTTCCAGCGGCTTTAACTGAAAATTCCAATCCAAAAGATTAATTCTTTTTTTCATCAGTCCCAATTGAAAAATCTCTTGGTCCGGATTGGCATAGATAACCTTCACTTTTGCCCGAGTAAAGGTCCGAGGGACATTGACACTGAAATAAGCCGGTTCAACAAAAATACGCTGAAAACAACCATTATCCTCTTCTTCAACAACCCCCACCCGATTTTCCGGATAAAGATAGGAAATAAAGCGAGATTCGGCGCAAAAATCCTTTTTCAAAAGCAGCGTGCCTGAAGGCACGAGATTTTTATTCAAAAGCCAGAAAAAGGACGCCAAACAAGCGACAATCAAGAGAAAACGATAAATGGAGGAAAAAAATTTCATGTAAACTTTAAACCTTAAGCTATAAACTAGAAATTATAAATTAGAAACTAGAAACTATAAACAATAAAATTAAACTATAGTTCATTAGGTCGGTAATGCCAGATCATTACCTTGCCGATGTTTTGATGCGGACCGAGGATTCGATCAGTTTGCTCAACCACTTTTTTTCGTTTTTCAAAATCAATCCAGCGTTCTTCGGTCATAAAATAACACTCAGTCGCGCCGGTGATTTCCAGCGACTTCTCCAAATAACGAATTGAGGGATTTCTATTCATATTATCAAACAACTGAACCCTTTCCGGCTGGCGATATTCGTAATAATAAGGAAAGTCTCCTGTGGTGATTTGTCTTGAAGAAACCGCCTCCAAGGCCAATAAGGGCCAGGTATTGGCCAAAACGCAGTAGTTCGGGCCCGGCTTATTTTTCATCTCCCCCCAAACGTGTTCAGCTGCCCGGAATTCGTCGGCGGTAACGATTTGAAACTTGGGCCCCGAGACGTAAACGGTAACCGCGACCAAGGTCAACGACAAGACCAAAAACGAAATGATCACCCGACGATTGAAAAAACGGATCAAAGACAATTGATAAACGCCCCAAGCCAAAGGAAATAAAAATAAAAAAGAATTAAAAACCACCAAACGTTTGGTAAAAATATGATTGCCTTCCATAAAATAAGCGGCAGTCAGTTGGTTGGCAAAAATCACCAACAACATCAGAATAAAAATCACCCCAACTTTTGGATTATCCAACTTTTTATAACGAATAATGCCGAGAATAGCTAAAAACCAAACAAATGGAGTTAAGACAAAAGCCCAGGGCAAAACGCGCAGAATTGCGGAACGGGAGAGGCCTTCTTCAGTTACAGCGTAGAGCCAATTATCCTGCTCGTATTGGTAAGCCCGGGGGAAAATCGCCTGAGAAAACAGTAAGCGAATGGGGAAATTCTTAAAAGCGCCAATAATCTCCGTTTTCGAAGGAAAAGGATACTTAAACCAGGAAAGTTGGTCGCTCGTTTCCAAAAGCGGAATAAAAAGCAAAAGAAGAACAAAACAAAAAACAAACAGGGGAAGATAAATCCTTTTTCTCATCCCCAGACCAATATTTTTAAAAACAATAGCCAAAAGCAGCATTTCCAAAAATAAAACCAGGTAAAGAACGTAATTTAGATATAAAAGGGGAATGAAAAATAAAAGAGTAAAAAACAATCTCTCCCCCCTCTCCCGCCCTGCCTGTTCCGGGGGCGACGGGTCGGATAAATACTTAATCAGAAAAATCAGGGCGAAAAGAAAAGGTAGTAAGGCAAAGGTCATTGGAATAGTAATGCCGCCGTAAGCCTGAAGGGGATAAAACAAGAAAGAACCAAAAATTAACAAAAGCAAAAACTCCTTTTTTCGGCAAATAAAACCGCCTATTTTCAAAAGCAGAAACGGAAAAAAGACGGAAAAAAGCAAAAGACCTAAAATTAAATCAATCCAAAAAATATCCACCCCGCTCAACCAGGATAAGGCGATAACCAGCCCCCACATATTGGCGTAGGACGTTTTGTTGCCGACAATAAAAACCTCAGGAATTTTAAAAGGACCAATCTCTTTATAAGAAACCTCTTCGCCAAAAAGAGCCGGAGTATAAACCTTTCCTTCCATCAGCCATTTTTCCGCCCCGAGATGCCGCCATTTATCTCCCCCAAAACCCATTTGATAAGGGATTAACAAATAAGCGTGGAATAAAAGCGAAACTAAAATGACGATTAACAAGTATTTTTTTAAATTGATTCCGGTAAAAACCAGCAAGCCCAAAATAAAAATAATCGCCAGCCAACAATAAAGATAAAGCGGGTGAATAACCTCCCAGGGTGTTCGGATATATTCGCCCGTTCGGCTGTAAACTAATAAAAAAATGGCGAAAAAACAAACTATCAGCAATAAACCATAAACGAATTGAGGAATTTTAAAAGTCGGCTCACTCTCCCCCAAAGTCAGGGACTCCGTTTCTGACTCCCGAAGTTTAACCTTCTTGGCCCAAAGAGAAATAACCAAACTTAAAAATAAAAGCAAACCAAACAAATAAACCGGGGTCACTTTATATAAAATAATCGGCCCGGCCATGCCAAAAGCAATCAAGAAAATCAATAGGAAAAGACCAAAAATGAACCTTATCTCTTTTTCAAACCCGAAACACGACAGGATTTTCCCCAGCCAAAAAGAATTAAGAAAAAAATAGACTAAAAAACAAATGAAATTTAAAAAATAAAGCCATCCGCCAAGGGCGGATTCCTGCCTAACGGCAGGAAAATTCAAATACCAAAAAATAACTGTTAAAACGCTAATCAGGGTGAAAACGAATTTTTTATTCTCTTCAATTTTGCGAATCAACCGCTTGAACATAAATTTTTCCCAGTTGGCGGACAATGTCCGGCCAATAATATTTTTCTTTAACAATTCTCAACCCGTTGATACCCATCTCTTTCAATTTTACATAATTTTGAAAAAGGTTATAAATCTTTTCGCCTAAATCTTCCAAATCATCAACCTTAACCAGCAAGCCGTTGTCCTCAACCAAATCCCTCAGACCGGGCAAGTCAGAAACAATAATCGGCTTGGCGCAAGCCATCGCCTCCAGACAAACCGTACCGAACGCTTCGGAACGAGTGAGAGAGGGAAGAATAAAAACATCGGCCAAATTGTAATAATCGGGCAATTTATCATCTTCCACCCGACCGGCAAAAAATATTTTTCTGTCTATTTTTAAATCCTTGGCTAATCGCTCATACTCCGGTCGCAAATCGCCGTCGCCAACCAAGACGAGGCGCAAATCAGGCATCTTATCCTTTAATTCAGCCATCGCTCTAATTAATAATTTTACGCCTTTAAAATAATGGGCTTTATCCAGCCCGCCAACCGACAAAACCACTCTATCGCCTTCTTTTAACCCGCATTGAGCCATCAACTTCTGCGATTTGTCTTGCGGGGCAAAAATTTCTTGATTGACGCCAAAAGGACTGATTACAAACTTCTCTTTGTTCTTCCGCCAATATTTTACAATATCCGAATGTTCCAAATAATCCTGAGAAGAAACCAAAATTTTATCCGCCAGCTTAACCATTAACGGCGCGAATAAAAAAGAGTTCAATTTAAAAATCAAACCTCTTAATCCCGGGGCGATTAAATCCATATGATACTGAACAATCAGTTTTGGTTTTTTCCTGAATAAACGCCATAAAAGGAAAATTTCGCTTCCGCCTAAAAAGGGCCAATGCAGATGAATAAGGTCAAAATTTTTTAGACCCTTGATAATCCCGGGCACAAAAGCGGCGTTGCCGTATTTAAATAACGGTTTAAAATACTTTATTTGGAATTTGTGATTTAAGATTTGAGATTTAGAATTTTGAGGAGTATAAACAACGACCTGATGACCAAGCTCGGCCAACTCCTCGACTTCTGCCAAACAGACATTACCTTGTCCTCCTTTATAAGGTGGAAAAACACAAATAAGATGAACAATTTTCATAAAAAATAATACTAACCTACGAATGATATACGAATACTACGAATGATAATACAGATCTACTATAATTCTATCACTCTCTTGACAAAAAAGCAATTTTGGAGTAGAATAAATATAAATTTTTACAACCCCAAAATAAGATTGGGAGGCAAAAAATGGAAAGTTCTTTTAAAAAAAAGTTGCTGGAACGGATAATTATTACGTCGTTCTAGCGCTTTTGCTTACTTGACCCAATTAAAGATAGGTTTTTCTTTAAAATCTGGCGAGTTTCCTTTAAAAATCCCTCTTATTTAGAGGGAGATTTTTTTCTTGAATTATGTTATAATAAAACTGTTAAAATGTTTAATTTTTCATTTATGTCCAAGTGTATTTTTTGCCAAATTATCAAAGGGAAAATACCGAGTTTTAAAATTTGGGAAGACAAAAATTTTCTGGCGATTCTTGATATTTCCCCTAATACCAAGGGCATGACCTTGGTGATGCCCAAGCAACATTATGATTCTTACACTTTTGAAATGCCCGATAATGTTTACCAAAAATTCCTTTTAGCCGGCAAAAAAGTTGCCAAATTGCTGGACAAAAAGCTCAAAACAAAAAGAACCGCTTTAGTGATGGAGGGCATGGGCGTCGATCACGCTCACTTAAAACTTTATCCTCTACATGGTTTAAATAAAAAATTTTCCGACATAGAATCGAAGAAAAAAATATTTTTCGAAAAATATCCCGGCTACCTGACTACCCAGCTCGGCCCCCAAGCGAATTTCGACGAATTGAAAAAACTGGCAGAGAAAATCAGAGAATAAAAAAGTTTGGTGGCCGAGCCACCAAACTTTTTATGAATACAAGTATGAATTAGACACAGGTGCGACCTGTAATACAGGTCGCACCTGTATCTAGCCGTATTGAATAATTAAAAATTTCTACCAGAAAATTATTTTTCTCGCCAACCGCCAATAAGTCCCTAAAATCGGATTGACGATTTTTTTTATTATCTGATTTTCAAAACCAGCAAAACTGAATTCCGCTTCCAAAAATTCCGCCAACTGCCGGTCTTTTATTTTTCTTATCTTTTGCAATTTTTTTCTTTTAATCAGGGTTTTGGGAATTTGCCAAAGGCAAGTAAAATAACTTTTAAGTTTTAAATGAAACCAGCCGGTCATTAAACTAAAACTCAAAACCCCGCCTTCCATAAACAGCCAGGCGGGAAAAACCAAAATCAGGGTTTGCCATTTATAAAATTTGAGTAGGGTCAACAGGCGGTTCCTCTCCGACCAATACCAGCGGTGTTTGGGAATGCCTTCGGTATATTTATGATAAATAATTGCCGCCGGCGCTAATTTTATTTCATAACCCAAAAATCTGGCTCTCAGACACAAATCTAAATCCTCGTGGTACAAAAACAAATCCCGGTCTAAAAGCCCGACTTCACTCAAAAGTCCCGCATTAATAAACATCGCCGCGCCGGAAGCGTAAGTTATATCAGATAATTGATTATTGATTATTGATAATTGATTAATTGGTTTTTTGTAATCGCCGCAAAAACCGAACCCCAGATAATGGATTTTGTCTCCGGCGGTCTGTATTAAATCTTTTTGCGGCCAGCAAAGAATCATCGGCTGCCAGGCAAAAACATTTTTTTTCTCTCTCTCTGCCCATTCAACTAATTTTTCCAGACAATCAGGCCGGCAAACCGTATCCTGATTTAAAAGAAAAATATAGTCCGATTTGTTCCGCAAAGCTATTTCTATGCCCTGATTATTGGCTCGGGCAAAACCAGAATTTTTATTATTAAAAATAACCTTAACCCTTAAAATTTCCATCCCGTCAAGTTCCGCGTGGGGTTCAATAAGGCGAACCTTAAACTTTGATAAAAATTCCTGACTACCGTCGGTTGAAGCGTTATCAATAACGATAATTTCTTCAGGTAAAAGAGTTTGCTTGCCTAAACTATTAAAACAATCGGGAAGATATTTCCGTCCGTTATAACTGACGATAACAATTGTTATCTTAGAACTGCTCCCCATAATTAGTAACTGTTAGACAACGCCTTCATCGCTAGAGCCGCCTTTTTCAAATCGCCGTAATTGGGAATACCCGCCTTATTCAGTAAGTTAACGGCTTTTTGGATAAATTTTCCGCCCATAAAAACGCAAATAACCGGCTTGGTTGGGTATTTTTTCCTCGCCTTAATCACCGCCAGCGCGTCTTTTTCCGACTCTGTGTTTGATTGCAAGGTCTGAACGACGATCAACCCGCCGACGTATTTTTCCGAAAGTAAAACGTTGATAGCGGTCTTATACCTCTCAGCCAGAGCGTCACCGACGATATCCAAAGGATTTGCCCGGGAATAAGCCGGATGCATTTTGCCCGAGCAGTCCAACTTTTTCAGAGTCGATTTTTTTATTTTTACCAAAGGCACACCCAACTCAGAACAATAATCCGCCGCTAAAACACCGCAACCGCCTCCATTGGTAATAATGCCCACGCCGCCTTTCAATTTGGGCAAACAAGCCAAGGACTTGGCGTTGTTAAATAATTCCTCAACCGTATCGGCGAGCAAAACGCCGCTTTGTTTAAAAGCCGCCTTATAAATTTCATATTGTCCGGCCAAAGTCCCGGTATGCGAACCAATGGCCTTAATCCCCTGCTCGCTCCGTCCCGCTTTTAAGGCAATAATCGGTTTTTTTATTTTCTTTGCCGCCTTAATGAATTTTCCGCCGTCATTTACACCTTCTATATACAAGGCGATAACCTTTGTGTTTTTATCCTTGTCAAGGTAATCAAAAAAATCATCGACATCCAACATCGCCTTATTGCCGTAACTGACAACGACGCTAAAACCGTAACGAGCGCCGACAGACCAATCAACAACCGAATCAATCAAGGCGCCGGATTGAGAAATAAAGGCGACGCTTCCCGCCGGCGGCATTACCGGAGCAAAACTGGCGTTCAAATTATTAGCCGTCCTGATAATTCCCAAACAATTAGGGCCAAGCATCGGTATACCGGCCCGACGCAAAACGCCAGACATCTCGTCTTCCATTTTTTTCCCTCGGACGCTAAGTTCGCCAAAACCAGCCGAAATGATAATTATCGCCCCAACCTTCTTTTTAACGCACTGATTAACAATTTCCGGAACAATTGCCGCGCGAACGGCTATAACCGCCAAATCAACATTATCTTTAACATCCAAAATCGTTCTATAACATTTCAAGCCGAGAATTGAAATGGCATTCGGATTAACTGGAAAAACCCTTCCCTTAAAAGGACGGCTGCCAAAAACCAAATTTCTAAAAAGACCGTGGCCGACGGTGTTTCTTTTTCGCGAAGCGCCGATGACGGCAACGCTTTTCGGATTGAACAATTTTTCCAAATTCAAAGTCATACGATTATCCTCGCGTCAACGACAAAAGCGCCTCGATTGTTGACTATTACCGGATTAAAATCAACCTCCTCGACCCTCTCCTCTAAAGAAAGGTTTGACGTTTTGACAATAATATCGATTAAATCGCTTATCTTAACCGGTTTTTGTCCTCGCCAATCCCGCAAAATCCGATAAGATTTAATTTCTTTTATCATCTCCCCGGCTTGCTTTTTGCCGACCGGACAGATCCTAAAACTAATATCTTTGATAACTTCGGTAAAAACGCCGCCTAAACCGAACATAATCACCGGACCGAATTGCGGGTCCCTTTTCATCCCAATAATAATTTCTCTCCCTTTAACCATTTTCTGCATCAAAACGTTTTTACTTATCTCTCTTAATTTTTTAAAGGCCCCGACCGCCTCCTGTTTATTTCTTAAATTTAAAACTACTCCACCTTTCTCGGTCTTGTGTATTATCTCCGGCGAAAAAATCTTTAAAACGACCGGATATCCCGCCCGGTCGAAATCATTTTCTGCTCTAATAATCTTAGATTTAATAAATCCAATTTTGTACTTCTTAAGCAGAGTTACCGTTTTCTCGAATTCTAACAGCTGCATATTTGCTTTTTATTTAAAAGACCTCTTTGAGCGCCTATCTTTTTTATAACCGAGGTACTGTTAGCCACGCCCCAATGGAGGGCCCGTTGAATATCGCTCGGCTTATAGATCAAGCTGGCGATAAACCCGGATGAGAAAGCGTCGCCCGCCCCGGTAGTATTAATTACTTTCGCCGGCATTTCCTTTTGATAACAAATTCTCAGTCCGTCATAAGCATAAGCCCCTTTAGCCCCGACGGTAATCGCTGGGATTTTCACGCCCATCTGGCGAATCTCTCTTAACAACCTCCTGATAACAAAACTGCCGGTTTCCTTTTTTTCCGACAAGACTAACTCCCTAGCTTCGTCCTCATTGAGAATGAAAACGTCGGTCAATTTCAAATACTTGGATAATTTTTTATAACCGGCTTTCAAATGAATATTGCTCGGATTCCAGGCAAGCAACGTCTTATTTCTAACTTTAAATTCGAAAATCTTATCAAAAACAGCGGGCCAGTCTAAACAGCCCAACGAGGATAGATATAACCACCTGGTCGACAATAAATGACTTGTTTGAGAAGGAAACTGTAAATAATCGCTGGCTCCGTGATAAGTAAAAATCGTATGAGCCCTCTTCTTAAGTAAGGTTAAAATAAAAGAAAAGCCAGTGCTTATTTTTTTGTCTCGTTGGACAAAATGGACATCAACTCCCTGTTTTTTCGTTTCTTTAATCAAAGCGTCTCCCTCCCTATCTTGACCAACTTTAACTACGACCGCTGTTTTAAGCCCTAATTTTGAAAGACCAACCCCTGAATTAACAGCCCCACCACCAATCTCAAAATAAACCTCTTTAATATAAATTTTAGCTCCTGATTCAAAAGCGATTACTTTCTCACACAAGGGGTCCTTGGGGTTATTTAAAAGTAAACCCTCTTCAGTATAAAAAATTATGTCCCTCATTGCTCCGCCGATGGCGGTAATATCATACATATAATTTAAGATTTAAAATTTAGAATTTTGAATCCACTATTAGAAATCGCGCAACTTCGCTTGGTATTTATTTTGCAAAGTCTTAATAATTTTTTTCTGAATCTTATCCACCTCTTCGCTTTTAAGCGTTTTGTCCGATGATTGAAAAATAAGGTGAAAGGCGACGTTGCGTTTATCTCCGAGTTCTTTAGATTCAAAAACATCAAATAATTCCACCTTTTGAATAAGCGGGCTGACTCCTGTTACCGTTTTAACAATCTCTTGCCAAGTTATACTTTTCTCAAACAAAAAAGCCAAATCTCTTTTGAACAAGGGATAGACGGAAATGGGCCGATATTTTTTCTTTTCTCCGCCACCCATTAGTTTGAGTAGACTGTCAAAATCAAACTCAAAAATACCGATGCCCGATTTAGGGGAAGAAAAATGACCAACCTCATTATTGCCTTGTAAAAATCGCATAGCCGCCGCTCCGCCGTGAAATTGATGCCTAATTTCTTCTTTATTAATGCTCAATTTTTCAAAAATCAATTCCGCCACTCCTTTAACAGTAAAATAAATATCTTTATCATTGCTGTCAAAAATCAGACCGGCCACCTTTTTTAACTCTTTCATCTCGCCCGCGGACCGACAAAAAACTTTCCCGATTTCAAATATCTTAAAATCAGAAAAATGCGTTTTATTTGTCTGAACGTTTTTTAATAAACCGGGGAGCAAACTGGTCCTTAAATATCTCTGTCCCGGACTTAAGGGATTGGAAATCTCTAACAACCCAGTTGACCGCCTGCTCACCAAGGAATCCTGACCTACCAAAGAATAATTGTAGACCTCGTCAAAACCAAGCCCAGTTAAAATATTCTTTAGTTCTTTTTCCAAAACTAAATCTTTGGGTAAAGAATTTAATCGCGTTTCTGCTAAAATCGGCTTGGGAATTATTTTCTCCACTCCATAAACCCTAATAACCTCTTCCACTAAATCCTCAAAGGAATTGAGGTCGGCTCGATAAACCGGAACGACAGTCGTCAATAGATTTCTCCCCTTTGGTTTGGGAACGCAACCTATATTCTCTAGAATCTTTTTTACCGCGTCGCTTTTTATCCCCCCCCCGATTAACTTACTCGCTTTAGTTAAATTAAAAACGATTTTCTTTCTTTGTCTTATTCCTTTTTGAGCCGCCACACTTTTTATATCGCTAACTCCGCTGATTAACTTGCCGCCGGCTAATTCCTGCATCAACTCAATCGCCCGAGACAGACCCCACTCCGCAAAAACCAATGGTAGTCCTTTTTCAAATCTTAAAACCGCCTCAGTTCGCAAACCCAAGCGCCAAGAGGTTCTTCTAAGTCCTATTGGTTCAAAGTTAGCCGACTCAATAATAATTTTTCTTGTCTTTGGACCAATCCCCGAATGTTCGCCGCCGATGATACCGGCCAAGGCAATTGGTTTTTTCTTATCGGCAATCACCAAATCATTATTAGTTAATTTATATTCTCGTTCATCCAACGCCAATAATTTCTCCCCTTTTTTTGCTTTTCGGATAATAACTTGCGCGTTAGAAACTTTTCCGAAATCAAAAGCATGAAGCGGTTGTCCAATCTCCAATAAAACGTAATTAGTAATATCAACCACGTTGTTGACCGGCTTAATTCCGAGATTGCGCAACCGGTTTTGCAACCATTGGGGCGAGGGCTTAACAGTTATTCCATCCATAACCGCCGCCATATACCGCGGACAAAACTTTTTATCTTTAATTTTGATTTTTAATCCGCTTTTGAGATTCTTTGACCTCTGATTTTTTTTGCCAGCCGTCCACTTGCTGGCAAAGAAAGGACGAACAGGAACTTTTAAATCCATTACGGCGCTAATCTCTTTGGCAAAACCTAAATGACTAAATAAATCCGGCCGATGAGTCAAAGATTTATTCTCTATTTCCAAAACTATTTCGTCCAGCCCCAAGGCTTTAGCTAAATTCTCCCCGACTTTTAATGAACCCGGTAAAATTAAAATTCCTCCATGACCCGAACCTAATCCTAACTCGTCTTCGGCGCAAAGCATACCGTTTGATTTAACCCCCCGAATCACCTCCGGTTTAATTTCAACTCCATTTGGCCTGCCGGCACGGGCGGGACTGTCTGCGCCGGCAGGTAATCTTGCCCCCGGCAAAGCCAAGGGAACCTTTTGCCCAACCTTGATATTGGAAGCACCGCAAACGATTTCTCTCTCGCCCCGACCGGTATCAACTATAACAATTTGTAATTTATCCGCTTGCGGATGAGGTTTTATTTTTAAAATTTCCGCCACCACCACCTTTTCCAAATCTTGCCCAATCTTTATTATCCTCTCTAAACCAGCCACTTTCATATTCAAAACCTCCCCAAGTTTTTCCGGAGACATTTTTAAACCGGGAACAAGCTGTTTTAACCAAGAATAACTTAACTTCATAAATCAAAATTGTTTAATAAATCTCAAATCGCCTGAATGCAACCAGCGAATGTCGTCTATTTTATATCTCATCATCACTAATCGGTCTAATCCCACGCCAAAAGCAAAACCTGTATACTTCCCCCGTGGGTAACCGGCAAATTCAAAAACTTCGGGATGAATCATTCCCGAGCCAAGAATCTCCACCCAGCCGGTTTGTTGACAAACCGGACAACCTTTACCACCACAATTCAGACAAGAAAAATCAACTTCAAAACTCGGCTCAGTAAAAGGAAAATAACTCGGCCGAAGACGAATTTTAACTTGTCTCTCAAATAAAACATCCAAAAAATTCTTTAAAGTATAAATCAAATTCGCCACTGAAATTTCTTTATCCACCACAAAACCTTCAATCTGATTGATAGTATGTTCATGTGAAGCGTCGGTTGCTTCGTGGCGGAAACACCGACCAATGACACAAACCTTAAGCGGCGGCTTTTCTTTCTCCATTACTCTAACCTGCATCGCCGAAGTATGGGTCCGCAGTAAAAGTTTCGCTTTTAACTTTGAACTATAAACTTTGGATTTCAAATTTTTTTGTCCACGGTTTAAAGTCTGCGGCTTAAGGTTGTTTTGATCGCTCCGCAACCAAAAAGTATCCCACATGTCCCGCGCCGGATGACCCGGGGGGATATTCAGAGACTCAAAGTTATAATAATCCGTTTCCAGTTCCCGCCCTTCCAAAATTTCAAATCCCATTGAAGAAAAAATTTCGGCCACCCGATATCTCATTTGGGTCAGAGGGTGCAGATGTCCGAATTTTATTTCTTTCCCGGGCAGAGTGACATCTAAACGAACTTTCTCCGACTGTTTAATATTGGCCGTTAAATGCTGACGTTTTTGTTTTATTTTTTTATCTATCTCTGTTTTAACCCGGTTGGCCAAGAAACCAACTTCTGAACGCTGGCTAACTGGTAAATCCTTAAGACTGCGTAAAACTGCGGTTAATTGGCCGTTTCCTCTGCCTAAATATTTTTTCCAGATATCATCCAGCGCCGACTCGTTAAGGGCGGCTTTAACTTCTCTATCAGCATCGCTTTGAATTTGTTTTATTTTATCAAACATATAATCAATTAACGCGATAACTCCCTAATAAAATAGCAAAAAATAAGATATTAAACAACTTCTTTAAGGTAGCAATTCTCATCTTCCTCTGCCAGGGCTAAAGATATTATACAGTGGTCGGACCTCTGTAGTTTAAACCACCTCTGTTTGATAGCACTTCTCGCAATAAACAATTTCCGGCCTGTCGGGGGGATAGGTGGTTTGAATGCTCCTTTTACATTTAGCGCACTTGCGATGATGTAATTTAAACGAACCACGACGACGAATTCGGTCAAGATGTCGACAATTAAAGCATTTATGGGGAGCTGGAATCAACATCCGGCGATAAAACTCCAGCTCAGGACGAATAATTCTATAATTATAACCGCAATCTTCGCATTTTAAAATTTCATCCAAAATTGAATCTTTAATATCCCTTATGTTATCTGGAATTTGTTCTGGTTGAAGCGTTTCTTTCCCTTCAGTCCTCGGTATTTCGTCTTCCCAGCGAAAGCCCTCGGCTAACGCCCGGCCTTTGGTCAAGGGATAAAATTCTTGAGCTAATGTTTCATTATAAGCCCAGGGAGACAATTCCGGAGAAAAATATAAACCATATAATCCTTTATCTTTTAATTCGCCAATAATTTTATCTCTTGTCTTTTTATATTCGCCTTCGGAAAACTGTTTGTTAAGTATGCAATATCTCGCGTGCTTTAATCCAGCGCAACCAGAGCAGTACTCACAGCCGCGAAGGTCATAGGAATATTCAACATCATGAGATGTTTCTACCGACCAAGAACCGAGTATCCGAGAACTGCCACTTCCTGTGGCAACCGTCTCTAAAAGAAGTTCCGACTCCATCCCTCTGCCAACCACGTCATAACTGTCTTTCATTAATTTAGTGGCAAAGCTGTATTTACTATCTTCGCAATTAAAAGATTCAAAACAATGGGCACAATTCTTAGATTCAAAAATATATTCGCCAAAACAATTAACCGATTTCAAATTATTATTTTCCCTCCTTATAAACTTTAAAGAAAATTCTTTAAAACGTTTTTTGACCTCTTCCATTTTTTGGTAACTTCCCATAATTTCCGAAACTCTTTTTACCCAGTCGTCTTTCGGTAACGGCTCGTTGAAAAAATAATACGATTTATGACGAAGGTTAACACAACCAAAACAATTTTGAATACCGACGCAATTTAAAACAAAAGAAGAATCAATGGAATCAACAACATTCTCGCCCCAATTAATTCTAGAACTCTTATTAACATTAATACCTTCGTAAACCAATTCACTCTTATTCCCAAAATACGAGTCCGTTACATTTTTGGAATTTGCGATCCCCCTTGAATAACTACAATCTTCGTTATGAGTGGAATTGAATATCAAATAGCAATTTTTATTTCCCCCGGCGAAATTCACATATTCGCTGTTTATGTTTTGGGAACCGCCCGTACCGACATGAGTAGCAGCTTTTGGTATGCGAATCATTAACTTACCCAACTGTTCAAAAAAGGGACGGCTAGAATCATATATTAAACCATAAGAATAAGGGTCCCATTTATCAGAACGATGACACTCAAAACAATAAACCGGCGCCGGATAACGGGGATGATGAATAGTAATTATAGATTTCCCACAAAAATCGCAGGCACGTTTATAAAGTGTTCTCTCGTTCCTCCAAACTAATTTTCGTTTCATCCGGCAATCCGGACACCAGGTCGGCGGCGGGACTTGCATTTTCTTGTAAAAATCAAAATCTTGAGTGTCGATAACAAATGGCGTTCCACAATTCTGACAAACTCTTTTTTCCGACTGATGCATAAAATCAAGATAAGTAAAGCGAAACCCCGCACTAAACCGAAGGTTTCAATGCGCGGGATCGGGTTCAATTACAAACTCTTTTTGACAGTTTTGACAGACTTCGGTTTCCGCGTTTGGCATAAATGATAATCAATAATTAGTCGTTAATCATTTAATTGTCAATTATTGATTATTCGGGGGTCGTTATATTTTATATCGCTTTTTTGAAGTTAAGAAAAAGAGTTCCAAAAAAACCAAAAATAAAACCAAAAATAGTCCATTCCACCATCTTAAAAGATCCAGCCCTTTGAGCAAAAGTAAAACAACAATTAAAATCCCAATCCAAACGCCTTGCCGAAAAGATATTTCCACTTGTTTAAAGACCGGTTCTTGTTTTAAACGAACTCTAACAATAAACCCAACTACCGAAGCGGAACCTAAAATGGCTAAAAACAGACTAAAATAAAATAAAATAAAGCCGATCAAGCCGGTCTGAGTTGGATTAACAAATAAAAGAACCAAAACCCAAACCAACCAACATAAAACAGTCAAAAGACTCATTAAATTGAGGTATTTTTTAAGGGTCATACACACTCATTTGAACATCGGAACATTTTAACATTGGAAAAGTTAATAATTTAAGAGACTAAGGTTAAAAAGTCGGTTCAACTTACCCCTTTAGAAAGCTCGCTCCGCAAACTTTGAAAAATTACTCAGGCTCATTACGAAAACAATTATTACTTTTTTTCTTCTTTTATGTTCTTATGTTCTAATGTTATTATTGTTATAACGATTATTATTATACAAACTGTTGAAAGATCAGTCAATCTAAAAACAAAAAGAGGAGTCTAGATAAGGCTCCCCTTTTTATAATTTTAGATTTATAGTTTACGGGGTCTATCTAATATCCCATTTCTCCGCCAGACATACCCGCAGGCATACCAGCTGCCCCAGCACTCCCCTTCTCTTCCTTTTCCGGCTTATCTGTAATTACCACTTCAGTGGTTAAAAATAAAGAAGCGATTGAAGCTGAATTCTGCAAAGCTGTCCGAGTTACTTTAGCCGGATCAACAATCCCTTGATTGACCAAGTCGCCATATTCGTTGGTTAAAGCATTATAACCGTAGTTACCATGTTTTTCTTTAATTTTTTGAACCACCACAGCTCCGTCCTGACCGGAATTTTCAGCAATCTGCCGCAAAGGCTCTTCTAAAGCTCTTTTTAAAATCTCAACCCCGATTTTTTCATCTCCTTTCGCTTCTATTTTATCTAAAATCGGCAAACAGCGAAGCAAAGCCACGCCGCCGCCGACTACCACTCCCTCTTCTACTGCCGCCTTGGTGGCATTAACCGCGTCCTCAACTTTAAATTTTCTTTCTTTCATTTCCGTCTCTGTGGCCGCGCCAACTTTGATCACGGCCACCCCGCCAGACAATTTAGCCAATCTCTCCTGTAATTTCTCTTTATCAAATTCAGAAGTGGATAACTCTAATTCCCTTTTAATATTAATAATCCTGTTCTTAATGTCTTGTTTTTTGCCTTTTCCTTCGACAACGGTGGTGTCGTCTTTAGTGGCAATAATTTTTCTAGCCCGTCCCAAATCATTTAAACTGACATTCTCTAACTTTAGCCCCAGATCTTCAGTAATAACTTTACCGCCGGTTAAAATACCAATATCTTGCAACATTTCTTTTTTTCTGTCGCCAAATCCCGGAGCTTTAACCGCCAAAACGTTAAAGGCTCCTCTCAATTTATTAACGACAAAGGTAGCTAAAGCCTCTCCCTCAATTTCATCAGCAATAACAACCAAATCCTTTTTCCCGGACTGAACCATTTTTTCCATCAATGGTAAAATTTCCTGCAAGCCAGAAATTTTCCTATCAGTAATCAGAAGATAAGGGTCGTCATATTCAGCCGCCATTTTTTCCGGATTGGTAATCATATAGGGAGAAACATATCCCCGGTCAAATTGCATACCCTCGGTCACTTCCAATTCCAAACCAAACGACTGAGATTCCTCAACTGTAATTACTCCATCCTTGCCAACTTTATCCATAGCCTGGGCAATAATTTGACCAATTTCCTCGCTGTTGGCTGAAACGGATGCCACCTGCTGAATCTCCTCTTTAGTGGAGACCGGTTTGGCAATTTTATCTTTTAATTCACTGACTATTGCCCCGACTCCTTTGTCAATCCCTGCTTTAATAAACAAAGGATCGGCTCCGGCGGCAACGTTTTTTAACCCGGCTGAAATAATACTTTGAGCCAATAAAACAGCCGTGGTTGTCCCGTCGCCAGCCACATCATTGGTTTTCGAAGCCACCTCTTGAAGCAACTGAGCTCCAATATTTTCATATTTATCCTCCAATTCAATTTCCTTGGCTACAGTCACTCCGTCGTTAGTTAAAGTTGGCGAACCAAAACCCTTGTCAATGGCTACATTGCGGCCAACCGGACCGAGAGTTACTTTAACTGCCGCGGCTAATTTATCTACTCCCCGTTTTAAAGCCGCTCGAGCGCTCTCGCTAAACAAAATTTGTTTTGCCATACTAACTCACTTGAACATTAGAACAATTAATAGTTTGAGAATTATCATGTTCTAATATTCTAATGTTATAATGATTTTATTACGGCTACCACTTTATCATATTCAACAACCAAAAATTCCTCCTCATTAACCTTATATTCATCAGAGCCGTATTTTTCAAATAAAATTTTATCACCGACCTTTAAATCAATTTTCTCCCTCTGGCCATTTTCGAGGGTCTTGCCCGGACCGATAGCTAAGACTTCGCCTTTAATCGGCTTCTCTTTGTCAACCGTATCGGGCAAAATAATGCCAGATTTAGTTTTTTCATTTTCAATAATCGGTTTGATTATCAACCGACTACCCAATGGCTTAAGATTAAGTCTGCTCATAGATTCAAAATTTATAAGTAAGATTAAAGATTATAGTTATAAAATTTAATTTATAACTTAAATCTAATTATTAGCACTCTTGACCTTTCAGTGCTAATT